>ERZ773008.2195-NODE-2195-length-13006-cov-3.202147_pt1 | contig 13006 bp, 14 predicted proteins | sample MGYA00580664_ERZ773008 | MGnify/ENA primary metagenome ERZ773008 (study PRJEB29015, sample SAMEA2738016) | human oral metagenome | biome: human oral; feature: human-associated habitat; material: dental | place: China | collected 2048 ... | reverse complement strand
GAGAGCCCAATACCTACAAAGCATTGAGATAAAATTTGCCGAAGCGGATCAAGAAAAGCTCTGATTTAACGATATTTGAGACATTCTAAAATTATCGCGGATTAAGTCTATGTGAGGTATATTGCGGAAAATTTTAGGAGCGAAATTTGAAAACGAGATATTATCTAGGCCTAGCCTGCATTATAACAATATGTGCTTTGAGTGCGATACTTTCGATTATCGCGGAGTATAAATACCCAAATTCAGCCGAAAAAATTAAAACCGATCCGTATGAGTGGGTATGCGATCTAGATGGCAATCTTACGGATATACAGCTTAAAGATAGAGCGTTAAAGTGTATGCTTAAAGATTGGCACTTTTTTTATAACTTTGATAAAAGAGAATATGATAGACGAATTAAAGCAGTTAAAAAGGAATATGGCGATACGGCCAACGAAATCGGCGGCGGCGTAGAGATCCGTTATTCAGAATGCCATAGCGATAAACGCCCCGATGATAAATGCGAATTTTACAAGATAGATAAAAGGCTAAATTTAGATTATCTTATGGATTTGGGCTCAAAAATTTGTAGAAACGGCAAAGCTATACAAGATGCCGAAACCCATATAGATAAAGAAATTTTTAATACTGAAGTCGTATATCCTTGGGAAGATAAGGAAAGTTTGGTTTTGGAAGATGGTTCTTTAAAGTACGGAATATTTTTTAATGATATTGATGAGGATAGTTATAGGGATAGGGAATCTAGGGAAATTATATTAACAGAAAAGATTTTCAACAATTCATTGGAAATTGATAAGAGTTTTGGTTTTGACCATACAGATATTGTATTTGTTATACCAATAAATTCGATATTTTTGAGTCTTTATGCATATATTGAGCCGAGTAATCCAAATTATGATATTTTTTGCCATAGGTATGAACAATATAAAAATAGAATAAAAATTGATGAAGCGAGTTATAAAATAGATGATTTTGAGACGCCTATAAAATATCTACCGCTCCATGTTAATTATAGCTTCCTATTTATAGTAATAGATAAAAATATGAAATTTAGCAAAAGCCTAGAATACAACTTGTTGTATAAATACTACTACGATGAAAAAGAGAAAACAATAAAACAAATATCAAATAAAGAGCGATAAATGGCGGATATAACTAAATTTTACTTTCGCAGAAAGGGCGGTAAATTTATAAAATTTTACCTCGGTAGCGGAGATGATAAGTTAAAATTTACCCACCGCGCTTGCTTAAAATTTCTTATTTAGCGTTATTTGCCTCTTGCGCCGCGAGTGATCATCAAGGACTGCTCGTAGAAAATTAGCAGCGTTATTGAAACGCCCGTGCCGAGCGCCAGCGAGATCGAGATCGTGGCGAGGGCGTTATCGAAAAACGAGATAAGATGAGCGAGTTTATGCTCTGCGCCCGCGGCTCTGATATAAGAAAACAGCGCCAAAACCGCCTTGTAGGCGTAGATGCCAGGTATCATCGGAAGCAGCGCAGGAAAGGCGATAATCTCTGCGGGCACCTTGAGGCGCTTGGCGCAAAGCATCCCTAAAACGCCGATCAGAAACGACGCAAAAAGCGTCGCGGCGGCGATTGAGAAAATTTGACTTTGGATCAGCAGGAACCTGCACGAATGCGCAACCGCTGCAAGCAGTGCCGAGAAAATGAGCGTCTTTTTAGGCGGCATGCACGCATACGCAAACCCCAGCCCCGCCGCAGCGGCAAAGCAGGCGTCCTTAAATACCAAAAGCGCTATATCAAACATTTACGAGCCCCAAATTTGAGATGCTAAGCGTCAGAAAGAGCCCGATTGCGATGCAGATGATCAAAAGCCCCGTGTTTAGCCCTCTGCTGATGCCTACGAGCATATTTTCGTTTAGGATGTCAAATACCGAGTTGATCAGCCAGACGCCCGGGATCAAAAAGAGTATGCTCGATCCCACGGCGACGTCGGGCGTGGCGCTAAGCCCGTAGCGAGCGCCTAGCGAGACGATGAAGGAGACTGCGAACGAAACCGCGATGTATTGGATTTTTAGGTTGATTTTAAGCTTGCTAAGCAGATAGCGGGCGCAAATTCCAAAAGCCGTAGCCGCAAAAACTAACGCCATCGCACCGCCGTCGCCGCCGAAAAGCTCGCAGAACGCGGCATTTGCGACGCTGAGCAAAACGATGGTTTTGGCGAAGCTTTTCTTCTGCGAGGCTAAAATTTCTACAAATGCTGCCCTGGCGCGCGCAAGGGGAATTTTCTCATCGTAAATTTCCCAGCTAAGCGCGCTTAGCTCCGAGATCAGATCGAAGCTGATCTGCGCCGCAGCGCCCGTTTTGACGTAGGTACGGCGGATAGAGTTGTCCGCAGGATCCATCACGCTGATGATGAAGTGGCGCACAAAGATCATCAGGCTAGCCTCATAGTCGTAAGCGTCCGCTATCCTGCGCACGCAGCGCTCGATGCGCGCGGTGTAAGTGCCGATACTAAGCATCTTGGCGGTGTATTCGCTAAGAAAATTGGTGAGCTCTTGGATTTGCGGTCTCGCCGCTTCTGCTTCTTTTGCTGCCGCCATTTCTGTTGTCATTATTTCCTCCGCTACCCTTGTAATCTCAATATCGTTTTGCGCTGTTTTCGTCGTTTTTACTTCTACGACGCTCGTTGTAGCTTCCTGTTTTTGCGGCGCCCGCCATCGTTTTTGATGTCGCTATGATGTCCGCCGTCGCGGAATTTTTATTTTTAAAATTTAATGCAGTGGCTCCCGTGGCGGAATTCTCGCTATCTAAATTTGACGCGGCGACATCGCTTGTAGCGGTAAAATTTTGATCGTTTAAATTTGTCGTCGTTTCGGAATTTAAGTTATCTAAATTTAGCGCCGAGGTGGAATTTTGCCCGTTTAAAATTAACGCCTCCACAGAGCTTTCATCGCTCAAATTTGAAGCGGCGCAATTTTGCTCTTTTAAAGAATTCTGCTCATCTAAATTTAAATCGCAGCCGGAATTCTGTCCGCTTAAATTTAAACTTTCTGCGTCCTCGCAAGATCCGCTAAATTTAGAATTTTTCCCTTCCACGGCCTACCTCAGACTTATGAGATCAAGCGGGTTGATGTGGTAGTTCTGCTGCGTTACCTCAAAGGTCAGATCCGAGCCGATGCGCCCGATGATGTAGCCCTTTTTGACGTTGGAGCCGACGCGCACGGTAGGCGGGATCTGATTTAGATGCGCGTAGATCGTGTGGATACCGCCGCTGTGCTCTAGGATCACGACCTTATCGAGCACGGCGGTTTCTTTTGCAAAGACCACCTTGCCCGGCAGCACCGCTTTAACCTGCGTGTCGCCGCTGTTTGAGCCCAGTACGATATTTTCGTTGAAAAGCTTGATGTTATACACGGGATCGTTGTAATTGCCGAATTTCCGCTTCAAATACGCGCCGTTCAGAGGCGCTGCGGTCTTGGCTCCGCTGTATTTTTTAACGCGCGAAGACTGATAGCTAGAGCCGTACTGCTTGACCTTTTGGTTGATCTTGCTTACGCGCTCATCCGCTGGCTCGCTCACTTCTGGCTCGGGCTCGCTAGGAGGCGCAGGCTCGGGCTTGCCCGCCCTTTTGGCAGCCGCCTTTGCTTTGGCGTACTCTTTTTCGCGTGCCTGGCGCTCCTTTTGCTTCTGCGCTTCAAGCTTTGCTTGGCGCGCCGCTTCCTCCTTCTGCGCTTTGGCTTTTTCCTCGGCGTCGTCGATGATCTTAAGCTCCTGCAGGGTCTTAGATATGGCGTCTTGCTCGTCGTTTATCTTCTCTAGTCTCGCGATGTAGTCCTCTTTGTCCTTTTTCATCTGCGCGAGCTTTTCTTTTTGGGTGGTTTGCTTGGCGTTAAGCTCGGTTTTTTTCTTGTCGTAGCTTGCCATGCTCGCCTGGATCGATTTGATCTTTTTGTTCTGCTCGTTAATAAAATTTTGATTATTTTCGTAGTCTTTGATTAACCCCTTCAGCTCGTCGTTCATAACGACGCCGAGCCCCTCTAAAATTTCGCTAGCTACGATAGAATCGGGCGTAGTGGTGGAATTTACGTCGGTGATGAGATCAAACGATAGCTCTTGCGAGATCACGCTTATGATCTTGCTTTCCAGATCATTTTGCACGCTAAGGAGAGTGGCATTTTGGCTATTTAGCTTCTCAAGCTCCTGTGCTTCGGCGGCGTATTGATCTTTTAAGCCCTCGATTGCGTCGCTTAGCTGCTTGATCTCGCCCTCGCGCTTTTTAAAGCCCTCCTGCTCCTTTACGATAAGGCCAGCGATCTCGTCGATCTTTTGCGAAAGCCGCATCTCCTCCTTTTGCGAGCTTTTAAGCTCTTGCCCCGCTTTGGCGATCTTATCTTTCGTGCTTTGCTGCTTTGCAGGCGCGGCATAAGTAAGAGCCGCGGCAAGCCCTAGCGCAAGAAGCGGCGCTAAAAAAGCTCTTTTCATGCTCGTTTGTTTCCGATTTGCAGCATCACAAAACTTACCGCGATGATAGATAGCGTCAAGGCGGCACCCAAAAGGATCAGCGCGTCGTAAGGCAGCACTATGGCGGTGCGTAGATCGCCAATACCCTTAAGCGTGGTCGAAAACACCTCCCAAGAAGGAAGCGCTATGTAAAAGCAGGTCACGATCAGCGTGGCGATGAAGGAGTCTATTATCGCCATTCGGTAGAGCTTGCCGCTTTTTATCAGAAACGACGCGCCGAAAAGCTCCATGATCTCGATGCGCTCTTTGTGTTCGTAAACCCAAATACGCATCTGGCGGTGAATTAACATCACGCCTAAAAGCACGATGAGAAACGCAAAGCCGTAAACGAGGCTTTTGATAAGCAGTAAAATTTTAAAAATTTCATCGTGGGTCTTTTTAAAAATTTCAACCCGCGTGAGCGAGCCTATGGATTTTAGATCCTGCTCGATCTTGGCAAGCTGCGCGGCGTCGGGGAAGCTTTCAAGCTTGACGCTATAAAATTTAGGCAAATTTTTACTAAGCTCGGCAAAGGCGTTTTGTGAAATTTTACCCTTCAGGCGCTCGGTGATGCCCGCGGTCGAAATTTCGCTAATCGAGCTGATCTTAGGCACCGCTTTTTGCGCGTCTTGCAAGCTGAGCGGGGTTTTAGAGACTAGCACGATGTTGTATTCGTTTTGGATCGAGCGCTCGTAGCTTTTGGTTAGGTTACTCATAAAAATTCCAAACTGCACTGAAAAAAGCAGCGCGACGAGCGAAAAGATCACGCCGAAATGGGTTTTAATCGATTTCATTTACTTTAGCGTCCTTAATCTCAAAATGTCGGTGCCTAAAACGAAGCGTAGATGGCATTTTATGCGTCACGATAACGACGCAGGCGTTCCACGACTCGCACGCCGAGCGCAGCAAATTCCAAATAATGGCGCTGGAGTAGTCGTCCAAATTTCCCGTAGGCTCGTCGCACAGCAGCAGGCGCGGATTATGCGCCATCGCACGCGCTAAAGCCACGCGCTGCTGCTCGCCGCCGCTAAGCTCGAGCGGATACTTACCCATCTTGTGCCCGAGTTCGACATGGCGCAGTAGCTTTTTGGCTTGGTCTTGGCAGACCTGCTGATTGTAGCCCATTATCATTAACGGAAGCATTATGTTGCGCTCGATCGTCCATTCGTTGATCAGGCGGTAGTTTTGAAAGATAATGCCGATGCGCTGGCGCAGGGTGCGCAGATCGGAGTTCGTGATGCCTTTTAGATCGCACAGGCAGACGTTCAGCTCGCCGCCGATGATGTCGATGCCGCCGTAGAAGGACTTAAGCAGCGTGGATTTGCCGCTGCCGCTCTTGCCCGTGATGATGACGAAATCCTTCGCGCCGATGCCGAAATTCGCGTCTTGGATGACCGCGCCCGCCTTTTCGTAGCCCAGCGTGAGGCCCGCTGCGGTGATGATGTTGTAATCGTCCGTTATCTCTGCCATTGTGAAAATATCTCCGAAATTTTTTGATGTGCCGCGTGGTTTTCACGCGTAGGAAGCGGGCGGCGGATGAAGTAGCGCGTGCCGCTTGCGTTTGCGCGGATGAAACACTGCTGCGGAAAGTCGAATGCCCCGAGCGAAAGCAGGATTAGCACGTCTTGCGGCTCGGCAACGCACGGCTTGCTTTGCTGTTGCTGCTCGGCGTAGCTTGGTTCGCTTTGCTGTTTATCTTGCTGCTCCGCACGGTTTAATTTGCCTTGGTGTTCGGCTTGTAACTCGTCATTGCTTGGCTCGCTTCGGCGCCCGACTTGCGACTTGATAGAATTTGACTTATTTTGTAATTCTGCTTGCGGTTCAGCAGCGTGGTTTAGCTCGTTTTTTAGTTCGGCTTGCGGCTCATTTTTGCAAAGTAAGACGCTTGCTTTTTTTAGAATTTTCGTAACGTTTGCTTCGTCTGTGTGGGTTGCATTCGGCGTGGCGCTCTCTTCTATCGCACGGGTCGCTGCGAACGAGCCGCCCGCATTCGGCGCATTGCTCGCATCTATTGCGCCGATCGTTGTGGGTGTATTGTCTGTGCCTGTCGCGTCGATAGTTGCAGGCGCCCCCTCTGCGCCGCTAGAATTTAGCGCGTTGCTTGCGTCGATTGTTGCGAGCGGGTTATTTGCTTTTGGTGTATCGCTTGCGGCGGCTGCGCTATTTATCTGCGTGCCTTGCTTTGTTGCGATTTGCTCGCAGGTTAAAGCGCGCTTTTCACCAGAGGCGGCCCGGCTAAATTTAGCGCTTACCGCGATGGGAACGTCGCTCGTTAAATTTACGTCGTTTGAGCCCAAACAATTTTGTTTTAAATTTACACTCTCTTTTGCGCCCGTTTCATTCGTGCGGTTTGTATTTGGCGCGGCGCTCGCTTTTTTTACAATTTGCGTAGCATTCGCGCAAGTTGAAATTTTATCGCCCGCCGCCGTAGCTGAAATTTTGCCGCAGTCTGACGAAATTTCATCCACGCTTGCTTGCTCGGTCAAATTTTTGTCGTGCGTCGCGTCTAAATTTATAGCCTCGTCGTTTATGGCTTCGCCCGCGCCGCTTAAATTTACGCCGCGCTCCGCGCAAGCTTCGTCCGCGTCCAAGCTTTTTTGAGCGTCAAAGTAAAAAATTTCCTCAAAATGCACGAAAAAATCCTCGCCTTTGAAGGTGAAATTTTTAAAATTTCGCGCGATTGCCGCCGCGTCAAATTTTAAAAATTCCATCTCAAACCGCTGCGGCTCGCCCTGGCTCGCGGTTTTGTTCTCATAGATCAGATCGTAGATGTCCTTATCCATTTTGCGCCATCTATCCTCGTATTTGCTCGCTACGGCGGCATCGCGATTTTTGAAGTGCGAAATTTCGCCCGCTTTGCGCTGAACGCAGGGCGAGAGCTTTTGCATCGCGTAGAGGAAGTATTCCTTGCTGTCGGTGCGAAGCTCGAAGCGGCCGCCGCGCCCGAGCGTGCGTGCGATCTGCGAGGCGAACTCGTCGCTTATGACGCGGCGGTGCGGCGCGTCGTCCCACGGCACGGGGAAGTGCAAAAACACGCGCTGCAGGCAGCCCGCAGGAAGCAGGCTCAGTAAAACCCGCGCGTCAGTGGCAATCAGCGCAATGTTTTGAAGCCCCTCGCGGATCGCTAGCTTTGCGACCTGCTCGATTGCTGGCTTGTAAATTTCGATGCCGATTAGCAGCGCGTCTTGATTTGAGCGCGCTTGATGAAGCAGGTGTCTGCCCGAGCCGAAGCCGATCTCGATGAAAATTTTATTAAATTTAGAGCTTTTTACGAGGGATAAAATTTCATTCTCATCCAAAATCAGCGGCGTTTTTTCGGTAAGCGAGCTGTCTTTGTAAGCAAACGCCTGCGAGATGATCCGCCCGCAGAAGCGCTCTTTAAAAATTTCGAGCGCTCGTTGCAGATGGCCGATCTTAGCGGGCTTGGTGATCTTTTCGCCCTTTACTATCACCTTGTCGCCGCTGGGCTTAACGATGATAAAAAACTCGCTATCAAAGCTTTTGGTTCGCACGAGCGTTAAATTTCTGCCGCGCGCCGTTTCTAAAAATTCGACTTCGCCGAATCTAGCTGGTAGCGTCGGCAGGCTCACGCTTTGGGTTATGAAATTCGGCAAGCTTTATTCTGCCTGCGCTGCGGCAATGACTGCACTAGGCTTGGACAGCTCTCCGTTTTCGGTTTTGACGGTGATGCGGTATTCATATCCTTCGCCGTAATCGATATTGTCGATATATTCAGCGCTAAGTCTGCCGCGAACCTCTTTAATCGTGCTCCACGACTCGCCTCCCTTAGGACGGCGCTCGATTAGATAGGAGCTTACGCGAAGATCAGGATGCGGGCGCCAGATGATCTTAACGCGGCCCGGAAGCCCGTAGATCGCCTGCGCAAACGGCACAGACTCTAGCATCTTCGCGGTGCTTGCGATAGCGACCGGAGAAGGAGCCGAAACGCCCTTGGCGCCGTATGTGCGCACCGTGTATTTATACGAAGTGCCCGGCTGCAGCCTCGTATCTACGTAGTGAGTGGAGTATGGATCTGCGATGGTGGCGATCTTTTTGGCTTCGCCGCCGCTTGCAGGCGCGCGATAAACTATAAAGCCCAACACGGCGGTATTGCTGTCGTATCTGGGCCATTCAAGCCCGATCTCATCGTCGCTCGTGATCGTCCTGATCCCCTCTACGCGCGGAAGGCTCTCGTCGCTTGCACTAGGCGCGCTAGACATAGCGCAACCACCCGCTAATATCGCTAAAGTAGCGCTCAACGTTAGTCGGTAAAATTTTTTCATAAATTTCATCCTTTACCTTTTGATTTGTCGTAAAATTTAGAAATTCGCTCGGCAAGCCCGCGCATATTTTCACCTCTTTGCCGCTTCGCGGATGGATGAAATAGAGCAAATAGGCATGGAGCAAAATCCTGCTAATTTTAGCGTTTTCGCTCTTAAATCCGTATAAATGATCGCCCAAAATGTGCCGATTTATCGAGCTTAAATGCACGCGGATCTGATGCGTGCGACCCGTGAAGAGCTTCGCCGCGACGAGATTAAAGCTCTTTAGGTTTATCGGCGGCAGCTTATAGTTTTGAGCGGGATTTTTAAAATTTAAAAATTTATTTTCAGCGAGACGGGCGGCTTTGGTTTCATTTGCGTTCATATCGGCGGTTAAAATTTTATCCTCGCTATCTACGAGATTGTTTGGAATTTTACCTGCGTTGCCCGCGCGGCTGCTTGGAATTTTATCTGCGCTTTGGATCGGAATTTTATCCGCGCTCCGCATGCAGTTATTTGAAATTTCGTCCGCGTTATCCTCGCCTGTGTAGTCGTTTAAAATTTCATCCATGTCCGCGTTCTTGCTCGCGCTTGCGTCGGTAGTCGAAATTTTATCTGCGCCGGCGGCTGGGTCTACATTTAAAATTTCATTCCCATTCCCGCGCGCGCTTACGTCGGTGGCTAAAATTTTACTCATATCTGCGTCCCTGCTAGCGTTTAAAATTTTATCCTCGCCTGTGGACACAACCAGAATTTTGCCCGCGCCTATAGTCGCATCTAAAATTTTATCAGTAGCCGAAATTTTACCCGTAGCGTCGCCCAAAATTTTGTCCTTAGCCGAAATTCTACTTGCGCCTGTGTTCGCAGCCAAAATTTTATCGGCGGCTGAAATTTTATCCACCCCTGCGCTCTTACCCGCAGCCGCGCCATCGTCCGCACCCGTACTTAAAATTTAATCGCACTTTTGGGCGGAGTTTTGAAGCTCCGTTAGTTCCGCTCCGTTTAAAATTTCATAAAACGCGCTCTTTGCGCTGCGTCCACCGGACACGATCCCCATTTTTAGGCGGTTTGCTGGGTTGCGAGAGATCGGGCGCTCGATCACGCAGGGCTCTTTCAGCGGTAGGTCGATGAGCGCGAGGTATATCCGCCCCATGCTTTTATCGCTTAGTTGCGCTGAGAGCGCGGCGTGCGTGGCGTTGTTTTTGGCGACGAGCAGGGCGCCGCTGGTGAGCTTATCCAGGCGGTGCACGATGCCTGCGCGAAGCTCGCCGCCGAGCGTGGAAAGCAGATAGCCGCGAGACTTGAGCCAGTCCACGAGCGTGGGCTCTTTGACGCTTGCGGCAGGGTGGACGGTAAGGCCTGCGGGCTTGTTTACCACTAGCAGATCCTCGTCCTCGTATAAAATTTCAACGTCGAAGTTTAGCTGCTGCTCGATTATTTGCTGCGGCGCGGGCGCGGGGTAGTCGATGTGCACGAGCTCGCCCGCAGCTAGCCTGTAGCCGGGCTTAGTCTGCACGGCTCCATCCACTCTGACCGCTGCGGATTTGATTAAGCTTGATATTTGATTGCGCGAAATTCCAAGCTGCGAGCTTAAAAAAACGTCGAGCCTTTCGCTGCATTGTGCTATTAGATTATCCAAATTTATACCTTTTTTGGCTATTCTTACGTCAAAATTTTAATAGGATTAAGCGTTGTTTAAAATTGACAAAAAGATTTTAGCATATTTTGATTTCATTCAACCTTTTTTGATCGTGCCGATAGTGGTTTTTTCATACGTTTTAATAAGCGAAGCAAACGACGTACTATCCTCGAAGCAGGTCGTTTATTTTGGCGTCGGATTTGCCGTTTTTACGCTGTTTTTTCTCTTTCCGATACGCAAATTTTTATATCTGATCCCGATATTTTATTGGATCAACACCATATTGCTGCTAAGCGTCGATTTTTTCGGCGTTAGCAAGCTAGGAGCGAGACGCTGGCTGGAGATTCCTTTCGTGCATTTTACGCTGCAGCCCAGCGAGGTGATGAAGCCCGCGTTTATCCTGATGCTGATGTATCTGATACACAAAAATCCGCCGCCGAAAAACGGCTACGGGCTGAAGGATTTTTTGCGCCTTAGCTTATATATACTTCTGCCCTTCGTTCTGATCGCAAAAGAGCCTGATCTAGGCACCGCCGCGATACTTTTTTTGACCGGATTTGCGATCCTTTTCATCATCGGCGTGGATAAAAAAATTTGGCTTACGCTGATCATCGTTTTTGTGGCCAGCTCGCCGATTTTGTACGAAAACATGCACGATTATCAAAAAAAGCGCATCGCCGATTTTATCAGTGAGGAGCCCAATTACCAGGTCAAGCAGGCGATCATCGCTATTGGAAACGGCGGCATCTACGGCAAGGATAAGGATGAAGCGACGCAGACGCACTTTAAATTCTTACCGATTGCGACGAGCGATTTTATCTTCGCTTATACGATCGAGCGCTTCGGCTTTGTAGGGGCTGCTGCGCTGATCGCGCTGTATGCGCTGCTGATACTGCATCTGCTGAGCCTGAACTACGATTTTAAAAGCGACTATCTGATACGGGTCTTTACGAGCGCGCTTGCCTCGCTCATTTTCATTTATACGGGCGTTAATATTTCGATGGTGGTGGGTTTCGCGCCCGTCGTAGGCGTGCCGCTGCCGTTTTTCAGCTACGGCGGCAGCAGCTTCATCACCTTTATGATCCTCTTTGGAATTTTGCAAAATTTGCTGACGTTTAGGATGAAGGATAACTACAAGACCTATAAGATCAGGATGTAAATTTAGCCCGCACGGATAAATTTTGAAATTTTACAAAATCGCGCGAGGTTTATTTTGAGCTTCTGGCGGTGAAATTTGAAGTATGCGCTAAATTTAAGCTCGCTACAAAATCACGCCGATGCCAAGCGTGAATACCACCGCGAAAAAGGCGTATGTAAAGGCGAATTCCAAAGTTTGCGAATTAAAAAATCCGTAGTACAAAATGCTCGTGAAAAACCCGCCCACGAAGGCTACGGCAAAGATCCCGATCCGCGCTGCGACTGGCCTTGTGCCGCAAAATTTGTATAGGTAAAAAACCCCGCAGAAGCTGATCGCAAACCAGATCATCGCAGGCACCGGCCCGCTTAGGCCTATCATGCCGAAGAGATTGGCTAAATTTAAAAGCAGCAAAAATATCATCGCAAGCGCGATCAGCGCGGATTTGATCATCTATCGCGCCTTGCATCGGGCGCGGAATTTTCATTCGAGCCTAACTTGGAATTTTTGCCGCTCTGATTGAAATTTTGCTCGGAATTTTTGCTCTCGCCGCCTTCGCCCGCGCCGTCGTTTGAAATTTTAAAATTTTCGTCGGAATTTTCATCGGCGTGATGCGTAGAAGTTTCATCGGCGCAGTTTGCGAAATTTTCACCGAGATCGCCACTGGATTTTAAAATTTCATCCTCACTTTGAGAATTTGAAATTTCGCCGCCGCTTTTAAAGTTTAAAATTTCATCCGCTGCACCGCTTTTGCTCTGCGGCTCCTGCGCATCTTTTGCGCCGCCGAAACCCTCGTCTTTTAAATTTACGCCCTCATCTAAATCTTTAGAGCTTTCCTCTGCATAATTTTTATAAATTTTATTTGAAAATCTTTTGTGCCTGATCTGCAGATAAAAGACGAAGGCGACGAACGCCACCGCCGTGATCGCGATGTAGTAGCGGTTTTCAAAGATCAGCACGCCCTCCACTAACCCCGAAAACAGCGCCAGCAGCGAGGCGGCAAGAAACGGAAAGCGCACGAGCTCCTTTTCGCCGATCGCTAAGGCGATGAGCGCAACGCCAAAGATCGTGGCGTTTAGCAGTGCGCCTAGGATTTTGATTTCGGCGAAAAGATTTGGATTTACGCGCGAAGTAACATAAAGCGCGAGCGCAACGGCTGCGAAAAGCAGGATCAAAAATACGATTTTTTTCATTTTGGACCTTTTAAATTTTATCTTTAAATTTACGATTCAGCTGCACCTTTAATGCATATACAGCGCAGGCATCGGCGCGTTGCAACTGCCGCGTTCGCGGCATTATGTAAATATCGCCGCTCTGCGAACATGGCGCGAAATTTTAGGGCGCGACCGTGCTGTTTTAAGCGCGACTGGCGCAATATACACGCTCATAACTTAAACGCAATCCTAATTGCGCGGACGCGGTTTGAAACACGACTTGCGTTAGCGCGATAAAATCGCTATTTTTGCGCGGCTTAAATGCGATTCTGTCGGTAAATTTACCGACAGC
>ERZ773008.2193-NODE-2193-length-13006-cov-23.618408_pt1 | contig 13006 bp, 9 predicted proteins | sample MGYA00580664_ERZ773008 | MGnify/ENA primary metagenome ERZ773008 (study PRJEB29015, sample SAMEA2738016) | human oral metagenome | biome: human oral; feature: human-associated habitat; material: dental | place: China | collected 2048 ... | reverse complement strand
AGTTCCTCACGGCCCTTCAGGTGGACCAGCTCATGGAGATCGCGCTGATCGACGATGTGCCCGTCCTGGCTTACGGGATCCGTACCGACTTCCGCACGGTCAGCTTTCCCGGGTCGCGGAGGTTGCTGGAGATCGCTCATTCCTTGGAGGAGCTGAAGACCATCTGCCGCTGCGGACGCAAGGCCATCTTCAATGCTCGCAAGGTGGGGGAGTCCTTCGTCTTCGATGGTGATCAGGTGGCCATCGACTCCGGGGAGGTCACCTATGAGTCGCTGTGCGGCAAGTGCTACCTCGCTGCCGGTGGGAGGCTTTCCGGCCAGTGAGCCGGGCTCCGGGACTGTGCTTGTACTGGCGCGAGTACAAGGCCGACTGAGCGAGGCTGTGGGTAGCGGGGGACAACAGCCATTCCGAGATATTCCTTGTATTCGATGTATTACAAGCGTTATCGTGAAACTGTGAATGTCTCCTACGCGCTCATCGCAGATATCGTCCGCTCGCGCGAGCTGCCTGACCGCAGGCGGGCTCAGCAGGTCATCCATGAGGCCCTGGAGCGCGCTGCCGAAGGCCTGGCGCTGACGCAGTCTCCATACGCCACGGTCGGCGACGAGCTGCAGGCGGTCTCGGCGACCCTCCCCGATGCTCTCGCTCTCACGCTGCGCACGCACCTGCTCCTGCCCGAAGGGCTCGGCCTGCGCTTCGGCATCGGCGCCGGAGTGATCTCCGAGGTCGAAGGCGCGGTGGGAGGTAGCTCCGACGGTGCGGCGGCGCGTCCTATCCAGGACGGCTCGGCGTGGTGGGCTGCACGTGAGGCGATCGAGAGGGCTCACGCTCTTCAGGATGAAGGCAGGTCCTTCGTTCGCACCTGGCTGCGTATCCACCCGGATGCGGTTAGTGGATCAGGAAGGGAGAGGGGAGAGCGTGAGGGGCTCGTCAATTCTGTGCTGATCCTGCGCGACCAGACAGTGTTCCGTTTTCAACCGCGTCAGCGCCGCATGATGGCCGGACTGCTCATGGGAGTGACCCAGGTCGAGGTTGCCCGTCAGGAGAAGGTGAGTCAGCAGGCCGTGTCTGAGTTCGCTCGCGGTGCTGGATCCTCCCTGCTGGAGGTTCAAAAGATCCTCGACGGAGTGACTGCGTGGAGTGGGGGAGGTGGCGGCGAATGACGGCACTCCTTGTTCTTCTGCTTGCCGTGGCCTCTGTGCTCGACAGCTGCGTTCGGGTGGGGTGGAAGCTTCGGGGATTGCGGCTGGCGGCAGGGCTGTTGGCGGCGGCCTCAGTTCTGACTGTCCTTGGTGTCCTGGTCGGATGGCCGATCCTTCATCTTCGTGGCGGGGGTGTTGTTGCCGTCGTTCTGATGTCAGTGGCTTGGCTGTGCTGGGATCTGGTTCCGCAGCGATGGTGGGCGAGGCTGCCGGGATTTCGTCAGCAGAGCCGGCTGGGGAGCGAGGGTTCCAGGGAAGACCTGAGTCACGTGCTGCCTCTTGCGCGACTTGCTTGCACGGCTCTCCTGTTTCTCGTTGTAGCGGTCTGCGCCCTTGTGTCCGAGCCGCTTGGTTCCAGGGCTGCCAAGGTGGCTGCCGCCGTCGGAGTTGCCGTTTTCCTGACCGCACCCGCTAATCGAATCATCTCCGACATTCTTGCTGTTGCTCGCCAGTCCTCGCAGAAGAATGAGAAACAGGACGATTCGGGGGCGTCAATGCGCGGTGGCCGTTGGATCGGTCTACTTGAGCGAATTCTCATTCTCCTGCTCGCCTCCGTCGAGGCGCCCGCTGCTGTCGCCGCAATTGTTGCTGCCAAGGGTGTGATCCGATTCCCTGAGATCAGTAAGGATGAAGCGGGGCAGAAGGCCGAGGAGTTTCTCATTGGTTCCTTCGCCTCCTGGATCCTGGCCGTCCTGGGCGCTGTTGTCATTCACGTCTCCTGAACGGGAGGGCGGGGAATCGGGATGTCGGTGCTCGGGCTCTGCCCGGAAGTCTTCGAAAGGGAGGCTAGACAGTGCCCATGTAGTGCACTATGATGCACTACATGGAAGTGAGTGCGGAGTCGCTGGCCCACGAGATCGGTGTGCGGATCAAGCAAGAGCGCAGCACTCGCCGCTGGACGCTCGACCATCTCGCAGAGGTCGCCGGGGTGAGCCGACGAATGCTCGTGAAGGTTGAGCAGGGTTCGGTCAATCCGAGCATCGGCACGCTGCTGCGGCTCTCGGACGCACTCGGTATCGGGCTTCCGACACTCGTCGAGCCCCCGATGTCACGCGCGGCCAAGCTCGTGCGCCGCGGTGAAGGGGCTCGTTTGTGGAGCGGCGACCATGGAGGATCCGGTGTCCTCGTCGCCGGCACACAGCCGCCCAATGTCGTTGAGCTGTGGGACTGGACCCTCAATCCAGGAGAACGCCATGCGAGCGAGGCACATGCTGCCGGTACTTGCGAATTGCTACACGTCCAGGCCGGATCGATCCTCGTCACGGTTGGTGACGATGCCTACGAGCTGCGCACTGGAGACGCACTGACGTTCTACGGAGACGTCGCCCACTCCTATGACAACCCCGGCCAGGAGCCAGTACGGTTCTCACTCGCGGTCTTCGAGCCGGGGGTCGGAGCCGTACGCGGAACGGAGCCCTCGAATGACTAACCCCATGAGCCCGAACGACTTCCTTGATGTCTGCGCCATCGAACCGGCCGTGTTCGAGCTGCGTCCCGACTACCGCGCGCAGCTACTCGTCGTCGACGGCATCTCGGCAAGCCTGGGTGCGTGTGAAGGTGACGATGTCGCAGATGGCCTTATCCAGGCGGCGGAGGACCATGCCCGAACCCTGCTCGCAGAGTCCGCGGTCGACAAGCTGCCGCATATCGCAGCCTGGCGTGAGGCCTACCGGGCGTTTGGAGCCAAGCCGCAGCGCACCCGCAACAGCCTCGAGGCCTTGACCCGTCGTGCGCAGAAGGGTCTGCCCCGGGTGAATGTACTCACCGACATCTACAACGCGATCTCGGTGCTGCATCAGATCCCGCTCGGCGGTGAGGACTTTGCCCTGTATGCGGGGCCAGCGCGCCTGATCCGCGCCACCGGCCAGGAGCGCTTCGACACCACTGCCGACGGCGAGGTCGTCGTCGAGCATCCCGATCCTGGAGAGGTCGTGTGGTGCGATGACGCAGGAGTGACTTGCCGGCGCTGGAACTGGCGCCAGGCCCGTCGCACCGGTCTGAGCGAGGCCACCCGGACGGTCTTCTTCATTCTCGACGCTCTCTCCCCGGTCTCCGATACCGAGCTGAGTGCTGCTGCTGACGCTCTCGCTCAGGCACTCAGCGCTCTTGGCTCAGATGTGAGCGTTTCCCGACGAGTGATTGGCGCGTCATGAAGCAACCGCACCAGGAGGGTGGTCCTACCCCGATCCGTCTCGCCGGGTTGAGTGCCTTCCCCCTCACGCCGCTTCGTGGCGACATCGTCGATGAGCGCGCCTTCGCCGGCCTCGTCGAACGGCTCACTGCAGCCGGGGTGGATTCCATCACCGCCTTGGGTTCGACCGGTTCCTATGCGTACCTCACGCCGGCCGAGCGTGCTCGGGTAGCCCGCATCGCCGTCGAGCACGCCGGAGCGACTCCGGTATTCGTCGGAGTTGGCGACCTGCGCACGTCGCGCGTCCTCGCCCATGTGGACAGCGCGCAGGAAGCCGGTGCGGTCGGTGTCCTGCTGGCTCCGATGACCTACCAGCCCCTCAGCGACGACGAGGTGCTCAGACTGTTCCGTACTGTCACCGAGCACACCGACCTCCCGGTCATCGTCTACGACAACCCCGGCACCACGCACTTCACGTTCACTACAGAACTGTATGCCCGTATAGCCGAGTTGCCCGGAATTGCATCGATCAAGATCCCCGGCGTCCCCGCCGACCCGACTGCAGCGCGTGAGCACGTCGCGATGATTCGGGCCGCGATTCCTGAGCACGTCACGATTGGCGTGTCCGGCGACGCGTTCGCAGCCACCGGCTTGAATGCCGGCTGCGACGCCTGGTACTCGGTGATCGGGGGAACCCTCCCAGCTCCTGCGCTTTCGATCACCCGAGCTGCTCAGGCGGGTCGGACCCAGGAGGCTGCCGTAGAGTCACGACGACTTGCACCTTTGTGGGAACTGTTCGCCGAACTCGGTGGAAGTCTACGCGTGACTGCGGCGATCGCCGAGCACCTCGGTCTCGTTCCACCGTCCTGCCTGCCGCTGCCGATTCAGGGGCTCACCGACTCGCAGCGCGTGCAAGTCATCGACGTGGTGACTGAGCTCGGTCTTGTCTGAGCGTCGCGAGGATTTCGGTCTGTCGGGTCGGACGAACTGGACGCTGGCGCGGTACGTGTTCGCGGCCACGCTCGTACGCTCAGCCGATGGAGGTGCGGTGGTCGCCGTTGTGCTGCTCGCCCAGTCCTCCGGAAAGCCCGGATGGATGTCCGGCATGCTGGGAGCGGCAATCATCGCACCACATCTGCTCGGTCCGTTCATCGCCCGCCGCCTCGACACTGCAGATGACGGCAGGAGGATTATCGCCGTCTCGGCCCTCGCTCACGGACTACTGCTCGGGACTGCCGGGCTGCTACTGCCAGTGGCGTGGACCGTCGTCCCGGCAGTACTGCTGGTCCTCTCGGGAGTATTCGGGCCCATGCTCACCGGAGGAGTGAGCAGTCGATTGCCGTCGATCGCGGGGCCGTCGCAAAAGAGCCAGCGGCGCGCACAGAGTTGGGACGTCGCCAGCTACGGCGTCAGCGGCACGCTCGGGCCCGCTGTTGTCGCATGGATCTCGGCCGCTACTGGTCCGCTGGGAGCGATGCTTATTCTTGCCGCCTCAACACTCATCGGGGCTGGGGCTGTGCTCGCGCTGCCGAAGCAGGCGCCGGCTGCTGAGTCGGGTGCCGTGACCTCGTCAGCACGCGTCCTGATGACGATCTGGCGATCCAGGCCGCTGCGCTGCACGTTGGGGCTTACGGTCGTAGTCGCGTTCTCGGTTGCGGCGCTACCGATCTATGCCGTCGCCGTTGCCCCGGCTCTTGGTGGGGCTGCTCTGGCCGGCACCCTGGTTGCTGGGTATGGAGGTGGTGGTCTTGCCGGATCCGCGCTGTTGATGGTGTGGCCGCTCAAGGGAGACGCCGACAGGCTCACGTCGCTGCTGGCCGGAGTGGTCGCCGTAGCGCTGGGCGTCGTCATATCGGTGTCGAACCCCGTCCTGACGATGATTGCGTTCACCGTTGTCGGTGTTGCGAATTCCCTGTTCTTTGCTGCGACATTAGCGGCTCGCAGCGAGTACGCGCCTCTCGAGTCACGGGGGCAGGTGTTCATCTGGATCGGGGCCCTGAAAATCGCGGCGGGATCGGCTGGTACAGCGGTTGCCGGCGCACTTGCCGGCGCTGCGGTGTGGCTTCCGATCGCTGCCGCTGCCGTCCTATCGGCCGCAAGTTCCCTCTGGTGCGTCATGGAGCACCGACGGGCTGGGGCGGGCTGACAGGGGGAGCGGTTTCGGTTTCCCGGTTTTTCGTTGTTGTTGAGCCGGTTTCTGGGAATGTTGATGGGGTGCGGTTGGTGGGGGCTGTTGCTATGCTGTACGTATGTTCGAAGGTGGTGTGTTTCCTCGTGTTCCGGCTGGTGGTGCGGCTGGGGTGCTGGGTGCGCCTGGTGGGGTGGCGGCGTCGGTGCCGGCGGTCTTGGTGGAGGATGCGGCCGGTCTGTTGGCGTCCCTGGCCGCGGCTGGGGTGCTGGGTGCGCCTGGTGTGGTGGAGGGGTTGCTGGCTCGGCTGCTGGTGACCGCTCAGGACTCCGACAATGAGGGCTCTGATGCTGAGGGCTCCGCTGCTGACGGCGCCGACGGCGCCGGTAGCGTTGATGGTGAGGGCTCCGCTGCTGACGGTGCTGACGGTGCTGACGGTGCTGGTGGTACGGCTGGGGTGCTGGGTGAGCTTGGGGGCGATGCGGTCGTGGTGGCTGCTGCCGGGGGGCTTCGGGTCGTGGGTGTGGAGGAGGCTGGTAGCACTGGGTTGCTTGGTCTGGGGGCTTGCGGGTTGGGGGAGCTGGCCGCGGCCTGCCATCGTCTGGAGGCCTGGGCCGTGTGGGGTGAGTCCCTTGCCGCGGCCTGCTTGACCGGGTGCGGTGAGCTGTCGGCGCGTCCTGGTCAGTGGGGTCCGGGCGGTCAGGTCTCACCCGTGGTCGGCTATGAGGAGCGCAGGTTCAATACCACCTGCCTGCTCTCGGCCCGCCTGGGGGTCTCCCGGGCTCGGGCCGGGCAGACCGTCGATCACGGCAGCGCCCTCATGAATATTGGCTTCGGCCCGGTTGAGGTCATGGAGCGCTGCGGGGTGCTGGACTCGGCGAAGGCGTTCCTGGTGTCCCGCCGCATGGAGGATGTGCCGGTTCTTGTGGCGCTGGCGGTTCAGGACAAGGTCCTGCCCCAGGCGCCCCGATGCACCGTGTCCCAGGTGGGGCGGGACATTGAGCGGGTCCTGATGGAGGTCGACCCCGACGGGCACGATGAGCGGACCCGAGCCAATGTCTCCAGGCGGTGCGTGTCGCGCCCGAGGCCGGCGGGCGAGGGCCTGTGCCAGGTCCGGCTGCTGCCGGCCATGGACGCCCTGCTGCTGGACGCCACCCTGGACGCGATCGCCGCCAGCGCGCGGGCCTGCGGTGAGCAGCGCACCCCGGGCCAGATCAGGGCCGACGCCGTCACCGCCATGACCCTCTCGACGCTACGCACCAGCCAAATGGCCGCCTACCAGCCCGCTGCGAAAGCGTCCGATGTCCGCGACGGCGCCCCTGCAAGCCTCGACGACGGTGGCGGTGGCATCGATGGCGACCTCAGCACGCCGGGCTCAGCACCCCGCTCCTGGGCATCTCCTAATTCCCCCGCCCCGGGGTGCCTGCTGCCTGACGGGGTGCCCCTGGACGGGCTCCTGGGGGCCTTGAGCGGCCTGGTGAGGTCGGTCAGCGAGTGGTGGACACCCTCAGGAACCGGCCACCTCCCCCTACCGGCGAGCATCCACATCAACGTCACCGTCCCCATCACCAGCCTGGCCCTCCCAGCCGATCCAGCTGGTCTGGCCGACCTGGCCCCACCGGCAGACCCCGCCGGCAGCGGCAGTACCCGACTGGTCACCCGCGGCCCCACCCCAACGAAAGACCCGGAGACTACGAGACCACCCCCTACCCAAAAGCCACCCACACCCTCGAACCAGCACCCCTCATCAACCACACCCCACCCTTCTGAAGCACCAGGTGCCACGGACAGTGATGACCAGCCGACACCGCTACGCCGAGCTGCACGCCCACTCCGCCTACTCCTTTCTTGACGGAGCCAATGAGCCCGATGAGCTGGCCTCGGCCGCCGTCGAGCTCGGGGTGGAGGCTCTCGCCTTGACCGATCACGACGGCGTCCCCGGCATCGTCAAGCACGCCCAGGCGGGTCGTGCCCACGGCCTGCCCACCATTCACGGCACCGAGCTCACCCTGGCCGATGGCTCCCACCTGCCCGTCCTGGCTCGCAGCCCCATCGGTTACCGTCGCCTGGTATCGGCCATCTCCCAGCACAACCTGGACGCAGGAGCACGCCGAGAACCGGCTCACGACCTGCCCACTCTCGCTGCGGCTCTTCGCTCCGCCCCCACCAACCAGACCGGGGGATCGGCGGGAACCTGCCTCATCCTCACCGGTACCGCCAACGGTCCCCTGCGTCGAGTGCTGGGCGATCCCCGTCGCCCCAGCACCTGGGACCTTAAGGCGGCAGACGCCTACCTGGGTCACCTCGCCGATCTCTTCGCTGCTCCTGACCGAGGCCGCCCCTTAGGCGCCGGATCCACGACCGGTTGCCCACAGGTTGAGGGAGACGCCGCTGTCGGCCTGGCCGTTGAGCTCACCCTGGATGGAGGTCCCACTGATGCCGCTCTCACCGACGTCCTGACCCGGCTGGCTCACGACCACCGGCTGCCCCTCGTGGCCACCGGTGCAGTGCGCTGCGCCCGCCCCGCCGACGCCCGGCTTGCCGATGTTCTCACCTCGACCCGACTCGTCACCGACCTGGAAGGTGCTCGCGGTCACCTACCCGCCATCGGCCGCTGGCTGCGGGGAGCACAGGACATGGCCAGGCTCCACCGCCGTCGCCCCGACGCCGTCGACCTTGCCGCAGACCTCGCCTCCGACCTGGCCTTCGATCTGTCTCTCATCGCTCCGGACCTCCCCGATGCTGATGTTCCGGAGGGGCACACACCCGCCACGTGGTTGCGTGAGCTCACCCGCCAAGGCGCCACTCGCCGCTACGGCACCCCGCAGGAGCATCCCCGAGCCTGGGAGGTGCTCAACCACGAGCTCGAGGTCATCGAGTCCCTGGGATTCCCCGGCTACTTCCTCATCGTGCACGCCATCGTCGAGTTCTGCGCACAGTCGGGAATCCTGTGCCAGGGGAGAGGCTCGGCGGCCAACTCCGCAGTCTGCTACGCCCTGGGCATCACAGCCGTCGACGCCGTCAGGCACCAGATGCTCTTCGAGCGCTTCCTGTCCCCGGGGCGAGCCGGCTACCCGGACATCGACCTCGACATCGAGGCCTGCCGCCGCGAGGAGGTCATCCAACACATCTACTCCCGCTACGGCAGAGAACGTGCCGCCCAGGTCGCCAACGTCATCTCCTACCGCCCCCGATCCGCAGTCCGTGACGCCGCCCGGGCCCTCGGTCACCCCGCCGGCGTGCAGGACGCCTGGGCCAAGCAGATGGAGCGGTGGACCTCAGTGCGCCCCGGAGGACTGACCGGGCAGAACGACGAGGTCCCCGAGCCGGTCCTCGACATCGCGGAGAAGCTGCTGAGACTACCCCGCCACCTGGGGGTCCACCCCGGAGGCATGGTCCTGTGCGGCCGCCCCGTCACCGAGGTCTGCCCGGTGCGCTGGGCCGCCATGGACAACCGCTCGGTCCTCCAATGGGACAAGGACGACTGCGCCGAGGCCGGCCTGGTCAAGTTCGACCTTTTGGGCCTGGGAGCGCTCACCGCCCTACGCCTGGCCTTCACCACACTGGCGCAGCGGGGACAGACCGTTCCCGAGACCGTGACGGAAGGAGAACTGCGCACCTCCCAGACCGGCCGCCCCTGGGGGCTGCACACCCTGCCCGAGGAGGACCCGGCCGTCTACCGGTTGCTCACGGCCGCGGACACGGTCGGGGTCTTCCAGGTCGAGTCGCGTGCCCAGATGGCCACCCTGCCTCGACTCCGCCCCCAGGAGTTCTACGACATCGTCGTCGAGGTCGCCCTCATCCGCCCCGGCCCCATCCAGGGCGACGCCGTCAACCCCTACATCCGCCGCAGGCTGGGGCGTGAGGAGGTCACCTACCTGCATGACTCCCTCAAACCAGCCCTGACCAAGACCCTGGGAGTGCCGCTCTTCCAGGAGCAGCTCATGCAGATCGCCGTCGACGCCGCAGGCTTCAGCCCCGCCGAGGCCGACAGCCTGCGTCAGGCTATGGGGGCCAAACGATCCCTTGAGCGCATGGACGCCCTCCGTGACAAGCTCATGGCCGGAATGAGGTCCCGGGGCATTGACGCGCCCACAGCGGAGACGATCTACAGCAAGCTGAGGTCGTTCGCCGAGTTCGGTTTCCCCGAGTCTCACGCCTTCTCCTTCGCCTATCTGGTCTACGCCTCGGCCTGGCTCAAGGCGCGCAAGCCCGAGGACTTCTATGCCGGGGTCCTGGCCGCCCAGCCCATGGGTTTCTGGTCCCCGCAGTCCCTGGTCGCCGACGCCCGCCGCCACGGTGTGCGCGTCCTGCCCGCGGACATCAACCGCTCACTGGCGCAGGCCACCGTCGAGCAGCGAGAGGACCACCAGGACGCCGGCCGATCAGACCAGTGGGAGCCGCTGAGGCCCCATCCCGCTGCCCCGTCCTCCCTGGACATCCACGATGATCTCGCAGTGCGCCTGGGCCTGGCCCCGATCAAGGGGCTGGGGGAGCGGGCCGCGCAGGCCATCGTCACCGAGCGCTGTGCTCGCGGCCCCTACCGGGACCTGGCCGATCTTGCGCGACGCGTGAGTCTGAGCCGCTCCCGCCTTGAGTCGCTGGCCGTCTCAGGAGCCCTGGACAGTCTGGGGGTGGAGCGCCGTCAGGCTTTGTGGGCTGCCGGAGTCCTCTCCGATGAGCACGGGCGACGTTGTGGCGCCTCCCGTCAGAGGTCGGAAGTGTGGTGCCAGCCCACGCTTCCGGGAACCGCCGTCGGCGCCCAGGCCCCGACCTTGCCGACCATGACCGACCTCGAGCGCCAGGCCGCCGACCTGAGCCTGACCGGAGTGTCCACGCAGGGCTCTCCCCTGAGGCTGCTGCGCCCCTCACTGGCCGCCGACGGCGTTCTCAGCGCAGCCGACCTGGTGGATCAGGAGCATGGGAGCCGAGTGCGCGTCGCCGGCGTCGTCACCCACCGGCAGCGGCCCCACACGGCTTCCGGCATGATCTTCCTCAACCTGGAGGACGAGACCGGTCTGCTCAACGTCACCTGCCGAGCTGGCATGTGGCGCTGCTACCGCAACATCGGCAGACGCGCCGTCGCTCTCATCGTGCGCGGCACCGTGGAGAAGGGCGACGGAGTCGTCGCGCTCATGGCCGATCGTCTCCAGGTCCTTCCCGGTGTCCCGGGCACCGGCAGCCGGGACTGGTGCTGACAGCGGCGCCCCTCACTCCTTACGGGAGGAGTAGGCGGGCAGCTCGCCAGTGACCGGGGCGTCCTTGGTGTGCAGCTCGGAGTAGACGGACCAGAGCACGCTGATGAGCGGGACCGCGACGATCGCACCGAGCAGGCCGGCGGCGTAGGTCCCCAGGGCGACACCGATGATGACCACCACAGGGTGCAGAGAGACCTGGCGACCCATGATGAGGGGCTGGAGGATGTGCCCCTCGATCTGGCCGATCCCGGCCACTCCCACGCCGACAACGATCATGGTGACGAAGCCGCCGGAGGCCAGGGCCACCACCATGGCCACGAGCATCGCCAGAGGTGCGCCGATGATCGGGATGAAGGCGCCAATGAACACGAGCACCGCCAGGGGAGCCGCCAACGGGATCCCTACCAGCTGGAGGAAGATCCCGGCCATGATGGCGTCGGTGAGCGCTACCAGCACAGTGCCGCGGGCGTACCCGGCGAAGGTGTACCAGCCGGCGCCAGCAGCCCGGTGGGTCGACTCCCGCATCGTGGCAGGCAGCTCGTTGAGGAACCAGCGCCACATCCTGCCCCCGGAGGCCAGGAAGAAGATCGTGACGAACAGTGCCAGGGCCAGGACCGTGAGCACATCAATGACCGCACTGGCGTTGGACAGCAACTCTGAGGCCAGGGACGGGGCATTGGACTGCAGATAGTGCTGCCCCTGGCGCAGCCAGAGCTGAAGCTGGTGATAGATCTGCTGCTGCGTCAAGTGCAGCGGCCCGTTCTCCAGGAAGTCCATGATGGTGTTGAGGCCATCGCCGAACTGGGATGCCAGGGAGCTCCACTGGCTGGTGACCGAGGTGACCACGTACGTGACCAGTCCGGCGATCGCACCGATGGTGGTGAGCAGTGCCAGGAAGGTCGCCGGGTAGCGGGGCATGATCTTGGCGAAGAGGTTGACCATCGGCTGGAGGATCGAGGTGAACACCAGTGCCATGAACAGGCCGATGAAGACCGGGATCACCTGCGAGGTGGCGTAGAAGATCAGGCCGATGACAATGATGATGCCCAGTCCCAGCCAGGCCCCCATGCCACCCCGCACCAGCCAGGCGGGTAGGGAGTCCATGACCGAGGAACGGGTTGTGACCGTCTCGGGGAAGGAGACCGAGGGAGCCACACGCACATGAGTGGTGGACACCGGGGGAGCGGCCGGTCTGCTCTCCGCCTCCTCCGGAGTCGACTCCCAGTGCAGCTGGTAGTCGCGGTCCGCCTGCCTGCGCCTCTCCGCCCAGTCGATCCCCCGATCCAGGACCGAGCGAGCACTTCTGAGCCGCCCAAGAAGGCCACTGCTGCTCACTCGGGACGACTTCGTTCCCGAATCAGGTGTGCTACCCGACTGGTGGGAGCTGGAGCACTGCGAGGACTCGGGAGCTCGAACGGGCACGTCCTCTGACGAATCTTCTGACGGAGAGCTGCTTGTTGCCATGGGGTAAACGTTCAGTCCTTCGCTGGTCATCGGGCTGACGAAACACGGACAGCCTACTAGCGTGGCCCCATGACCGCCCCGAATGTCAGCAATCCGACTCGCTCCGCCGCGACGGCGAACCAGGTGCGTCTGCCACGCACCGCTGCGCTGGGACCGGGGCGGGGAGAACAGCCACGGCTCCTCATCGATGCTCCGGCCGGGGCCGCGGAGATCTACCTTCACGGCGCCACCGTGACCTCGTGGGTGCCACGCGGTGGGGCAGAAGTCATCTTCACCTCACGGCAGGCGGTCTTCGACGGCGCTACCGCTATTCGTGGAGGAATTCCTCTGTGCCTGCCCAAGTTCGGTGCCGGCATCAACGGAGATGCCGTACCAAAGCACGGTTGGGCGCGCATCGCCCCCTGGCGACTGCGGACGGTCACCAGTACCGATGGCGGCGGCGTCCGTGCTCTTCTGAGTGTCAGCCGCGATCACCTGACGGCGCTCTGTGAGATCCAGATCGGCGAGACTCTTCGCCTGGGCCTCAGTCTTCGCAACGATGGGACCGAGCCCCGCACGGTAGAGGCTGCTGCCCACACCTACCTGTCGGTCCACGACGTCACCGCCAGCCTCGTCAGCGGACTGGCCGGTGCCTCCTACAGTGACAATCTGGCTCGCAGTCCGCAGGAGCTCCGCCAAGTGCAGGACGGTGACGTGAGAATCACCGGACCGGTGGACCGCATCTACGACTCCGCTGAGCCGGTCACGGTGACCGACCCCGGGCACCGACGCGCGATCCATATCGACAAGCGCAACGCCCCCTCCACCATCGTGTGGAACCCCTGGTCAACCTACAGCGCCCCGCTGCCGGACATGGCCGACGACGAGTTCCCCACCATGGTCT
>ERZ773008.2191-NODE-2191-length-13008-cov-3.295839_pt1 | contig 13008 bp, 9 predicted proteins | sample MGYA00580664_ERZ773008 | MGnify/ENA primary metagenome ERZ773008 (study PRJEB29015, sample SAMEA2738016) | human oral metagenome | biome: human oral; feature: human-associated habitat; material: dental | place: China | collected 2048 ... | reverse complement strand
TTGACGACGAGAGCGACCGCACGCTTGAAGAGATCGGCAAGGAGCTCAATATCACTCGCGAGCGCGTCCGCCAGATCGAAAGCTCGGCGATCAAAAAGCTAAAACACCCAAAGATCGGCCGCAAACTAAAAACCTATATCGAGAGCTAGAGCGAAACGCCGATATAATTTACTCTTTTTACTCTTTGAACGCTCGGCAAATTTAAAATTCATAGACAGCCGGGCTTTGGGATTGATATTACTGATCTTGTGACGCACGACAAAATTTAAATCCGCTAAGATCCGAGCTGGGGCTGTCAATAATGTATTTTTCAGCCTAAATTTTATCAGACGGGATACAAATCAAGGCACAGTAAAATGCAGCGGTGCTTTAAGCGCCAATTTGAGATGCTTAAGGTTTTAAATCTGTAGGTTTCAAACTCCAACGGAGAGAATTTACCCTATACCTTTTCTGCGCGGGCGCAAAGAGAGCTTTATTTCAACCTCCAGTGGAGTAGATTTACACCCAAAGGTTATAGCGTAGATATAGGGCTTATGCAATTGTTTCAAACTCCAGTAGAGTAGATTTACACAAAAATCCGATAGGCAAGGTGGGCTTTTTGATTTTTTTCAAACTCCAGTGGAGCAAATTTACACAGCATCAAATTCTATTTTTCCAAGCTATGAATATTTGAAGTTTATATTCGTGCTCCTTAAATTTAGATAAGCGACAAAGGTAATTTAGAATAAAACGCCGTATTTGTAGTGTTTTGCAAATTTTAGCTAAAGCTTTATCCGCACAATTTTCAAAATTCCGACTAAAATAGGTAGTGCAATTTAACGGCGCAAAAGCGTCATCGTTTCGGCTTACTATCATTCCGCCTCACGCCATCTCCACTAACTTGCTGCACGCCGACAAATCGGTAGCTCCGTACCGGCAAGTTTTGGCACACGCTCAATCGCATCCCGCCGCCATACTGCCGTACTCGCAATCGCAGCACCCATAAATTTGCCGCATTGCTGCGCTGGCAACCGCAATACTATATTAAATTTACTGCTCCGCCGTGCCGTCCCGCTCTTAAAATTTACCTTCTTTAGCCAAGGGTGCGCTGGATAACACGACGTCGGTATTTTTGTCTTGCTCTAAATTTACCTTCCGCCGCACCGCTAAATTTAGCCGCGTCGCAAGCTGCGCTTTTTAAGGTAGCTGTAAATCCAGGCTCCGAGCAATAAAACCGCCGCGAGGCAATACATATAAAAGGCCGCGCCGTTTTCATACTCCACGTCCTGCGCGCTAAAGACCTGCTGCGACATTTCGGGGTTTCGCGCCGCCTCATCCGCGATCTGAGCCATCACCTCATCATCATGCACGTCTAGCGTGATCTTTCGCAGCTCGATGAAATTTGTCCGCTTATCCAGATGCCTGCCGCTGCGGCCCGTGACGTAAACGCTATGCGAGTAAAAATTTAGATAATAAAATCCCGCGTCGTCCTTCAAAAGCCTTTCCGAGATCTGCCGCACGGCGCCTTTAAACGGATTATCTCCCGCCCTTTTTAGTGCGCTTAGCTTACCGCCCTCCCCGCCAAATTTATAATAAACGTACCAAAGCGCGTCTTTTATCCAGCCCTCGATGCCGCTACCGCGCGGGCGATTTAAAATTTTATCCTTGCTTAGATAAAATATGCCGTTTTTGCTCGCAAACAGCATGTATTCTTGATGCCTGCCCTGAAAATTTAGCGGTGTATAGGGCTCGTTTGCGGGGTCAAATCTCTCGCCGCCCATAAACACCGCGCCCGCGGCGGGATCATAAAGAAACTCTATGCCGGCGTTTGGCTCCACGAGATACATCTGCTCGCTAGGCGTGAAATTTAGCCTCTCGCCGCTCTTATAAACGCTGCGTCCGTCGCTCAGCCAATTATCGATCAGGCGAAAGTGCGCGGGCAGCTCGGGGCCGTCTTCGTATACGGTTTTTCGCCTTATCTGTTTTAGATTTTTTGCGTCGGCTCCCGCTAAAATTTTACCCTCGTAAAATACCCGCTCGCCGTCCGTGGCGACGTAAGGGCTCTCGGTCAGCGGCGAGATGGGCGCGCTAGTATCAAGTCTAGCGTATGGGTAGTTGTACTCCTGCGGCCATTTGGAGAGCCCAAAGGCGTGGAAAAATACCTTGTAAATGTAGCTTATCGCGCCGCCTGTACGCTGCGTGACGTCCGAGCAGAAGTAGCTCACGCGCCCGTCGCTGTAGTAGCGAGAGCCGATCTTTTGCGTGCGAGCGGGATCCAGCCCCGTCATCTTGCGAGCGCCGCAAAATACGCTACTAGCGTCCATGCCGACGTTTGTGTAGGAGTATCTGCCGGTATCAAGCGCGCGAAAGCTCGCCGCGTCCGCGCCGCCCTCTAGCTCGTAGGGAGCGAGGTTCCAAGAGCGTAGATAAATTTTGCCGCTGATGTTGTAATAATCGCTGCCGCCGATCTTTTGTGCGTCCGCGGGCAGCTCGCGCGAGCGGTCATACACCGATAACTCATAGATAAAAACGAGCGAGACGAAGAGCGGCACGAAAAGTACCGCAAATAGCAGCTTTAGCGCCTTTTTATCAAATTTGCTTAAATTATTCGTCTTTTTCATAAGGCAATTATATATCTTGCTAGTTTAAAACGTTAGAAATTTGAAAGCGTTTGCGGGGAAATTTAAAATTTAGAGTGCGGTAAATTTGGCGCCGAAAAGCTGCGGGTAAATTTGGCGCCGAAATTTAAGCTCAAATTTACCCGCACCCGCGAAACTACGCAAGCTCCGTACAAATTTAACTTAGTATCCGTCAAAATGTTTGGTCTTTGGCAGCACTAAATTTAACGTAATGCCGATGAGCGCGCCAAGTCCCACGCCGCTAAAGCTCATCGCGCCAAAATCCAGCACCATGCCGCCGATCGCACACACGAAGATAAGCGCGACGATGATCATATTGCGCGGCTCGGCCAGATCCACGCCGTTTTTGATGAGAGTCTCCATGCCCACGCTAGCGATGATACCGAAAAGCAGCAGCATAATGCCGCCGATGACGGGAGCCGGGATCGTGGAGAGCGCGGCTCCGAGCTTGCCCACAAAGGCGAGCAAGATCGCTGCAAGCGCGGCAAAGGTCATGATGGCTGGATTGTAGGCCTTGGTAATACTAACCGCGCCCGTGACCTCCGAGTAGGTGGTGTTCGGCGGTCCGCCGAAGCAGCCTGCTAGCGACGTCGCGAGCCCGTCGCCTAGAAGAGTGCTTTTAAGTCCCGGGTTTTTGAGGAAATTTTCCTTCGTGACGTTGCTGATCGCAAGCATATCGCCGATGTGCTCGATCGCGGGCGCGATAGCGATAGGCACCATGTAGATCACGGCTTCGAGCTTAAAAACCGGCGCGGTGAAATTTGGCAGCGCAAACCACGGCGCGTTTAAAATCGGCGTAAAATCCACGATCCCCACAAACAGCGACGCGCAGTATCCCGCTGCGATGCCGCAAAGTATCGGCACGAGGCGCAGCATGCCGCGGCCAAACATCATAACGACGATAACCGCCGAGAGCGAGATGAGCGCGATGGTAAGCGACTGCCCCTGCGTATAGAGCGCCTCTTTGCCCTTGCCCATGACCATATTTACGGCCGCGGGCGAGAGGATGAGGCCGATCGTCATGATGACGGGGCCGACGACCACGGGCGGTAAAATTTTATGCAAAAACCCCTCGCCTTTTAGCCTAATAAGCAGGCTTAGAACCACGTAAAAAAGTCCCGCCGCGATCACTCCGCTCATCGTTGCGGCGACGCCCCACTCTTTCACGCCAAAGCTTAGCGGCGCGATAAACGCAAAACTAGACGCGAGAAAGATCGGCGGGACGTGTTTGCGCGTGATGAGCTGAAACAGCAGCGTGCCGATGCCCGCCGTAAACAGCGCCACGGACGTATCAAGCCCCGTTAAGATCGGCACCAGCACGAGCGCGCCGAACGCGACGAATAGAAACTGTACGCCGACGAGAGCGTCGCGTAGCCTGAGATTGTAGCCTTCGTATTTTTCCATCTTCTCCTCTTTTATCTTTGCGGCTTGCCTCGCGAGCGTCTTTAACGGAGCTAGCAAAAATTTAGCTTGATAGGCTATATGCCTTATCTTCGCTAAATTTTTACGTCGCAACCCTTAAATCCATCTCGCGATCCTTCGCCTTGGCTCCTGTATTAAAATTTATAATACACCGATATTCTGTAAAATTTAACTCACCGCAGTCGCGGACGAATAGTCCGCTCCTTTGCAAGCACTAAAAATTTATCAAAACTACACATCATCTGTCTTGAATATTTTCAAAATTTATGCCTTTCCGGCTCATTTTGCCGCAAATTCTATCCAAAGTACACGATTGCGCTCCTTTATTCGGCTCATTTCCGCCTCGTCTAAAGAAAAGCCTTAATTTTTAAATCTGACACATCAAAAATTTTGACCTACCCGGTTGCAGACAAGCAATATGCTCCACTCTCAGCCGTCAACTACCTGCGACCCACATTAAATGTTTTAAAATTTAGCCTCTTTTTAAAATTTTACGACCTCGCTTTAAAATTTCGCACTCAAGCTTAAAGCTAAATTTCAAATCAAAGCCGCTACGCCACATCATATACAAGCGCTCTTTTGCTGCGATTTTGCGTCGTATCAGACGCGCGAAGCCGCAAGGCGAAAATCAAGCCCATAAAATTATCGGGCAAAGCCGCGTAAACAGATCCAAACAAACAACGACCAAAATCCGCAAACCAGCAACTAAATTCCACAAGCATAGCGGCTAAATCAAAACCTATGTAAGCCGAATCCGCCACTAAAATTTAGCGAGAGAATTTCGTCGTACGGCTATTTTTTGCGCAGCAGATCCTTCAGGCTCGCTCTTACGTCCTTGCCACGCAGAATTTGCGCGACCTCGGTAGCGATCGGAGCGTAGATTTTGTGCTTTGTCGCGATATTTACGACCGCTTCGGTCGTAGCTACACCCTCGGCGACCTCGCCCAACTCGCGCAGAATTTCTTCGAGCCCTTTGCCGCGCGCAAGCCCTAATCCCACGCGGTAGTTTCGCGATAGCGCACTCGAGGCGGTCAAAAACAAATCACCCACGCCGCTTAAGCCCAAAAAGGTCTCGTCTCGCGCGCCGAAAAACTTGCCGAAGCGCGCGATCTCTACGATGCCGCGCGCGATCAAGCTCGCTCTAGCGTTATTGCCGAGCTCCAGCCCATCGCAAACGCCGCTAGCGATGGCGATCACATTTTTATACGCGCCGCACACCTCTGCGCCGATGATATCGCCACTCGTGTAGGTTTTGATGTAGGCAGGGAAGACGCTTGCGAAAAGTTCAGCTAGATTTTCATTGCACGAGCTTACGACGAGCGCGCAAGGCAGCTTCTGCATGACTTCGGTGGCAAACGATGGACCTGATAGATAAGCAAGATTGCCGCGCGCGACATACGCTTCAAAAATTTCGTTCAAAAACCTACCGCTTGCCGCGTCGATACCCTTGGAAGCGACTAGAATTTTTTGATTTTTGTAGGTGAAATTTTGATCCAGCCACTGCGCGGTTTGTTGTGCCGCGAGCGCAAAAACGAGCGCTTCGCACTCCAATGCCTCACTCACGCTTACAAAATGCGGAATTTGTCTTGGCGTGCGCGAAGTGATGACGCATTCGTTTTTTGCGCTAAGCGCATCAAAAAGCGCGCTACCCCATTTGCCCGCGCCGATAACCGCGATTTTCATTATGTTCCTTTTTAAAAATTTATTCACAAATTTGCGGTTTTTCAAATTTCATTCTCTTGAAATTCCCGCTCTTTGAAAATTTAGCCCAAAAGCGCCAACATGAGCCTGCGCAAACGCTAGCCGAAGCCACGCTTTAAAATTCGCTTTTTGAAATTTCATCTCGTCAAAATTTCGTCTCGTTAAAATTCTGCGCTTTTGAAATTTACTCAGCAAAAACTTCGCTTTTTTAAAATTTACCTCGCTAAAATTTCACACTTTTAAAGTTTTGCTCTTCCGTCAAAAAACACTTTCACAAAAGGCGCGGCAGTGAACGAATGAGGATTTTGAAACTCCATTATACGTTTTAAATTTCACTCGTGCATCGCCAAAGCAAATCAAATTTTTAAAAATTTTACTCAGACGCTTAAGCGCAAATCGCACTTTTAAATCCGCTTAAATCTCTCAAGGCGTGCTTTGAGCCTAGATGATCTTGCGGTCTCGCTCACCACGTTATATCGTTTGGCGCAAGGTTTGAGGCACGCGTATCCGACGCGGCGATTGATTAAATTTAGCCTACACATCGACTCGCCGCTCAAATTCGACCCTGCGTATTCGATCCTATCCGCGCACCCCGAGCTTCCGTTCTCGCTCTCGCAAGCAAAGCAATTTTACGCATTCCCTACAAGCTTTACCGCGCTTTGACGGTAACCGTGAGTAAAATTCCTAACGGACGCGCTTCTTAAAACCCCTCCGTCGCAGACCGACACTCGCGCAAACGACCCGTACGAGAAAGAACGAGCTCGAAAGAACAAAACGTGTGCGAGGCAGAGCGGGTAGCCGCCGAGATCGCACCGAATGAAATATAACACGCAAAAGCCCTCGTCATTGGCGCCTGAAAGCTTTAGCTCGAAGCAAAACACTGCGAGCGGATTTAAAATTTTATCCCTAGGGGTTTTATCTATCGCGTCACTCCACCGCATTTAATTCGCCGCCGCGCAAGCTGCGAAATCAGCCCAGCTTCTGTTTCAGAAGCTCGTTTACCTTCGCGGGGTTAAACGCGCCCTTGCCCTCTTTCATCACTTGGCCCACGAAGAAGCCGAATAACTTGTCTTTGCCGCCGCGATAGTCCGCGACCTTCTCCTCGTTTTCGCTCATCACGCGCGCTATGATCTCCAAAATCGCGCCGTCGTCGCTTACCTGCCTCAAGCCTAGCTTGTCGATGACCGAGCTTACGGCCTCGTCGTGCTCCATTAGATAATCAAGCACCTCTTTGGCGGCCTTTTGAGACACTGCGCCGCCTTCGATCGCGCTTAAAAGCTCGCTCATCTTCGCGCTACCTACGGGCGAATCCTCGATCGTAACGCCGTTTTTGAGCCTGCCCGCAAGCTCGACGGTAAGCCAGCTCACGCAAAGTTTGGGCTCGTGCCCCGCCGCGATCAGATCCTCGAAAAATCGCGCGTTTTCGTAGGTGGAGATTATGATCTCGGCGTCCTTCTCTTTAACGCCCAGCTCGCGGACGTAGCGTGCTTTTTTCTGATCCGGCAGCTCGGGGATCTGCTGCGCAGCAGCCAGCATCTCGTCATCCACGATCACGGTTAGCAGGTCGGGATCTGGGAAATAGCGATACTCGGCGCTGTCTTCTTTACTACGCATCGGTTTGGTGATAAACTTAGCGGTATCGAAAAGGCGGGTTTCTTGCACGACCTCTTGCTCATATTTGTCGTCCTGCCACGCTTCGATCTGACGCTCAATCTCAAACTCGATCGCTTTTTGGATAAATTTAAAAGAGTTTAAATTTTTAATCTCCACGCGCGTGTAGAGCTTTTGCTCGCCTTGCGGACGGATGCTGACGTTTACGTCGCAGCGAAACGAGCCTTCTTGCATATTCGCGTCGCTGATATTTAAAAAGCGCAAAATGCTGTGGAGTTTTTTTAGATACGCGACCGCCTCGTCCGCAGAGCGCATATCGGGCTCGCTTACGATCTCCAAAAGCGGCGTACCGGCGCGGTTTAGATCGACTAGGCTGCGCGAGCTTTCGTGATTATTTTTGCCCGCGTCCTCCTCCAGGTGCGCGCGCGTGATGCCGATGCGCTTGCTCTGTCCGTCCGCAGCTATAAAAAGCTCGCCGTGCTCGACGATCGGGATCGTCCACTGCGAAATTTGATATGCCTTGGGAAGGTCGGGATAGAAGTAGTTTTTGCGGTCGAATACCGACTTGCGATTGATCGTCGCATTGACGGCGGTGCCGAAGCTGATAGCTTTTTTAACCGCTTCCTCGTTTAGCACGGGAAGAGCGCCCGGAAGCGCTAGGCAGGTCGGGCAGACGTGCGAATTCGCCTCGTCGCCGAAGCTCGTGGGGCAGGAGCAGAAAATTTTGGTTTTGGTATTTAGCTGGCAGTGTACCTCCAGGCCGATCACGGTTTCAAACATAAACTTAACCTTTTAGAATAAAAATTTCGCGTAATTTTACAATTTTTTGCTTTAATACTCGCTTGTAGCGGCGCACGGCATGGCTAAATTTTAAAATTTAATCGGATAGATTTCTACTCGCCGCCGCGAAGGAGCTTTTCTTTCAGATCGAAAACATCGACCATCAAGCAGGTGATGATGACGCAAATCACGCCGGGAGCAGTGCAGATGAAGAGGAATTTTAACCCCAAAAAATAAAATGACGGATAGGCAAAAAAGACGAATGCGCCGACGAAGATCAATCCGAACGACGCACCCACGAGGAAGTATAAGAAATTTCGCTTAAAATTAATGCTCATCGACGATCACGGCGCCCGCTAGATAAACGTAGCTTAAAACCATGAAAATAAAAGTCTGCAAAATCGCCATAAAAGTAAGCAGCGCAAACGGTACCATCGGTATTAGCGCAGGAGCGAGAGTAAGCATAACGAGCAGGAAGGTATCGTCGCCTTTGATGTTTCCAAAAAGTCGGAACGAAAGCGATACGACGCGCGAAAAATGCGAGACGATCTCTATAACAAACATAAACGGAGCTAGGATTTTCACCGGCCCCATAAAGTGCTTTAGATAGTTGATCACGCCGTGCTCGCGAACGCCCTCAAAATGGTAGTACAACCAAACGCAAAGCGTAAGCGAAAGGGTTAAATTTAAACTCGCGCTCGGCGACTCAAAGCCCGGCACCAAGCCGATAACGTTACTAAAAAATATCACAAATCCCAATGTTGCGATTAGCGGAAGATATTTTTTGGCTTGTTCCTCGCTACCCATCGCGTCCTTACCGATCGTTAGCACGCCGCTTAGGTAGGCTTCGGCGATATTTTGCATGCCATGTGGTACAAGCTGAAGCGAGCGAGTGGAGCAAAGCGCGACGGCTACGATGATAGCGACGACCAAAAAGAAGTAAAAAAGGTAGATAAAAGTGTGGTCGTAAGAAATTAAACCGCCGAAAAGGAAGATGTCTTTTAGCATAAAAACCCTTGATCGTTGAAATTTGAGGCGTATTTTACACTTCTATTCGTTAAAGTATATTTAAATTTGCGCCAGTGAGTAAAATTTTGAGCTTTGCGAGTTCTCACACCGCTTACTTGCCTAGCACTTTCGTCTAGCTTGCGCGCCATTTCGGCGGGAATTTTGCGTTTTTTTTGGCATTTAGCTCCATATTTACAGCAAATGACAAAATTTTTGCTAGTAAGCACGAAATTTACGGCTACACTGCCAATTCGCTATTTTTGCAAAATAGAATTTAATCTTAGCGTATACAGAGAAGCCCTAAGCCGGCTGTGCGGTAAAATTTATGTTTAAAGATACAAAAAATACGATAAAATTTATCACAACAGCGCCGTGGCAAATTCCAAAAATTTCAAGAATTCCAAGAATCACGCTCACCTCAAAAATCATAGTTAAAATTTAGCAAACTCAGGACTTGATTGCTAAAATTTTATAAAATTTATATAAAAACCTTGACATCCTACCACTCAATGTTGTATAATACTGGCAATCTTACCGAAAGAGTGCTAAAAGTGAAAACGAATAAACGTGATATGATCCTGGAATCCATCATTTCCGCCTATCTCGATAGCAACACCCCGATCGGATCTTCCGAGCTGGGTGAGCGTATGGGCGTAGCGATGTCAGCGTCTAGCATTCGAATTTATTTTAAGCGCTTAAGCGACGAGGGGGCTTTGACGCAGCTTCATGTAAGTGGTGGTAGAATCCCCACAGTTGCGACGATGCAGGATTACTGGCGCGCTAGACTTAGCTTCGACGATGAGTTAAAAATAGACGATGCTCGCGAGCTAGAAGCGGTGCTTGAGGATTTTGAAATTTACTGTATGATTTTCAACGCCGAAAACGAAGCCCTAAGCGAAGTCATCAATCATGATGATCGTTTCATAATCCTTACATTTAGAACGGACGAGATTATCTTAAAATACGATTTTAGAGTTTTTAAATTCCTATCAAATTTAATAGGAATTTCACTCGGAGATTTGGAGCTAGCTTCGATGCAGATCGGTCTACGCGAGCTTAGCACCAAAATTAAAGAGCTAAAAAATTCTAAAATCGAATTTCTTTGTAACGAGGTCGTAGCGTATAAAATTTTCAAAGACGAGCGGTTTAAAATTTTACTCAACCCCTCGATCGCCGTAAATTTTACTAAGAATTTGATCTTCGCGCCCTACTTCGAGCACGGATTTATGGGGATCAAACGCCCCGTAAAATTCGAAGGCGAGGACGCTACGATGATCTGCGCAGGCAGCGTTTACGAGAATTACGAGAAATTTTTTAACTACGCTAAAGGAGTAGCATGAGCCATAAATTTAAAGAGCACGGCGATAAAAATGCAGCGTGCGATAGTGAGGAAAAAGAGGTTTGCGAGCAGTGCGCGTCAGAGGCGAGCGAGCCGCAAGAGGCGCAGACATGCGACGATACCGATGCGCAGATACAAAAGCTTCAAAACGAGCTGAGTGAGATCACCGATAAATTTTACCGCGCCAATGCGGATTTTGAAAATCTCAAAAAACGTTTGGAAAAAGAAAAAGATAGCGCTGTTGCTTACGCTAGCGAGAGCTTTGCGAAGGATTTGCTGCCGATAATCGACGCGCTTGAGGAGGCCGCCAAAATTGATGTGGAAGGTAATGAGCTTGCGGATAAAATCGAAGTTGGCGTAAAACAATGTCTAAGCCTTTTTACAAAGACTTTTGAAAAATACGGTATCGTGCCGATAGCGACGGATGCGGGATTTGATCCTAGCGTGCATAACGCCATCTCGATGATTGAAGCCGAAGGTGCTAAAAAAGGCGATATCGTTCAAGTATATCAAAAAGGCTATATGTATAAGCAGCGCGTTTTGCGCGCCGCTATGGTAGTGGTGGCGAAATAATCGCTCAAATTTTAAAATTTTAAATTCAACACAAAGGATAAACAAATGGCAAAAGTCATAGGCATCGACCTAGGAACAACAAACTCGTGCGTAAGCATATTCGAGCGCGGCGAGAGCAAGATCATACCGAACAAAGAGGGTAAAAACACCACTCCGTCGGTAGTCGCTTTCACCGACAAAGGCGAGGTTTTAGTAGGCGACAGCGCCAAGCGCCAAGCAGTCACCAACCCTGAAAAGACGATCTACTCGATCAAGCGCATCATGGGTCTTATGATGAATGAAAAAAATGCGCAGGAGGCCAAAAAGCGCCTACCGTATAAAATCATCGACCGAAATGGCGCGTGCGCGGTAGAGATCGCGGGCAAGGTTTATACACCACAAGAAATTTCAGCCAAGGTGCTAATCAAGCTAAAAGAGGACGCCGAGGCGTTTTTGGGTGAGCCCGTCGTAGATGCGGTTATAACCGTGCCTGCGTATTTCAACGATAGCCAAAGAAAGGCGACGAAAGAAGCAGGAACGATCGCGGGCCTAAACGTGCTTCGTATCATTAACGAGCCGACCGCGGCGGCGCTTGCGTATGGACTGGATAAAAAAGAATCCGAAAAGATCGTCGTTTACGATCTAGGCGGCGGTACATTCGACGTAACCGTGCTAGAAACCGGCGATAGCGTCGTAGAAGTTTTAGCTACCGGCGGTAATGCGTTTTTGGGCGGCGATGATTTCGATAACAAGCTGATCGACTTTTTAACCTCAGAATTTCAATCTGAAACAGGCATCGACTTGCGCGGCGATGTCATGGCTATGCAGCGTCTAAAAGAGGCTGCGGAAAACGCCAAAAAAGAGCTAAGCAGCGCGATGGAAACGACGGTAAATTTACCTTTCATCACCGCTGATGCCACAGGTCCTAAGCACCTGATGAAAACCATCACTAGAGCTAAATTTGAAAGCATGATCGATTCTTTGGTAGATGAGACCATAAGCACTCTCAAAAAGGTCGTAAGCGATGCAGGGCTAAGCATGAACGACATAAAAGAAGTTGTTATGGTAGGCGGCTCGACGCGTGTGCCACTCGTGCAAGAGGAGGTCAAAAAGGCTTTCGGCAAAGAATTAAATAAGAGCGTAAACCCTGACGAAGTCGTAGCAATCGGTGCAGCAATCCAAGGCGCGGTCATCAAAGGCGACGTAAAAGACGTGCTACTGCTCGACGTCACTCCGCTAAGCCTCGGCATCGAAACCCTGGGTGGCGTGATGACCAAGATCATCGAGAAGGGAACTACGATACCTACGAAAAAATCTCAAACCTTCTCGACAGCAGAGGATAATCAAAGCGCCGTTACGATCAACGTCTTGCAAGGCGAGCGCGAGTTTGCGAAAGATAACAAATCGCTAGGAAATTTCAATCTTGAAGGCATCATGCCCGCTCCTCGCGGCGTGCCGCAGATCGAGGTGGAATTTAACATCGATGCGAACGGAATTTTAACCGTTTCGGCAAAAGACAAGGCTACCGGCAAAGCAACCGATATCCGCATCACCGGCTCAAGCGGCTTAAGCGATGCCGAGATCGATAAGATGGTAAAGGACGCCGAGCTTCACAAAGAGGAAGACAACAAGCGCAAAGAAACCGTCGAGGCGCGCAACCAAGCCGATAGCATCGCACATCAAACCGAAAAGAGCCTAAGCGAGATGGGCGAGAAGGTACCGGGCGATCTACGCGCTAAGATCGAGGGCGCGCTAAATGATCTAAAAGCCGTGCTAAAGGATGAAAACGCGAGCAAGGAAGCGATAAACTCTAAAGTAGAAGCCCTAAGCAAGGTCGCCGAGGATCTATACAAGGCTGCCAGCGCAAATCAGGGTGCGCAAGGCGGATCGCAAAACAGCGGTGCAAACGGCGGTAAAAAAGACGACGACGTCATCGACGCCGAAGTCGAATAACACCCGCGCAAAGTGAAATTTTAT
>ERZ773008.2189-NODE-2189-length-13023-cov-23.248072_pt1 | contig 13023 bp, 7 predicted proteins | sample MGYA00580664_ERZ773008 | MGnify/ENA primary metagenome ERZ773008 (study PRJEB29015, sample SAMEA2738016) | human oral metagenome | biome: human oral; feature: human-associated habitat; material: dental | place: China | collected 2048 ... | reverse complement strand
GTCCTGTCTATCTTCATGGGACGATGTTCTCCTGAGAACACTATACAATGCTCATTATAGTATATGTAAGGTGAATACTGGAAATACCAGTCTTCATCAGTCAGATTTAATTTTACTGTCCTATGGTTCTGCCTTCCCGGATGATTTATCCTTCCCATATATCCTTCATTTTCTTTACATAAAAGACATTTAGGATAGTTTGTGGAAACAATATTTTTCTGCATTGCAATTTCCTTAGGATCTTTTTCAGGTTTAGAAAGATTTATTGTTATTTCAAGACTTCCATAATTATTTTTATAATTCCAGTGTATATTTTTTGCTATCCTGTCTGTTCTTATATAGTTGCTTTTTTTAGATAATTCGTAAAAATATTCCGTTGACTTGTCAATGCCGTTATTTTCATATTCATTCCAGAATTCATGCCTTACATATGATGTTCTTGGAACTATCTGTCCCATTATTCTTGAATTCAGCAAATCCTTAAAAGTAGCTGTTGTTTCCTTAATTTTTCCATTTTCTGCCGCCCAATCTACAATATTATCAAGAATTTTCGAAGGATAATCCACATTTTCTATTTCTTTTATTACTGCTACTTCTCTTTTTATAGCATTTTCCAACTTTTTAGCATATTTCCCCATTAGTTCTTTCTTTTCTTCTTGATTCATAACTTTTACCTCCATTAATTTTTAAAATTTATTTTCTAACTTGGCTGCCTTGTTATGAATTAATAATAACTTATTTTCTTTGTTATTTCCTTTTCTAAATGGATAAATATACTTCTATGGAATAAAAATATTTTATATCATTAGACTCTTATGTTACAATTCTATTATACCACTACATATATTAAATAACGAGTATTATGTATATCACTTTCCTTTTAAAATCAAGTGTTTTTTATATTTTTATTAATAAATAAAAAAAGAAAAAGTATTTTAAAATTATTACATACTTTTTCATTATTTTACACATTTTTTAAATTTCAAAAAATTCTCCATCTAATATCTTATATTTATTTCTACCTATTCTTTCTAATTTTTCATCTTTTACTAATTCACTTAAAACTCTTGAAAGTGATGGTCTTTCCACTCCAAAAAATTCTGCTAATGCTCCTAAATTTTGTATAGAAAATAAATTATTTTTTTGATTTCTTTTAACATAATCACAAAATTTCTTTTTTATGGTTTTATTATTAAAACTATTCCAAATTTTACTTGTTAAAAGTTGAGTTTTATTTGAAATTTCATTTAAGAAATTTTCTAAAATTTTCTCCTGTGAAAATAATAATTTCAGAAATTCTTTTCTTTCTACAAAAAATATTTCTGCCTCATCTTTTACACTTAAATCAACAGGAAAACTATTATTTTTACCAAATATAAAAGCAGAGGCTATCACATCACTTGGAACTAATTCTTCAATTTTTATAACATTTCCTTCTTCTGTAAGCATTTCAGTGATTAAAGTACCTTTCAATATTATATAAAGTCCCTTTACTTCATCTCCTCTAAAAGCTATTGATTCATTAGGAGAATATTTTTTTATTTCATATTTTGTTTTTTCTAAAATATCTTTTATTATATCCTCATCTATATTATTGAAAACAACTGTTTCTTTTAAAGTTTTAATCATATTATCCCTCTATTCAATACTTTTAAAATTTATCTCTAATTTTTCTATATCTGGCTCAAATCTTCTATATTTTACACCTGCTGAATCTAACATCTTTTTTGAGGCTCTATTAGAATCGGTATCTGTATATTTATCAGACAAATATACAATTTCCTTTATTCCACTTTGAATAATAGCCTTAGTACATTCATGACAAGGAAAAAGTGCCACATAAATAGTACAATTTTTTAAAGATTTTATACTATTTAATATTGCATTTAATTCTGCATGGCAAACATAAGGATATTTTGTGTTTAAAAATTCTCCATCTCTTTCCCAAGGAAATTCTTTATCATCACAGCCTTTTGGTAAACCATTATATCCTACACCAACTATTCTTTTATCTTCGTTTACTATACAGGCTCCAACCTGTGTATTAGGGTCTTTACTCCTCATAGAAGATAGAATTGCTACACCCATAAAATAACTGTCCCAATTTATATAATTTTCTCTCATAATATCACCTTTATTTTTTAATAATATTAATGATAACATTTTATCTTTTTAATAGCAACTATAAGTTAATCTAACAAATTTTAACACTTATATTAAAATTTCTTTACTATTGGACAAAATTAATAAAATTTTATAGTTTAAAATGAATTTCAAAAAAAATAAAAACTGCACTTATAGCTTAATAATCAGAAAATTAAGTGCAGTCTATCTATTTTTATTCCTCTACTGATTTTTTTAAAAGCATCATTGAATGTGGTACATCTGAAAATATTCCTCTTAAAAACTCTATATTTTCTTCATTAATAATTGAACTTTCAAGCCTTACTGTATGTTTTATACTAACTGAATTTTTATCTTCCTCAAAAATTTCGTGTCCAAAATGTATACTTCCTAAAGGAATATCAGTTTTATCCCAAAATTCTTTGTTCTCTTCAACAGAAGTTAAGATATATTCTAAAGGAGGCATATTTTCTAATTCCATTATTCCTTTGCTTCCTATTTTAAATTCTCCATTTAACTTTATATCTTTTAAATCTTCTTCCCAAATATACCATTTATTGATATCAGCATAATATTTCCAAACTTTTTCCTTTTTAGCATTAATTTTAATTTTAAAACTAAATTCCATATTTTCTCCTCCTTAAAAATTATAAGTTTATATATTATAAGTATACTTATAATATTTTAAAAAGTCAATCTTTTTTATAAGACTATTTGCATAAAAAATAAAAGTACTATAAAATAAATATAAAGTATTTTACCTGAGGAGGATTGATTTGTTTGTTCCCATCTAAATATAAAGATAATTCCGAAAATTCTACAGGCTTATTATTTATGAGAGTTTTCAATAAATGGCATTCCATTATAAAAAAAGAACTAAAAAAATTAGATATTACTCAGCCACAATTTGTTGTTTTGACTTCTCTTGCATATCTTTTGCAAAAAGAGGATGAAGTTACTCAAATTATGCTTTCAAAAATATCTGGTATAGATGTTATGACTATTTCACAAATAATAAATTTACTTGAAAAAAATGGTTTTATAGAAAGAAAGCAACATTCTAAAGATACACGAGCAAATTCTGTTTTTTTAACTTTAAAAGGGCAAAATATTTTAGAAAAGGCTGTCCCACTTGTTGAAAACATTGATGAAAATTTTTTTAATATACTAGCTGAAAAAGAACAACTTTTTAGAGAACTTTTAAAAAAATTATAAAATAAAAAGGTATTGATAGAAAAATTTTCCATTAATACCTTTTTATAATTTATTTTTTAGAACTTATATCCAAGTCCAAAACCAGAACTTGTTATATCTTTATTTTTTCTAATTCTAAATGTAGCAGTTACTCCACTTATGTGTTCATATCCAAATTTTATTTCAGCAGTAGCTCTATTTTTTCTGTCATAATTTCTTAAATCAAATTCTGTGCTTCCACCTACAAAATGTGCCTTAGAATCATCTAAATCTTTAACCATTGAATAATCAACACCAAGTCCAAAATTTATTCCATTATTTCCAAATATAAATTTCTTATTTAATTCTGTTCCAACAGTTGTTTCAACAAAAGTATCATCATCTTTTGCAACTTTTATATTATTAACTGTCATTTCTTTTTGTTTAACTTTTGAAAGGAAAACAGATACTTTTGGTGTTAAAGTCCAAGTTTCAGATAATGGAATATTGTATCCTAATTGAGAATATAGAGAATATGTATCCAATGCTGAATATTTTTTAGGTTTTATTCTTCCATAAGACACTTCATTTTTCCAAGAGAAATTCTTGACTTTATATTCTGCATTTACACCAAGCACTAAAACTTCTGATTTTATATTTTCATTTGATGTTTTAACTTTACTTTGTCCACCACCAACATTTAATCCTATATTAGTATTATCACTTGTTCCATAACTTATTTCTGCTGAGGCACCATTAGAAACAACTTTATTATTTTCATAATATTTATTTCTAATATTGAAAGTTTCTCCATTTACTGTTATTTGTCCTTTTTTAGCAAAATTACTATTTGTATTTGCTTTATGATATGCTAATACAGTATCTATTGCCGAATCTTTTAAATATCCAACTGGATTATTATTTGTTAAATTATATAAATAATTTTTAAATACTTCTTGAGTTGACTTATAATCTTTTAAGAAATCTATTCCTGTTGATTTATAATCAGCTATATAAGCATCAAAAGCACCCTTTGAATATCTATCAAATGGAGTAAGTCTTGGATCTATGAAGAAGCCTCCTCTATTTCCTGGTGTATTATTTCCTGGGTTATTATTTGGTGGAGTCACTCTTCCATTATTGCTTGGAGGTGTTGTTCCTCCATTATTACTTTGTTTTAATAGGTTGTTACCAAAACTAAATCCTAATAAATCTTTTTCATAACCAATTTGAACTTTATTTCCAATAGGTACAAGATTTACTTTTCCACTTCCATTAACTTTTAAATTTCTATTATTTTTTGCTAACTCTGCAAATGCTTGATTTTCTTTATCAACAAAGTAATAATCTAATGTTTTTCCATTAGCTAGATTTAATTCATTAACTCCATTTATTCTTGAATTTGAAGAAAAAGCAGTATTCTCATTTACTTCAACTTTATTTGCATTGTTTACTGTTCCATTAAATACAGAAGTATTTGTTGAACTTGCACCAAATGTTGAATAAGATGATGTACTTCTTATTATATTTTCTTTTTTTCCAAATGCTAATGTATTATTTCCTTTTCCTAAATCAACTTCTCTATTTAATCTGTAATTTCCACTTAATGTAAGTCTATCATCTCCTGCTCCTAAATCAATCTTTCCATTAATAATTGATTTATTAGTTATTTCAACTTCATTTGCTCCTTCATCTCCTAAAATTGCATAAGATTTTCCAAAACCATTAGCATTAATAGTTGAATTTGAGATTTTTACTAAACCATTCTTTTCTACCTTTATTGCATTTTTAAAACCATTTACTATACTATTTTCAATATTTTTATTTTGCTTTTCTTTTGCAACAACAACTCCATCTTTTCCAACACCATTTATAATTTTGTTGCTTGTATCTCCTTCATAGGTACCATCTTTATCTAAAACATTTTTTACTGTTCTTCCATTATGAGTTGCATCTTCATTTTTACCTATAACTTTTTTTACTTCTCCATTTCTATCAAGAACTAAAAATATTCCTTTATTATTATAGTGTTTTTCATCTTTGTATATAGTTTCAAAGTAAGCATAATCTTCTTCTATTGCTCCCCATTCCCCATGAGTTCCTGTATGGGCAACTTGATAACCACCTATAATTATTCTTCCAGCTAAGATACCATAGTTATCTACTCCACCTTTAAAACCAGATTTATAAACTATATCTTCTTTCTTTAAACCATAGGCATCACTTCTACTTCCTTTAGCTAATAAAGCAAATTCTGTACCAGAAATTATACCTGTGTTCTCTATTTTGCTTAATACATCTCCCCCAACAGCCACACCTGCTCCACTATTTTTATGAGCTATTCTTGTATATTTTCTTTGAGAATTTCCATGATGTATTTCTGTTTCTCCACTTATTACCCCACTATTTTTAAAACTTCCAAGTTCAACTCCAGTCTGGCTTCCATCATTTATAGATATCCCATTTCCGCTAGCTTCCATTCCAGTTACTGTGTTGACATTAGCTGCTACATGGTCATTTTCTATATCTTTCTTTTCTTTTAAAAGATTAGCTAAATCTCCTTCTAACTTCTTTTTTTCTTCTTTTAAAGCTAATATTTCTGGACTATCTGGAATATTTTTATTTTTATTTTTTTCTAGGATTTCATTTATCTTTTTTAGTTTATCATTTATTTTATTTTTTACATATAATTGAAGTCTAGGTATTAATAATCTTTTTTCTAATTCATTTTTATATTCTTCTAAAAATTGATTTTTTTGTTCATCTGTTGCAGCAGATTTAAGTTCTTCAAGTTCAGCTTTTCTTTTTCTTGCCTTAGTTACTGTTTCATTATTAATTCCACTCCATATTAAATCTTGTTGTTCTTTTATTTCATCATTGATATATTTTTTAAAAATGTTATCTCTATTTATTTTATCTTGTTCACTTAACTGTGGACTTTTAGGACTTTTTGCTAATATTTCTTTTTCTTTATCTCCTACTAATTTTTGATATTTTGCTATATTATTTTCTAGTTCATTAGCTTTTTCTTTTTCATATTTTCTCATTTCAGCAACAGCAGCTTTATCATCTTCTACATCTTCTTCTGGTAATGAAAATCCTGAAATATTATTTGTTAAAGGTACATGGAAAATTTTGTCTTTTAATTCTTTATCATTCATAGCTCTTTTATCTTTTCCACCATAGACAACAGCTTTTCCTGTAATCATACCTTGATTATTTACACTTCCAATTTTAGTTTCCTTTTTAACACTGCTTTCTGTGTAAACCGCCACACCATTACCAGAAGATTTTATATCTGCTCTAGCCTCTCCATAACCTGAACCGCCTCTTGCATATAAATCTCCTGATATAGAACCTGTATTAGATAATTCCCCTAACACTGCTCTTGAATTTTTCATTTGCCCATTACTAGATCTGCTGTATACAGAAATCCCATTTGCTGATCCTGTTACAAGAGCTTGTGAGTATTCATGTATTCCTCTTGAAGTATTATGTCCAACTTCTGCTTTTAATCTTCCTGAAATATTTCCTTCATTCTCTACTTTATCTATTGTTGCTTCTGTTAAACTTTTAACAAAATTATTTGAATATGCAACTGATGATATACCATTTGCTGTGGCATAAGCTCTTATATTATTTAAAGTTGCAAGTGATCCTGTTTTAGCTTCTGCTTCCCCTGATATATTTCCAGAATTTTTTACACTTTTTATATATGCTCCATTCACTTTATCTTCTGAATAAGTATATTTATCTATTGTTGTTAAATAAGCCATATTAGCTATACCATTTGCTGTTGATACAGCATTAATAGTTCTCCATTGAGGTGACATTGCTTTATTTCCAGCAAAAGCCTCAGAATCTGGCTTTACATAACCTTCTTTTGTTCTCAATATAGCTTTCCCTGAAATATTTCCTGTATTTACAATATCTTCCAAAGTAAATTTATTATTCTTTCCATGAAAATCTGCTGGATCTGTCTTTTTAATTTCACCAATTTTATTTTCTGAAATTTTTTCTACTGTTTTAGAAGCTAAAACTTTTGTAGATAGTAAACTCACTGATTTACTTCTTCCACTTCTACTTGCTCCTCCTGCTCCATCAACTATGCCACTATCTCCACTGCCTCCTGTTGCAGTATCTCCAAAATCAGATAAAGCTAATCCAGATATTCCATTAGCAGTAGAATATACTTCTTCTATTGAACCAAATCTTTCTGCATTCCCTCCAGTTAAGTTTGCCTCACCAGATATATATCCTTTATTTGACACAGAATCTATTTTTTTATCTATATCATTTTTGTTACTATAAGGGGAATATCCTACTCCTGAAACTCCATTTCCCTGTGTTGTAACAATTATTTCACCTTTTTTTGATTTTTCATTTTTTGTATCCTCACCGTCTGCTTTTATACTACCTTTTAAAATTCCATTATTTATTAAAAAACCATTTCCTTTAAATGCAACAACATTTCCACTCACTGCAAATTTTCCTAATCTACTACTATCTTCCTTTTCATGTTTTAATATCTCTTTTACTTCCTTTTTAGTTTCTTGTGTTATAGTATAGTTTTCTGAATAAGAAGTAGTTGTCACAAGAAGTGCTAATACAAATAAATACTTATTTTTAAACATTATAATCATTTAAAGAGCAATATATGCTCTTTATCCTCCCTTTTCTAATTTTCTACGAACTTCTATAATATATCATACAAATATTTAATTAGTCAAATTATATTTTTAAAGTATATTTAGTTTAACTTTATAGTTATATTTCAAAGTAACATTTTATCTATTAACAAGAAGTTAAAATTTTAAAATAAGTTGAAATATTAAACATAAAGTGATATATTCTAAATATACTGTAAAAAATTAAATTATTAGGAGGAATTTTATGAGTTTTCAATGTGTAAAAAAATATGAAGATAGCTATGACAAATATGTGCTTGTGGCTAATTCTGAAAAAGTTGTACTACCAGATTATTTAGATAAAGAAAGTAAAAAACTTGCCGAAACTATTATTAAAAAGAATAAGTTTACTGCAAAATCTTCTGAAAAAATTTCTATGACACTTGTCAATAAGAAAAAAGTAATAGATTTTATAATTATAGGTTTAGGAGAAAAGAAAAAATTAAATGCTAAAAATACAAGACAATACCTTTTTGATGGTTTAAAAAATATAACTGGAAAAGTTTTTCTAAGTTTTGCTGATAAAGACTTAGATGATATAGACATTATTGCAGAAGTAGTTGAACATATAAACTATAAATTTGATAAATATCTTACAAAGAAAAAAGAAGAATTTTTAGAAGTTTCTTATTTAACAGATAAGAAAGTTCCAAAATTAATAGAAGGATATGAACTTGCTAAAATATCTAATATAGTAAAAGATTTAGTAAATGAACAAGCAGAAGTATTAAATCCAAAAGAACTTGCTAATAGAGCAACTAAGTTAGGAAAAGAATTTGGCTTTGATGTTGAAATATTAGATGAAAAGAAAGCTCAAAAATTAGGAATGAATGCATATCTCGGTGTTGCAAGAGCTGCACATCATAGACCTAATGTTATTGTTATGAGATATAAAGGAGATACTAAATCTAAATACACTTATGGACTTGTAGGAAAAGGGCTCACTTATGATACAGGAGGATTATCATTAAAACCTACGGATAGTATGCTTACTATGAGATCTGATATGGGTGGAGCAGCAACTATGATAGGAGTTATGTGTGCTATTGCCAAAATGAAACTTAAAAAGAATGTTACTTGTGTTGTAGCTGCTTGTGAAAATTCAATAGGACCTAATGCTTATAGACCTGGGGATATTTTAACTGCTATGAATGGAAAAACAATAGAAGTTACCAATACAGATGCAGAAGGAAGATTAACATTAGCTGATGCTTTAACTTATATAGTTAGAAAAGAAAAAGTTAATGAAGTTATTGATGCTGCTACTTTAACAGGTGCTGTTATGGTAGCTCTTGGAGAAGATGTTACAGGAGTATTTACTAATGATGATAAAATGGCAAGAAAAGTTATAGATGCTTCTGAAAATTGGAATGAATATTTCTGGCAAATGCCTATGTTTGATATATATAAGAAAAATTTAAAATCTCCTTATGCTGATATGCAAAATACTGGTGTTAGATGGGGAGGTTCTACAAATGCTGCTAAATTCTTAGAAGAATTTGTAGATGACACTAAATGGGTACACTTAGACATAGCTGGTACTGCTTGGGCAAGTGGAGCTAATCCTTATTATTCTCAAAAAGGAGCAACAGGACAAGTATTTAGAACTGTATATTCTTATATAAAAGATAGTAAAAACTAAATTTATTTCTATGGTATAATTAAGGTAACAAGAATTTTGTTACCTTTTTTATATTAAAATGTGAGATGATATGGAAAAATTAAAAACTGTTAAAAAAGAATGTAAAATAGAATTTGAAGAAAAAAAATCAAAATTTATTGGCTATATAAAACCTGTTTTTTCAAAAGAAGAAGCAGAAGATTACATAAAATATATTAAAAATCTTCATTCAGATGCAACTCATAACTGTTCAGCCTATAAAATAAACAATAATGGTTCAGAATTTTTTAAGGTTGATGATGATGGTGAACCAAGTGGAACAGCTGGTAAACCTATGGGAGATATAATTAACTATATGAAAGTAACTAATTTAGTTGTGATTGCTACAAGATATTTTGGTGGAATTAAATTAGGTGCTGGAGGCTTGGTTAGAAATTATGCTAAAACTGCAAAACTTGCTATAACTGAGGCTGAAATTATTGATTTTGTTGATAAAATAGATTTAATATTTGAAATTCCTTATGAAAGATTAGGTGAATTAGAAAAATTATTAAAAGATTATGAAGCTGAAATTATTGAAAAATCTTTTTTAGAAAAAATAATTTTTAAAGTTAAAATAAACAAAGAATTTTATGATAATTTAGAAAATTTTTCATATATAAATTTATTAGACATTTAAAGAAAGAAGAAGGTCAAAAAACAACCTTCTTCTTTTTTGGAAATAATACTCTATACAAAGCTAAAGTATAACATTGGGGGCTTCTCTATATGATTAGAATATAACTCTTAGTCCTAATCCTCCTCTTACATTTTCACCTTTTGTATCATAGCCTACATTTGCTGTTACTCCGTATTTTTGGTTATCTAGTCCTAGATTTAAGTCAAATTTTACATTGCCTCTTCTATCTTCTTTTTCTCCTCTTAGAGTATACCAATCTGCATTTGTATTTGATACTTTTGCTTTATTTTTTGCATTTGCTACTCTGCCTAATTCATCTTCATAAGCTACTGATAATCCAGTCTTTAATGTCTTAGTTCCAAAGTAATGTCTAAATGCTAATTCTGTTCCTACTTCTGGCTTTACTGAAATATAATCATTAGCTTTTACTTCTAATTTCATTTCTCCAGATTTTTCTCTTATCTTAGTTGTTCTTCCATATTCTAAGTTCAATGCTGCATAAGGTCTTAGTGAGAAACCTTCACTTAATCTAAATTCTTTTCCTATTTCATTTTTGATTCCTATTCCATAGTTATAGTATTTACCTTTTGCATTAAATATTTCATCCACTACTAAGAATTTTCTATTCATTCTATTATATCCAACAGAGATATTTCCTGATACTGTCCAATTTAAACTATTGTTTTCATCAAAAGGAACTGATTTGAACAATCCAATTTTACCTTGTAATTGTTCTTCTTTTGAATTTCCTAAATCTTTAAATTTAAGTTTATTATGAATTATACCTGCATACCATCCAATACCTTTTCCTAACTTAATATCTTCATTTTCATGAACATAAGCTACTCCATAAGCATTGTTCTTATAGTTTATAACTCCTGCTGTATCTGTCTTATATTCTCCATTAGTTCCAAATGTTTTTATCTTATTTGAATCTTTTGAAGCTGTTTGCCATTCTCCTCTTAAATAGTCAAACTCTTTATCTAAGACATTTCCTGTTGCATTAATTCTTTGTTGAGTATTTGCATATTGGTGTCCCATCATTTCATCTGTCGCTTGGAAAAATAGAACTTTTTCATTCTTACCTATTTCATTTAATTTATCAAATAATTGTTTTTCTCTTGATCCAACAGGGTCTACTCCATATCTTTGTTCTAATCCATCTAAGAAGTTATATGTATCAGTTACTTCTACTGGTGTTGCTGTATTTCCAGCAAATTCAGTATATGGTAATTTTGCTAAAACAACACTTCCTAATACTCCATCTTTATATAAAGGTGTTGCTGTCCAAGTTAATGCTCCTGCATATGCATTCCAAGTTACTCCTGAGTTTGCTGCCATCATTGCATTATATGGATCTAATACAGAACCACTGATTATTATATTTTTACTTGTAGTTGTTTTTGCAACTTCATTACCTAATATTAAATCAGCTTCTGTTGTAATAAGCCCAAGATTTCCTGAAATTGGGTTAGTTCCACCTAATGTATCAACATAGATTCCTAGTGATGTAGGTGCTGGTCCTGTCTTACCTTGTGGAGTATTAATTATTACTTGCTCAATTGTTTGAGGTACTCCTGCTACTGTAATAGTTGTTGTAGCTGGTGTTGCTCCACTAGGCGCATTTATCTTTACACTTCCTGTTGCTTTAGAAGTTGGTTTTGATGTAGGATCATAAGTTTCTTTTGCTCCTCCAGCTAAACGCATTGTTCCTTTATTAACAATAGTTCCACCTGTTGCTTTAAAGAATGCATATCCATCTTCTGAATTAATATCAACAATTCCAGTAGTCTCATTTATAAATGTTGCACGATGTTGAACTGCTACTCCTACCGCTTCTTTTGCTGTACCATTCGCAATAATTGTTCCATAGTTTATACCTTGAGCACCATTATCTAGGTACATACCCATAGCTTTATCTCCATTAAGATTAATTGTTCCTCTGTTTATTGCTTTTGAATTAGCTCCATCAGCAAATAATCCTATACCAGAACTTCCTACTGTTATTGTACCTGTAGAATCATTTTCTATTGTTCCTGTCTTAGTTGCCATACCTATTGCATAATTTTCATTTTCAACATCAGAATTTCCTACTGTTATATTTGCAGTATTTTTTGCAACTCCTGTACCATTATATAGTACTCCTACACTTTCATCTCCTAATGTAAAGTTAGCTGCATTTGTTACAGTTCCTACTGTTGAAATTCCATAAACTCTCTTATTAGTAGTATTTAGTGCAACATTATTAGTAAAGTTTGTTGTAGGGTTATTAGAGTAGAAATATGTTGCTCCATTTCCTAAATTAACATTTACTGCTGCATTATTATTATAAGTGAATGAATCATTTCCTATTGCTACTATTCCATAAGATCCATCTCCTATGTTTAGAGTACCAGCATTAAGATTTAAGTTTCCTCCATTTTCTAAGAATAAAGCTGTTGCATTATTTCCTCCAACTGTTATATTTCCAGTATTTGTAACTGTTGATATTCCTCCTGCTTTTCTCTTAGAATAAATAGCTACACCATTATTTCCAGTAGTTATATTTCCATTATTTTCTACATCATACCCGTAAGCTCCTACTGAGTTATTTCCTACTGTTATTTTTCCTGTTGGATTATTTTTAATTGATACAGTTTCAACTGCTGTATATACTCCAACATTTGGAGATGTAGAAATATTTGATGAATTTCCTAATGTAATTTCACCTTTATTTAGTATTTGATAATCAGATCCTA
>ERZ773008.2186-NODE-2186-length-13032-cov-4.910226_pt1 | contig 13032 bp, 10 predicted proteins | sample MGYA00580664_ERZ773008 | MGnify/ENA primary metagenome ERZ773008 (study PRJEB29015, sample SAMEA2738016) | human oral metagenome | biome: human oral; feature: human-associated habitat; material: dental | place: China | collected 2048 ... | reverse complement strand
GAAAAAATTTACTGATTTAAAACACTCGTTCACTAAGAAAAAGTCAAAAACTCGCTTATGGCTCAAACAGATGACTTTTTCTAAGTTCACTTCCCGTTTTAAATTGAAAATTTTTATATAATTTATAATTATGTTTTCTGTATATTTTGTGATATTAAACTTTTTTTATTTTATATATAATTATATATTTATTAGTTTATATAATCACAATTCTGTACTTCTCCTTTATAATTATATCTACATATTCTTCCTCTTTGTCTCATACGTTCTCTCGAAGCTGCAATATCAGCACAACTTATAATCATCATTAATATAACTAATGTCATAATTTTTTTCATAATTTATCATCTCCATTATCATAATTTTTTGAATTCAATCAATCTCTTTATTTAAAAATTATTGAGCTTTCTTATGAAAGTTTTTGATTGCATTGGCAATATCTTCAGGACTGTTAAATTTTTGTGATAGAATCTTATTTGGATTATTTCTATTCAAATTTTCAAGGCTATCCATGTATGTATTTATCATATTATTTGTATAATTATTCTCTCCTTTAGCTATTTCATTTGGATTTCTTCTTTCATAGTAATCATTCTTATTACCTCCATATCCATAATAAGCATTACCTTTTGTTGCTTCATTCATTGAACCCATTTCTGGATTTAAATTTGGCTCTGCTTTTAATCCTTGAATTAGATTATTAAAACCATCGTTAAACAAATCTGCTCCTATTGCTCTTAATTGCTCAGTTCTCGACATTACATTATACGGATAATTATTATTTTTCAGTGAACTTTTAGTTTTATCTGCTAATTCTGTGATATTTTTTAAATTACTCAAATCCATTGTTGCTGCTTGAAAGAATATTGCTGCTCCTATCCCTATCTTCGAATTTATTCCTAAGCCACTTTTCTTTTTCATATCTTTGTAATCTCTGAAACTATCTTCTGCCTTTTTAAAGTTCTTCGGTACTCCTCTTCCTTTATTATATCTTACTCCTAATCCATTATTTGATGTATTTCTGCTGTTTCCGCCACTGCTTCCACTGTATCTTCCGTTTGTTTCATTTTCTACATTCCTGTTTGCTTTTGCCATTACTTCCTTATCACTGTATTTACTGCTGTTATTATCTTCTTTTGCATTACTTTCTTTACCGAAAAGTTCGCTCCCTGTTTCTTTTGTATTTCCCTCTTTCAGTTCATCAAGTTTTGCTCCGCCCATCATTGCAAGTCCTCCTGCTACCATTCCAAATGCTGAACCTAACCCCATAAATGCGTCTCCTTTACTTTGTCCAAGTGTTCCTCCTGATGTTATCGCTATCGCCATTGTGCTTATTCCTTCCATTACCTGTTGTAACATTAATAATATTACTGCTAACGACGCTATTCCTGTTATACTGTCTCCTACTTCTATCAGCTTTATTACCTGATACGATATCCCCATCATTGCTACTGTCATAAACATTGTTACTGACTGTATTACTATTATTCTTATCCCTTTCTGTCCAATTTCTGCTGTTCCCTCTATTGTTAAAAATATTAGGAAGAATATTGAAAATGTTACCAACATAAGTGCCATAAATATATTCGATATATATATCGATATTATTTTCCCGCATATCCATAAACATACTATTATCAATATTATTTTCCCTATGTTTATAAATATTGAAAAAAATGACATAAATCCAAGTGCTTTCTCCAATAATCTTAATGGTCTTGTGAAAAATACATCTGCTATTTGCCCCGGTGTTGCATTATTAAACTTAGGGTCATTGAAGAATATCAGTCCTAATCTATAAAACATCGTAAATATCGCTTCCACCATTCTTGTCAATAGTGTTCCTGTTACCATTCCTCCACCTGTCAGTCCTGATGTCGAATTATATGTTGTCGGTGTTACCAGTATAAATGCTATTATTATATTTTTTACAAATGTAGGCAGTATCATTTTCATTATTGTATACAGATCTACTTTGTCTATATTTTGCAATATTATCTTCAGTATACTGATTATCATAAATGCTATCAGGATAAATCCGCATATCTGACTTATTTTGAGCGATATCCCTCTATATATTGTTAAAAGCCCATAATACAAGGAGTTTACTACCCTTTCTATTATCTTTTTACTATCACTCTGTTTTGACGCTTCCCTAAACACTTGTGCAAAGGCGTCAGAGTTCGCGTCCGACAAAGAAATTGTACTAAATATTATAAACAGCATAATTATTTTACTATTTATTTTCTGTAAAACCTTTATTTTCATTCTTTCCTCCTATTTTAATATTTATATTATAAGTTACCTGCTATTTTAACTCCTATCTGTTTTGTTATCTCATATATTATACCTATACATACAAATACTTTTATAGTATTTATAATATTGAATGGTGTTATTATTACTCCCAAAGAAGCTTTTCCTATCAGTTCTATTACCATTCCTAAAACTACTATTACACAGAAGTTTATGAGATACTGTATAAATCCTGAAACTATTATCATTAATGTATTGAGTGCTTTTGATTTTCCTATATCATTTATTCCGAACATCATATAAAAAAGTCCGACAGATGTTGAAATCATAAATGTTATTGCACTCATAAATATATTCAGTGCTACATTCAATAGAGTTATTATAGTCAGTAGCCCCGTACTTGCCGTAAGCGGTCTATAAAATACTGTCTGGGTTACTACCCTTGAAATTGTGAAAAGCAGTCCCAATGTCTGCATTGCATTGGCTGCAACTTCAGTAGGATTATCTATCCACCCTTGTATTACTTTCCATACTGTCTTGAAAAATCCCCAAAGACCTCCGATAGAGTCTTTCTGTTTTATTATTCCCGCTCCGTATGTTCCCATGATTAACGGTACACCTTTTTTCATAATGTACATTATCAAATCCGAATATGTTACGTATTTACCGTTTTCCATAGAAATATTACTTACCTTTATAAAGTCTCCAAAAAATGTTGTCGGCAGCTTATACAGGAATAATGGCATTACTACGTTTTTCATTAATATAGGATACATTGCTACAAAAATAAAATATGGTGATTTTATAACAATTTCAGCTAAAATCATTTTTATTATCTCTTCTACCGAACCGTGCAGTCCGCCTTTCAGCATTTTCCATAATATATGTATTATCATCAGAAACACCATAATGGACAAAAGCAGTCTTGATATACCCGTATATGCTTTGTTTGCTGAAGCTGAAAAGTCTTTTGTTACTCCTGATACTTGGTCAAGTACCGCTTTAGGGTTAACGTTTTTTATAGCTTCTGTTGTAGTTGTTGCAGCTGTAAACCCGTTATTCGCAAGATACGTCTGATTTCTCGGTTTGCTGTAAGTAGTAATATTTGGATTGCTCGCAGGAAGATTTAAAACTTTTCCTCTGCTGTATACATTATCTCTTATGTCATACAGTTCCCCTATATCCGTTTCATCATCTACAGAATACGCCTTACTCATAATAGTTTCAAACGGCACTACATACGCAGTATTCTTTGCGTCGGTCATAGGTATGGATGATTTCACACTTGAACCTGCTTGATTCATATTTCCGCCCATTTCCAGCATTTTTAGTTGACCATTTCTATCTTTATAGACTAATCCCATTGTGTCTATAGTTTCATCATTATTATAGTTCATGACGATTATATCTCCGGGTCTGAGCGGTACTCCGGGTCTGAGCTGGTATTTAGTCATTCCCGCAAAATCTTCCAGTTCCAGCTGATTAAATGCCGATGTATTCATACCTGCAATACCGTACATATATTTTACAAGTCCCGCGTGGTCAGTACCGTTAAATGCAGTATTCGTATTTCTTTTTTCTGTAGTATATGTATTTCCTGTAGAGTCCTCCGTATTTGGATGTTTTACTTCATAATCCACATCATATCCGTTATATGGTGCATTCTGATTATACGGTATCTGCCTTGTTCCGTTAAAGTTGTTGTTTATCTGATTTTCCAACGTTTTCTGCATATCATCTATTTTATTTATCAGCATTTTATGACTGATATAGTTAAATATACAGCCCGGACTTTTAGTTTTATATCTTGCAAGATTGAAATTATTTACCATATTGTTATATGCCGACATTGTTTCATTCCCGCTACGTACTCCGTAATTCAGTCTCGTCAAAAGTTGTACCCTTGCTGAATCCAGATCATCTTCACACTCACCAAAAACGATTATACTCATAGCAAAAATCAGAACAGCTAAAATCTTTTTCAAAACTATCACTCCCCTTTCTTTTTAGTTTCTTCCTCTGCCATTTTCTTTGCTTCTTCATATACCTGTTTCATTGTCGTTTCTTCAAAATTTTTAAATTCTTCTGCATTCTTCATTGCTTCTTCCTGTGTTTTCGGCATATTTTTTCTTACATCTTCTCTAAATTTTGCTATATCTTCATCTGAAAGATACATATTTTGACTTCTCAATAATTCTCTTATTTCATCATCAGACATTGAAAGTATCTCATTCATATTCTGTTCATAAGTCTTGATTTCTTCATTTTCTTCAGTAAAAGGTTCCATTTCTTTTTCAATTCGTTTACTTGTTTCATCAGATAAATCATTCTGCTGTCCTGTATTTTTTCCTCCTCCCATATCCATAATTTTAGGAGAATTTGCATTATATAATGTAATTGAAAGATACACTATTATTGCTAATACCCCAATTAATACAAATTTTTTCTTTACATAATATTTACCTAAAGGCACATCTTCTTCTTCCATAGATATTATAAAATCTATAAATTTATTTCTTTTCATTTTTTCTCCTTTGATTTATTCAATTTTCTAATGAGATTAGCATAAGACATTTTTTCAGTAAGTGTTTTAAAATCTTCTTTTTCAATTTCTACAATATTCAGCTCCACCATTTCTCTTATTATGCTTTTTAGTTCTGTTTCAGGGAGAAATCTGGTAGATAGCCTATCAAATACAGGAAGCGTATCTCTCAAATAAATCACTGCCTTTTTTTTTAAATCAAAAAATTTATTCGATTCTACTTCTCTTAAAATATATTCCTTATCTTTCAGAACAATATCAAAATATTCTTTCACTTCTTTAATATTATTTTTCACTTTTATATATTTTAACTCATAAGTCTTATTTTTGTCAAATATTCCAAAAATTTTTCTTTTTACTGTAAGCACAATTTTTCTATTAGGATTTTCAGTTACATCTATATAACCTTTTATAAGTTTTCTTAATCCAATGACCGTAAAACCAAATTTTTTAACAAAAATAATAATTCCAAGCAAAATTAAGATTTGTATTAAATCATCTACCATTATTCTTTCCTTTCTTTTCCTTTAATTTCTTCAAATTTTCCCTACATTCCCGAAAGCATTTTTCTCAATCTCTGTTCGATTGTCTCGTTTCTGAGAGTTTCACTGTTTATATCAATGTTATAATTAGTTGTTCCGATATAGTCATCATTTACGTAAATATCAAAGATACTGTCGTCAGGCATAAAGTTTTTCAGTATTATTTCCTTATCTTTTTCCCCGTGTTCCTCGTGCAGTATTTTATTTCCCGAGTTTATCACCCCGTCCAGTATAATCATAGTATTTATAAATTCTGTATAGTTCTCAAACAGCTTACTGTTTATTTTCAACTCTTTTTCAGAATTTATATTAATAAATAAATATTTTATATTTTCTCCCAGTATCCTGTGATATTTATACGCATTTGGAAGCATATTTCCATAATCAGAAGCATTTTTCCGATTTATTTCAAAAGGATTTTTCTTATTCAGTATGTACTTTTTACTGTATTTATAGTCAAGATATTCCGAATACGTTACTTTCATTTTTGCAGCTTTTCCGCTGCTGTTCAGAAATATCATCTCCTTTTTTACATCGCTTTTTCTGAAAATTTTGTATTTATCCTTTATAATGTGTATATCGGTCGCATTATAGACGATATTTTCCAGAAAAACATTCACATTACTTATATCGTTGAAAAAAGCCATTGTAACTGATTTATCGCTTATTTTATCTCCATATTTTCTAAGAAAAGGGATTATGAAAGTAAATTTTTGCGAAAGTTTCGTAAATACTTTTATAAACAGAAAATCGGTATCTGCAGTCCTCAAATCTTGTCTTTTTTCAGCTTTCTCCGACCGGTTATCAGTAGTCCGTCCGTTATTTATTTCGTCGTTTTTTATATAAGTTTTCTTATATCTGTTTAAGATATTATATACATCTTCAAGGAATATTGCAATAATTTTCTCTCTTTTTTCAAAGTTTTTTTCTTTCTTTTTTCTTATGTTTTTTACTTTGAAATTAAAAGAAAAATCCTTATTCTTCCTTTTAAATTCAGCGAGGTTACTGTCCATTCCGTCTTTAGCTTTTTTCATAAACTCCAGATAGTTTCTCTTTTCCTTTTCCATATTCGACTTTATATCGTCTCTTATTTTCTGCCTTATTTCCTCATTTTCAGTTTGTTCTGTGTACTGCCTTTCGAGTTTCAAATATTTTTTCTCTATTTCTCTGAAAATACTTTTTTCTTTATTTTTAAATAAAAGTTCAATTTGTTCTTTCTTATAATCCGCTATTTCAGAGATTTTTTTCATATCATTCAGCTTTATGCTCTCTTTCTTTATCTCTCCTTTCTCATCCTGAATTCCGACAATATACGGTCTAAGTTCATCTATCAGCTCTTTGAATATAACGCTTTTTACTACATTCCAAAGACTTATTTTAGCTGTATTGATATTATACAGCCTGATATCTGTTTCATAATATTCATCAGACTGTTTTTCTGTTGTCCATTTTTCCTGAATTTTTTCCGAAAATTTCTCTTTTAAAAACTGATTTTCTGAAAACTGTTTTCCTGAAAACAGTTCTTCCGATTTTATTCTGACCATATTTTTTTTCATTATTTCTTCAAATTTTTCAAATGCCAGTCTTTTCAGCATTTCTTTTTTGGAAAGTTCATTTATTACAAACTTTTCCGTCGAATTTTCTCTTTTCAAGATTTTTAAATCCGACATTTCAGATTTAGCCATATTTTCCGTTACTTTATAGACTATCTCCTGATTTTCCAAAAATGTTTTCGGGATTAATATTTTCTTCTTTTCCTTGTCAAATATAAGCCTTGCTTTTGCTACACTTTTTGCAATTAATGCAAGCTGTCTACTATCATCAAAATCATCAGTATTTTCCGAAAAATCCAGATTTAGACTTTCTATTACAGGTATTTCGGCGAGAAATTTTTCTTTTTTATACTTTATTTCATTTTTTCCATATTCGTCAATATACGGTTCCAAATATTCAAAATTATTTTTAATAAAATTAAAGATTTTCATATAAATATACGACTGATTAATTTCCCTTTTCTGATTTTCTATTCTTGATAAAATTCCATGCTGTCCTTTATTCTTCTTTTTATTGTCGTTATTGTTATATTTACTCTCATTACCGTAATTTTTATTATATCCACTATCTTCATTATCCATATTCTCATTGCTGTCATTATTATTTTCATTTTCTATGCCGCTATTCTCATTGTTGTCTGTATCATCATCCGGGTCATTATCCATATTATCGGTAATATTATCTACATTTTCATATTTTTTCAGTTCATATTCTCTTAGTCTTTTTTCATAAATTGTATGCAGTTTATCGGCTATTTCTTCCGAGATTTTACTGTAATAATCTTCATAATTTCTGTCATTTGTTTCGATTACAATATTTTCTTTTCCGAAAAAATTACAAAAATCCAGTACACTTATCAGATAATCGGCTTCCTTATTATCATTTTTATTTTCAAGGAGACTGTCCTTATCTTTTATAAAAGTTTCAAAAATCGCTTTTTTTCTTTTCTGAATTTTTACTATCTGTTTTGAAAGAAAATTGTTTATTTCATTCTGTCTGTCCATATCATTTATTTCATAAGTCAAATCGGGATGAGAATTTATAACCGTTCTCCCTGCCGTATCAGTTTCGACTTCGCTATTGAGTATGTTTTTGACATTACTGAAATGCAGACTTATATTATTAAGTTCCTTTATATTTCTGAAACTTAGTTTATAAGGTTTCATAATCTTCACCGCCGACTATTTTTCTGTAATTTTCCTGATATTCCTTGAGTTTTTCTATTATTTCGGGATTTATTTTTCCCGTTTCGAGAGTTTCAAAGTCAAAATTATACAGATTGTCCAGCTGTCTCAAGCTGCCTTTTTTATCCGAAAGTCCGTTTATACGGAATTTTCTTATATCATAATTCATTTTTTCGATATACGACATTTCCCAACAAAGCTCTTTATATCCCTGATTTTCCGTTGTATTTTCAGCTTTTATTATTTTTGCAGTAAATAAAGGATTTTCAAACATTTTCAGCATAGCTGATTTAAATGTTTTCGACTCTTTTTCAGTTTTTTCCAGCAAACTGAAAATAAGTCGTCTTTCCGATGAAATCAGCTTCATACCTTTTTTCATAAGCCTTTCTTCGATTTCTGTTACTGTTTCTATTCTTTTTAATATATTCACTCTTTCTGACATAAATTTACTTTTCGGCCTAAATTTCTTATTTTCATAGTATTTATCATCTTTATCAAGAAATGCCAGAATATTCTTTTGTACGTCCTCCCCTTTCAGTTTTTCTATCATTTCAAGGGCATTGGAAATCTGAATAAAGTCATCAAGATTACAGTTTATCGTTATATTATCCTTATCAATTCGGATTTTTGATTTTCCGATTTTTCGCTGTATGAAATGTTCGGATTTTTCTGATATGCTGCTATCTTTCAAATCTTCTTCTTTTTTCATCTCCGTTTCTTTCCCGTAATCATTCTCATCTTTAAAATCTATTTTATTTCCCGAATTTATTTCGTAATTTCCTTTAGAGCTGTCAAGATTATCAAACGTCTTATAATTTTTTCTGTCAGCATTTTCCTCTGAAAGATTTCCTCTGTTATACTGTAAATACAGAAGGTCGTAAAACAACGTATCACTGTGGCTTTCGATTATTTCATCATCAATTTTTATATTATTACGGTAAGTCAGACTGTCTTTGTAATAATTCAGAACATCCAGTTTCAAGGCTTTCATTTCTTCGATTATACTCGAATTTTCCCTATATTCTTCCGAAATGAGGGGAAATTTCATAATATTATTTCTCATAAGAATATTTGCATACGGAAAGTGCATAAGTACATTTATTATGTCATTTTCCTTGTCCAGAATGCTTATAATATTTTCAACATTTTTCCCTGCACTATCTTTTTCACCTATTGCAAAACCCATATCTTTCATATCTTCGATATAATTCTCAAGTTTATTCCGTATTTCTGTATAATTTTCAAATATGTTTATTTCTTCCAGTTCTTCAAATGCTTTATTTAGTGTGGTAAGCTGTGCGAGAGTTTTTATATTTTCCCCGTTTTCTATAAAGTTTCTAAAGTTTTCATAATCTTTTCCAAGCTCACTTAAAAACAGATTTGTAAACTTTGTTATTTCCTTTTTTGCTTCATCTATCCGAATATCTATTCTTTTTATTTCCAGCCTGTTCCGCTTTATCTCTTCGTCCGTAATATATTTTTTATTATATCTGCTGTATTTGCTCCTTTCGCCTTTCAGCCTGTTATATTCCCTGATACTGTTTTTAAACTCACCAAGATTGCTATTTGCCCCGTCATTCCTACTCAAACTTATTCTTTCAAATTGCTCATAAAAAACAAATGATACCATAATCATATCATAAAATTCCTCAAGAGTGGAAATTTTCATTTTTGCAAGTCTTTCATAATATTTTTTAAATATGTCGTTGAGTTTTTCTTTTATATTCTCGTAATCATTTTCTTTTATCTTTATATTTTCTCTTTCCTTTTCAATGTTGTAAATCCCCTTACTTGTAAGATACTGTTTATTATTCCCGTTTTTAGCTTTTTCTTCCTGTAATTTTTTTATCTCATCATTAGTGAAAACTCTGTTACTAAAAAATTTATCATATTCTTTCATTTTTCATCCTTTTCTTTCCAAAATTTATCTTATTCAGAATTTTTTCAATGGTTTCTTCTTTTATTAAAAGTATCATTTCATATTTAAAATCCTCTTTCCTCAAAATTCCCAAATAACGTGAATCAAAAGATGTTTCGGTATCTCCCATTAGATAATATTCATCTTTTTTAAGTATGTATTTTGTATCTTCGATATTTTCAGTAATTCCCTTTATTTTAAATATTTTCCCTTTTTTTTCTCCATTTATAAATAACGTACCGTCTTTTTTTGTTTCAATAATATCTCCCTCAACTCCGACAATTCTTTTCATCAGATATATATTTTTCATCTTATCTTTATTCGGAAAATCTTCTATATATTTTGAATATTTTTTATCCATTATAAAAAGTACTAAATGTCCTTTCCTGTATTCAGGAAAAATTTTTTTCAGATACAGACCTTTTGTCAGGCTGTCAGTTACGTTATAGGTCATTCTACTCAAACAGAATGTTATAACGAAAAAAATGAGAAACATTATTATGAGTTTAGTTATAAAATTATTCTTTTTTAATTTATGAAAGAAAGGTTTCGCTTCTTTTTTTAATATTTTAAAAATATTCATTATATACTCCAATATATTTTGATTAAGTTATTTTTATTTTATTATAACATTTATTTTTTTTCAAAACAAATTTAGCTAAAAGCACTTTAAAATCAGTAAAATCAAGTATTTGACTTTATTATTTCAAAAAAAATTTTTTCGGATTTTTATTTTAATTTTTACATATAAATCAAATATAAAAAGGACTGCCGAAACAGTCCTAAAAAATCTAAAAAAGATTTTTCGCAATGATTAGATATAAGCAAAAATATATTAATATTTTTGCTATATTATATGTCATTATTTCACCTCCTTTCGGAGATAATAAAAAAAGCATTATAATTATAGCATTTTTTAATGAAAAATAAAAGGGAGATTAATTCTCCCTTTGCTTTTTTTATGACATATCTATATCTAATCATTGCAAAATACATCCTACACTTATTATATCACAATTTAAATAATTTTTCAATACACAAAGCTGTTCTATTTTTCCCTGTTTATCTGTTAGTTTTTTTGCTCGTACTTATAAATCCTTTCATCTTTTTGACAGCTAAGTATGAGTCAATCTGCTGTATCAGTTCGACTGCCACTCCGACCAAGATCAGTAAGCTTGTTCCTCCGAGTAACACAGGTATATGCAGTACATATCCGAACCATATATTAGGAAATATCCCCAATAATGCAAGGAATATCGCACTTCCAAAAGTTACTCTTGTAGCAACTCTTTCCAGATATTCAGCAGTCTCTTTTCCTGCCCTTACTGTAGGTATAGTCCCACCGCTCTGTTTCAAATCTTCTGCTACTTTATCAGGGTCAAAAGCTATTGTCAATGTATAAAAGAATGAAAATACTATAATTAAAAATGCAAATAAAAGTAAGTATAAAACTCCTGTTTGTGAAAACTGGTTTTGCCACCATGCATTAGCTTTGAGCAGCTGCACTATAAACGGCGGTGCGGCCATCAATACTGATGCAAAGATTATAGGCATAACTCCCGCAGTGTTTATTTTCAGAGGTAAATAAGTTCTTCTTCCGACAGCACTTTGTCCTCCTCCGAAACCTAAACTTCCTTTTCCTGCATACTGGATAGGAATTCTTCTTTCAGCAAGTTGTACAATTACCATGAAAGCGATAATTACCACAAAGAGTAACACGGATAATCCGATAAGTATATATCCTATTCCTCCTTTCAGGCTTTCCACCATTTGCTGGATAACCTGAGGCAGGTTTGCGACTATCCCGAGGAATATCAGCATTGAAGAGCCGTTTCCAATTCCTCTTATGGAAATTCTTTCCGAAATCCACATCAGAAATGCAGTTCCTCCTGTCATCAGGACTACTGTACTTATTATAAACTTCGGCCCGGGCTCAAGAACAAGTCCTTGCTGGTTCATAAGTGTTATAGTAATTCCAAATGACTGTATCAGTGCCAGAACTATTGTTACGTATCTCGTCCATTGGGTGATTCTATCTCTTTCTTTTCCGCCCTCTTTTTGCATTTCATCTATTTTCGGGAATATAACTCCCAGCAGCTGAAATACGATTGACGCATTAATGTAAGGAATAATCCCTAAAGAAAAGATAGAAGCTCTCTGGACTGCTCCTCCTGAAAACAGATTTAAAAATCCTGCAATGGCATTATTTTGAAAATTTTTAAACAGTGCCATATTAAGTCCGGGAACAGCGATATGAATACCTATTCTTGCCACCGCAAACATTACTAAAGTAAAAGCTACTCTTTTCTTTAATTCAGGTATCTTAAAGATAGACTGTATTCTATTTACTATTGCTTCAGTTAAAGTCAATTCTACCACTCCTCATATATGAAGAAAAAGCAAGATACAAATCTTACTTATTCTCATCTTCTTTTTTGTTATTTCCGGCTTTTGTAGAATATGATTTTACTTCCAGTATTTCTACACTTCCACCGGCTTTTTCTATAGATTCCTTTGCCGCAGTAGAAATTTTATGTGCTTTTACAGTCAATTTTTTATTAACTTCAGCATTTCCTATTATTTTTAAAAGACTTGTAAAATCTTTTTCTTTTACATAAGATTCCACATTTTCATTCAAGTATTCTTTTACAGCTTTTTTTCCTTTTAATGCTCTCAATGCAGCATCAGAATATTTAGTAATGAAAGCCGAATTTTTGATTATTCCGTTTTCTACTAATGTTTCCAGACTTACTACATCTCCATTATCAAATTTTTCAGCAATATCTGATAATGATATTACTATTGTATCTTTTTTGAATGCCGAATTTGAGAATCCTCTTTTAGGAATTCTTCTGATAATAGGCATTTGTCCACCTTCAAATACAGGTGATACATATGTACCGGATCTCTGTTTCTGTCCGTTATGTCCTTTTCCCGCTGTTTTTCCCCAACCGGTTCCATGACCTCTTCCTACTCTTCTTCTCGCTCTTTTGGAGCCTTCGGCAGGTCTTAATTCATTAAGATTCATCTATTCTA
>ERZ773008.2184-NODE-2184-length-13040-cov-20.541779_pt1 | contig 13040 bp, 7 predicted proteins | sample MGYA00580664_ERZ773008 | MGnify/ENA primary metagenome ERZ773008 (study PRJEB29015, sample SAMEA2738016) | human oral metagenome | biome: human oral; feature: human-associated habitat; material: dental | place: China | collected 2048 ... | reverse complement strand
TACAGGATGACTCCCTACTTTCTCAGGAAGTGATGGACAAAGTTACGGAAGATATAGCATAGTTCCAGCATGTAGCAGGCGCTGGCTGCCCACAATAACAGTGGCGCGTTCAACCCCGAGGTGGCGCGAAACCCGGGGCGGAAACTGCGGCCGGTATGGCTGACCACCGAGCGGGAATAATCATGCCCCGCAGAAGGCACGTATGTGGCCGGCCCAGGGTCGGCGGCGAAGGGGTCGTCAAACGGATGTTGTTGACTCATTGATATGTGTCTTCCTTACCCATGAGCACCCCAAACCGGCCCAAATGCCACCGCACCGGGTCCAACACCCGGTAGGGGGCGATGCCCTTGCGGTCTAAATCCTGGCCTTTCGGGGCTTCACCCAGCGCGGACACCGCAAAATAGGAGTATTTGCTGGGCTCGTTAGCGTATAATTCCTCGATCGTATTGAGCAGCTCGTGGGCCTCAAATTTCCGCAGCAGGGACTGGATTTCCAGGTGCAGAATCCACTGGTTGTGGTACTGGTAGCTCCAGCCGGTGTCGCGGCTAAACGCCGCACCCTCATTGGCCATGATGCTTTTCCACTTATTATCCTGCACACTCTTTTTCGCCAGCGACTGCAAAATATCGAACTTGGCAATCGTCACCGCGAGTTTGGGCCGCTCGTCACCAATCAATCGAGCTATATTATCCAGCACTCGCTCCGGCTCCCCACCGGTCTGGCTTTGCCGAGCATACATACCCTCCAGGTAGGGGGCGATGCTGCGCACCCGGGTGGGGTCGAACAGGAAAATCACCAGGTCGGCGTAGCGAAAAAACTCCATGGAATTGGGGTCCAGGTTGGGGTTTTCCAAATCTTCGCCCGCCACGTCGCGGATCACTAAATAGTGCTCCCGCAGATCATTATTGGCGTCCGGCCATTTGCCGAGCTTAAAAATGAATGGGTCCCGCTGGTAGGCGTCCACATTGGCGCTGGTGGGGGTGGGCGCCATGTGTTTCATTTCCTCATACAGGGGGCGCTCATAGTTCTCCTTATAGCGTTGGCGGGTGGATTCGTCAGCGGCCTTAATGGTCACGCGCGTGAACCGCTGCAACGCCATGAGTTCTAACTGTTTAATGAGCACCGCCAAATACAGGCTCTTCCCGGATGCGCGCGCCCCCGCCATGACCACGCAATGCGTGACGGAATCCTCCCAACCAGGTAATAATGGGTTGCCATTATAGGTGGTGGTTTGACCTGGCTCTAAAGGCTTATAGGTTTCTGGACACCTGGCAAACATTAGTTACCTCCGAACGGGTTAGCGGGCTGGTTATCGCCGACGCTTGTCGACGCATTAAGCGCAGCCTGCACCACGGTCGCATAATGGTGAAAGGCCGCATGATTGCCTGATTGTAGTGCCTCTTTTTGCGCATCATCAATCACAATGATGTGCAACGGTTGACTCTCCCCATAGGATTTCTGGTACACCCAGGCCTCCGGGGTGGCCTGGTTGCCCACCACAAACACCAAGGTAGGGACTGGAAACGTCGACATGTAGGGCCTGGGCGAATTGGTCACCACCGCCACCGAAGCCTGCGGGTTGATCGCCATTGCCGGGGACCCCACCCGGGAGGGGGCTTCCGCCTGGTACAGCGCCAATTGTGATTGCAGGTCGCCGGCCACATCAATATCCAGGTGGTAGGCAATCCCCCGAATCACATTATTCACGATCTCCAGGTCATCCGGCGCCACCGACGCATTCATTGATGCAGTGGCGTCAAAAACCACCTGCAAATTTTTCGTGCTGGTGTGCGACACCCCTTGGGCCCGCAACGCCGACACCACGGTCATTGCTTCCCGGGGCAGGTTACCGCCATCACCGGACTGGTAGCGTTTGACCAGCACAAAATCCTCATCCACCGGGGTGATCTCCCCCAGGACCCGTTCCGCGGCCCCATCCACCCGGGCTTCCTCAAACTCCAGGCAAATATGCTCCCCCGCGGTTGGTTGGTCCACCATGAGAATCACGGAATGGTCTGGCGGGAATTCCCCACCCGACGCCGGCTTCACAATGATTTCCACCCGACCCCGACAGTCGGTCACATACAGTTGGGCATCATTGGACCGGTTATAGCTCACATCCCCACTGACCTCCAGCTTAATGCCGCTGAGATCATCGGGCATGATCCAGGCCTTAAGGCGAATGAAGCTGCCAAGCGCAATGGTGTGGGACTCATTATTGCCCAAGATAATGGTGTTAGGCGCCATGACGATGATCCTTTAAAACTAGTATTGCGGGGGATGATGGTGGACTGATTCGGTTTTCAACTCGGCAAGCACCTGGGTTTTCACCGCCTCCAATAACCCAACCAAATCCAGGTTATCGTAATACGTGTTGGTTTCGGATATGCGCTGCTCCCAATTATCGCGGGACAGTTGATACGTCATGAGAAGCTGCACCACATAGTTTTTTGCCGTGGTCACCAGGGTGGTTTTTTCCTCCGCGGTAAGATGCACGAAACTGTGCACCCCGGACCAATATTGCGGCACCCCTTCCAACAGCACCAACGCCAAAAACGCCGAGCGCACATGCAGCCCGGTGGCATCGTTCGGGTCCAGGGTGAGCAGCTCGTGCACCCGTACCAGTTTTGCCGCCCACGACGTTAGATTATCGTCCAACTCATTGAGGATACGCAGGTAGGAGTAGATTTCCGGGGATTCGATAATCTGCCGTTCGAAGTCTTCTAACCCCATCACCCTACTGTTGAGGGGCATGGTTTGGGTGTTGAAGTTTTGCTGCAACGAATCCGTGGTTGCACCCCCCAATGCTGGCTGCAACCGGTAATCCAGCACCGACTGCTCCGACAGGGTCGATAATTCCGGCAGCTTCGTCAAATCCACCGTGGATAGTTCCGCACCAGGCAGCAGCCCGCCGCCTGCCGCCGGATCGGCGGCAGCACCACCCATGGGGCCGGCGTCCAGGCTGGGAATCTCCATAGATAATAAATCCGAATTTTCGTTCGATTCGTAGCTTTCTAGCTCCGCCCAGTCCGGATCATCCGACCTAATAAACAGGGCATCCATGGCCGCCACTTTGGGGGCCACGTGGTGGGCGTGGGCCACATCCACGATACTGAGTTTGCACCCGGCCCGGAGAATGTATTCGATACGGTCCGCCGTTTCGAACGTCGAAAAGCTAAAGTCGCGGGAATACGCCGTGCTGCGCGCCACCGCCGCCACCCACAGGGCAGACTCCGCCAGCGGGCAGGCCAACACCACCTGTTTTATGGCGGTAGCTGCGGCAATGGCCTGGGCGAGCCTGCGACGATCTGCCGGCGTCACCGCCTGAAAATACAGCGGCAGCGGGCTCCTACCCGACCATCCATCAAGGAAATGGTCTAAAACCTCCGGCGTAATCGGGCCGGGCAGCATTAACCTTTCGGGAATCTCGGCGCGATCCACCTGGTTTTTGCCAAACGGAATGGGGATCTCCTCGGAGTATAAAAACTCCGTGGGCTGATACACCCCCATCGAATCATCATCGCACACCTGTACGAAGGTAAAGACGTTGCCGGGGCGGTTCGTGGAATCCTTCCCCGCCTGCGCCGACGCATAAAACGAAAACCCGGGACCTGCATCCCCATTAGGCAGCCACGCAAACCGCCGGGTCAGCTGGGCGACCACCTCTTTCGACGGATAATTCCCCGGGTCGACACCATCATTAATCGACGACGGAATCAACTCCCGTAACCGATGGGCCTGGTCGAGCGTGATATCCCCCTTGAGCTCACCAATGCCCCAACCACCATTTCGTCCCGCGGTACGAGAAAACGATGCAAAACTAAATGCCCCTGCCATTATCACTCATCCCTTAACTTCACTAACTCTTTAATAACCTCGCTGGTAGAAATAAGCAGACCACTTACCATCATCCAGATTCAACGAGTCAATGGCCTCATCATCAATGAGTACCCGCGACGCACCTTTTTCCGTTGCCGCATCATCCGAATCCGGCTGGATAAATAGCCGGATAAACCCACTGGTTTTCGCGTTCGGCCCCTCGGAAGGCAAATCAATCAACCAATACTCGCCCCACGATTTTGCCTTGTCAAACCCGTGGGCCAATGTATCCGGGTTCAAAAACGGCGCGGGCTCCCCGGGAGCGCCCCGCTGATCGTTGGACAGGGCGCACCGGATGACTTCCTCCCCATCCTCGTTATAGAGTGGCAGACGATCTGACCGGTATACCAGGGAGAATCGGGGGGCCTGGTTTCGGTCTTCTAAATCCTCACGCCAAATCCACAGTTTCGGCAGCACACCCTCCCCCGGCTCCTGCGGCACCTCAATCTTGTAGGCGTACAGTTTCAAGCCAGGGTAGTCTTTGCTGGTAGCATGGTCCGCCTTCGTGTAGCGGCCCTCGTGAATGGCCTTGGGCAGCAGGGTCACCTTGTCGTGCAGCGGGTTGAGGTGCAGGCGAATGCCGCCCTGCCGCCGGTAGTCGTCCTCGGTGAGTTCCAGCATGGGTTTTTGTTCCTGCCGCACCTCCACCATTTGTGCCCCACTGGGCCAGTCGAATGTGATGAGTTGGCTGTCTACCCGCTGGATCAGGTCGAAGTCTTTAATGGATTCCACGCGGCGAATCTGCTTGGGCTCGCCCACCATGGATTTTTCCCCCACCACGTTGACGGGCACGCAATACACCTGCGACCAGCCGGCCGGCCACGAGAGTTCCTTAATCATTTCCTCGCCGGGGTCACCCTCGTAGGATTTACTCCATTCGGTGTTGCCCAGGGCATCGTCATCGTCGAGGTAGCTGCTATCCACCTCCTGGCCGATCAGGTCGGGAGCGGGTTCCGTTTTGGTGAGGTAGATTTTGACCTCACCGGTGGGGGGATGAATATAGCTGAGCAGGATGGTGTCATTGCCGGACCCACGGGTGCCTTCCTCCCGCACCATGAGGCTGGCTTCGAGCAGTTCGATCTGCTGAATGTTGGCGCTAATAGTCAGTTGGCGCACCTCGCCGCCCACGCCCCGCATGGTGTTACCCCGGAAAACGATTTCGGGAAACAGTTGGAAATCATAGGTGACGCCGCGAACAGGCACGGTGTAGCTAAAGCCACGGGCATCCACCTTGTCTCGCAACCGGTTTTCGGGCGAGTCCAATGGCCGCCGGTCCGAAGATTGCCGCACGTACACCATGACGTTGGCGTGGCCCCGTTTCGGCGTCCATGTGCCGGTGACCACGCCGTCGGATTCCACCACCTTCAAATCCGAGGGCGGCAGGGCAATGGCGTTTTCACCGACGAACACGGGCTGAACCTTCAACAACTGCTTTGGATTCGCTTCCGGGGCGATATATGCCCACACCATGTAATGGCGCATGCCGGCATCCTCGTTGATGGTTTCCCGGAAGGCAGTCCCCCGAGTTACCACGAGTTCGTGACCGTTTTCGGGGCTGGGTTCCTGTTCGAAATCATCCCCAACCAACAGGTAGAGCACAATCTGGTCGTCGGGGACGTCGACAGGATCCCAATAAATGAGCATGGTGGGGGGCGTGTCGGCGCCGTCATCGGTGTTGTACAGGTTTTCGGGAATGATGTGGACGGTGTCGCGGGTGACTTCCTGCGTGCTCCAGTCGTAGTCGGCGAAATAGCTACGATCAATGTCTTCAAAATCGTTGGGGTCGACCCGGCGCTGCCGCTCTATTTCGGCGTCTTTGGCGGCCTTGAGCATGGCGGCGAGCGAAAAACCACCTCTGCTGCTACTTGTCGACGCGGTGGTCGCCGCAGGTGGGACCGGCGGCGTGGCCGGCGGGGCCGGAGTAGCGGCGGGCGAGGTCTGCTGCGTGTCGGGTGCCTGCGTCACCGGTGGTTGGTTGGTATCGCCGGCGGGCTCGGGGTCGCCGTGTGGCGCATCCGTGGACGTGGTTTTCCGACTCACGTCCTGGTCCAGGGTGGTGTCGGAGGGTATGGGGTTCATGGGCACGTCGGCGGGTTCCGCCTCCTGGGGTGCTGGCGCGTCGTGGTCGGATGTTTCCTCGAAGTCCTGGAACAGCGACTGTTTTGTCCCACTGCGGTAGGCGCCGGCGGACTCCGACTGAAACACGGCGGCGGACTGTTGCGCATTGTGGATAATGGTGTCGGGTCGATCAAACACCACGGTTTCCTGGGTGTCGTGATCGGGTTGGTGATCCACGGGCGGCTCCACCGGTTCGACGTCGACAAGCTCATCGGACTCGTCCTGGTCCGCATGCCCGTTTAATAATGCCACGAGCTTATCGACGACCTCATCGGGGTAGCCTTGGAGGACCTCGGTAATATTCGCCCGGGTAGGGTTGACCAGGCTGGACACCTTTAACAGGTCGGGGAACGGAATCGCGGAAATTGTGTTGTACTGAGCCACTATAAATCTACCCTCTTGCTTAAATCGTCCCGTCCGAGTCATCAAAATTGAAACTGGGTGCACCAGCTCCCCCCAGGCCAAACGGGTTGGTCTGGGTATCTGCCGAGTCGGGGACGTGGAATTCCACCGGCCCACTGGTGCGGGCCTTCCCGGTGCCCACCAGGTACCCCAATGGTACCGCCGGACCGAATTGGGAGACGGTAACAAACCGGGTGAGGTTGGCGCTGGAGGGATCTTTGGCATCCGTGTGGGAGAACGCCGGCTCCACATTTGTAGCCCCCCGGTTCACCCCCACCGGGGATACCGATGCGTTCGAGAACCGCGACTGGGACACGTCCGCCTGTTGCAGGGCGAACAGGAATTGTTCCCGCGGAACCCGTTTCAGCTCATTATTTTCGTAGTATTCGACGGTGTTGAGGGCCTGGTTGATGTGGGCGATGACCGACTGGTCGGAAATGGCGGTTTCCCAATTTTCGTGGATTCGGTCCCGGGCCGCCATTTCCGGCCCAATGGCCCACGTGCACAACCGGTCCAGGGTGGAATTGCTACGGAACCCCGGCTGCCCATAGAGTTCCTTGATGCGGGACGGGTTAATGCCCTCCTTCTGCTTGATGATGGTAAACACATCATCGACAAAGGCGGTGAGCGCGGTGCCTGCCCAACTGGTTTGGAACATTTTCGACCGCACATCATTCACCAGGGACACCATGGCGTTATCATCCACAACGGCGCGCCCCAACTGGGTGGAGCGGGGCATGCCATCGGTGGGGATGGGTGGGGCCGACGCCTCCTTGTGGGGTTTGCCGAACGGTTGGGATATTACCCGCCCCAGCAGGGTACTCCACGACAGGAACTGATAGTAGGCCGAGGCGATCCGCACCACATCATTATTCGCATTGAGATAATTATCGCTCGCAATGGTGAGGTTGCTTTCCAACAGTTTTTTGCGTTCGATCTCGTCAATGATGCCGCGTCTGGCGCGCATGAAAATCTGCATTTGGATGCCCATGATGACAACCGTGGTGATGAACACCAGAAACAGGGCCCACCGCCAGTCGATGCCTTCCCAACTGGGCAGGAAGAACCGCCAATCCGGCTGATAGTAACGGCCGGTGCAGTAGATCTCGATGAAGAACAACACCACCCAGGTAAAGGTAAGATACCGGAGGGTTTTCGCCAGCTTCCGGTTTTCGGCATCATAATCTCGGCTGGTGAGTTCTTTCAGATAGTGCTGCAATTCGCCCAGCCGATACCAGGAGTTCCGGGCGTTGGTCCGGGCCTGATCCAGGAGTCCGAGGAGTTTTTCCCCGGTGCGCCAGGCGAAACTCGTGGACATTTTCTCCCGCCAGGCCGCAAACTCATTATTGACCCGGGTCACGGAGGCATCCGCGGTTTGAGACAGGGCGTAATCCAACTCGCTCTTAAACCGTTGCGCACCATACACATCAAAGGGCAGCACCCGGGAGTCCTCCTGGGACATGCCGGAAATATCGGCCAGCACCGGATGATAGCCATCGAAGGATTCCGTCACGTCCGGCACGGAATCATTTCCCTTGCGCACAATTGCCGGGTTGCCGTTGTGGTCGCGGGGGCCGGCCAGGTCGTCTTGCAGTCGATCCGCCCCATCCACCAGGGTGAGCGCCGCACTGGTGTACCCTTCCCACAGCACCGATAGGCTGGGGGGCGGCTCTACCACGAACCCTTGCTGGCGGGTGCGCTCCTGGATCATGAGCGAACTGTTTTGCAGGTTATCCAGGGACACAGACTTGCCGGAGGAGTTACCGATCACCACCTCTACCACGGATTTCTCCCCGTAGAGGCCGTTTTGAATATTTTTGGCCACCCGCTCGGACACGGTGTTGGTCAGGGCCTGCTTCCACATGGTGGGGGTGCCCACCACGGCAAGGAAGAATTCCTTCAGGAAGGACCGCACCGCGGCGAACCCTTCCTGCCGGATAGTGCCCTGATTATTCTCCGGCATCATTGCGCTCAATAGACTGCTGTGGTGTTGGTGCAGCAGGCGTTCCGCGTATTCGTTCACGGGGCCGGCATCGTTAATGTACACGGCCTGCCGGCCGTCAGCCAGGTTAGTGAGCGGCAGTTGTTCGCTAATGTCAACGACGCGTTTGAGTAATTCCTCTTCCACTTCAGATGCGTCCACGCTGCGGTGGTAGGCGCGGGCCAGCCGGAACGAGCCGCTTTGGCCGGAGGAAATTTCCTGCCCGGAGGCCTCCAACAGGGGTACGCTGGTCGAACTGCTCCACAGGCCGGCAAGGCTCACAATGGTGGGGGCCACCACCTTGGCCACGGTGAATGGGTCGTCGGCATGGTTGATAGGGCTGGCGGATGAGTGGGGGCTGTCGGAATCCTCCGGGGCGATCGCTATGGTGGACCAGGCGCTCCACCGATCCCAGTCCACCGGGGTGGTGGGCAGGGGCAGACGGGGCACCAAGAGCCGTACTTTGGACACCCGACCAGACACCCGGGTTTCAATTGCGTACGTCCACGTGTCGAGGGCGTCGAATTGGCGATCCGATATGTCGTCCAGGGTGTCGAGGGCAATCACCAATTTCACGCCGGTGATTTCCCGTAACGCCTGGTCCAGGTTGATAAACGCCTGGCTGCCGCTATCACGATATTCCAGCACCCGCACCGCCGCGTCAGACAGGCCGGTGGCGGTGTCGATCCAAAACGATCGACGCACCTGGTTCATGGCCACCAGGTCGGCCACGTGCGATCGAATTTCTTCGAACACGCTCCCGTGGCCCAGGATTATCACATTGGCATTTCCGTTGTATGTCATAGTATGCCACCACCAAAGTCGAATTCTTTCGGCGCGTTCGTGCTTGGCTGCGCCGCCGAAGTATGCTGATTGGGATCAAACACCGGTTGGGTTTGTTGCGGCTGCTCTGCCACCCGTTGGGCTTCGTCGATAAGCGAATGCAATTGGGCCGACATTTCCACCACATCCTGGGCAAAGTCTCGATAGAACGGCATTTTGGCCGCATACTCCCGATCTGGCGGCAACGCCCAGGGTTTATTGGCCGCCGCCGCGCCCGGGAACCCGAACGTGGTACTGGGGATGAATTGGTTAGCCACCGCACTGGTTTTATTCAACGCCGCCCGAATCAATTGTGCGCGTTCTTCAATCGATTCGCCCACTATTTCGTTTTGCCGGGCGGGGAACACGCCGGTGCGCATAAACTCCGCCATGACCTTGACCGCCGGGTGTTGAATACCCGAATCCTTATTGGTGGGCTGGTAGTTGGAATCGTCGTAAATGCCGCGCAGCACCCGGTAAGGAATGAGCGACCCGGCCAGCCCGCCGTGACCGTTCTTATTATGCGAATCGGCGTAGGCCAAGAGCACCGATTCGATGACTGCCGGCATCCAGTCCACCGGGTTCCGCATATTGCCCGGCTCGGTGAGTAGTGGGTGGGGGAATTTCAACCATTCGTTGTGCTTCGCGTCAAACACGTAGGCGCGGGCGTCTTTCTCTCCCTGGTTGTACACCAGGACACGGCCGACCGCCAGCCCCAGGATCCAGCCGGCCACCATTGCCTTGCGCTCATCATTTGACAGCGGCAGGGCACCGGTGAGCGGGCGGGCCCGGCGCAGTTTCCAGGCGTTGACCCGGTCCATGCGGGACGCCCAATCGTCCGAGATGCGGGGCAGCAGCGAGCTGAACACGATCGGTGAATAGTTCGGGTAGGAACCAAAAATGTCGATGTGCTGCACTTTCTTCGTATCCGACAGGGATTTTTCGAACACGTCCTTGGTGTGGTTGTCCAACGCCTGCACCCCGTCAAGCACGGAGCCCAGTTCCGCGGCGGCGCTGAGGTCCCGGAAGGGGATTTCGGAGAAGCTGTACCGGTAGGTCACGTCGGTGCCGTGCACCAGGTTCACCATGGCGGCGTTCACGGCGGCCAGCGGCCGGGCCTGGCTTAATGCCACTTCGAATGCGGCCCGCAGCCGGTTGATGCGCTCGTGGTATTCTACATCGTTCACGGACTGGTCTTGGGTCATGTAGGAGCGCAGGTCCATGCCGATGAATCGTTGGAAGTGGTAGCCGGGCCGGTTGATCCAAATGCGGGCCCGGCCCAGGAGGTTTTTGGGCCGGATGAGTGCCCGGAACACGGCCGGGCTGGATTCCCTGGTGGGCAGGCCGGACCCGAGGGGCGGGTTTTGTAGGTGTTTACACACCCACCCGGCGCGGTTGCCTTTGACTTCGGGCCGGAGTTGGGGGGCGAGGGTGTTTTTGGGTGCTTTGAGGGCATCGGTGGTTTCCCAATCACCGAGGATGACAGAGCGGGCGGCAAGCCGGGAGGCTTGGGTGACGTCGAAGACGGTGGGTTCGGAGACTCGAACGGTTTCGACCAGGTGAGAGTCGTAGTCTTGGGGAAAGGAGTCGACTTCGGTGATGAGTATTTCGTTGTAGGAGCCGTGGAAGCGGTCACTGATGCGTTCGTCGAGGTCGGTGGGCCAGGCCACGGGGTCGTCGGTGGAGACGTCGGCGAGGTTAGTGTTGATATCTTTGCGCCGGTCGGCTTCGATGAGGTCGGCGTGGGCGTCGTTGATTTCGCGGACGAGCCGGCTGAGCCCGGAGACGCGGAAGTCGTCGAGGACGGGCATGAGGTTGCGGGAGAGGGCGGACAGGAACCCGGTTTCGAATTGGCCACGGTAGGCGTAAGCGATTTCGCCCATGGTTTCGTCAAGGTTGTAAGCGCGGCCCCGACCGTTGATGGGTTGGAGTATGACGTCGACTTGGCCGGGTTTGGCGAGGGGATTGTAGTTGGTGGTTTTATGGCTGATGTTGTTGAGGGCGGGGAGGATGCGTTGTTGGATGAGGTCGGTGATTTCGTTGAGGACAGCTTCGACGAAGGGGACGCCCATGGTTGCCAGTTCTACCTCGCAGACGCTGATGAGGTTGTTCATGAGTTCGTCAGCGTAGGCGTAGATGGCCGTGTAGGCGGCATTGTTGAGGTCGGTGGTGATAGTAGTCACTACGCTGTATCTGATCCCATCTGTCTTGCGCTTGTTCCAGGGGCAGTTACAGCCTGAGGTCTGCGGGAGTCTTCGAAGGGTTCTGTGTGCAGGGGAGGATCTGTCTCTCAAGGTTCAGCATGAATTTCAGAAATGCCTGCCACAGTGCGAACTGTACAACGCTTATGGTCCGACCGAGGCAGCAGTGGAAGTGACGTACTGGGCGTGTGATCCTGCACAGGGACAGGGTAGAGTGCCCATAGGGCGGCCAGTGTCGAATGTCAGGATGTATGTTCTGGATGGAGAAGGCAGGCCGGTGCCGATCGGAGTGCCCGGAGAGATCCACATCGGTGGTGTCGGGGTGGCGCGAGGCTACCTGAACCGTCCGGAGCTGACGGCGGAGCGGTTCGTGCCGGATCCGTTCAGTGAGGAGCCGGGAGCCCGGATGTACAGGACCGGGGATCTGGGGCGTTGGCGGGAAGACGGTGCGATCGAGTATCTGGGCCGCAACGACTTTCAGGTCAAGATCCGCGGGCTGAGGATAGAGCTCGGGGAGATAGAGGCCAGGCTGGCCGAGCTGTTCGGGGTGCGGGAAGTGGTGGTACTGGCGCGGGAGGATCAGCCGGGAGACAAGCGGCTGGTGGCGTACTGGACCACCTCGGCAGGCATGGCCGAAGCGGATGTGCCGACGGTGGAAGAGTTGCGTGAGCATCTCAAGGCGGAGCTGCCGGCATACATGGTGCCGGCGGCGTTCGTGAAGCTCGAAGCGATGCCGCTGACGCCTAACGGGAAGGTGGACAGGAAGGCGCTGCCAGCGCCGGAAGTGGGTGCGCTGATCACGCACGAGTATGAGGCGCCGCAGGGAGAGACGGAGGCTGTGCTGGCCGCGATCTGGCAGGAGCTCCTGGGCGTGGAGCGGGTAGGACGGCACGACAACTTCTTCGATCTGGGCGGGCATTCGCTCTTGGCGGTGCAGTTGCTGGCGAGGATCCGCCAGGACCTGGGCCAGGAGGTGGCGCTCAAGACGCTGTTCGAGGCACCGAGTGTGGCGGAGATTGCCGGGAAGCTGCAGGCATCCGATGTCGCACTGCTGGTACCGATCGAGCATGCAGACCGAGCCAGGGAGCTGAAACTGTCGTGGTCGCAGCAGAGGCTGTGGTTTCTGGAGCAGTTGGAGGATCTGGGCAGTGCGTACCACATCGAGGGAGCGCTGCGGCTGGAGGGCGAGCTGGATGAAGCGGCCCTGCGGGCGGCGCTGGATGAGATCGTGGCACGGCACGAAGCACTGCGCACGGTGTTTGTGCGTTCAGACGATGAGGCAGAGCCGCATCAGGTGATCCGGCCGGAGGCGGGATTTGGACTGAAGATCCGGGATCTGGGGCATCTGGCCGGCAAGGCGCAGGAAAGGGCGCTGGAGCAGGCGCTGTCGCAGGCGGCAGCCCAACGGTTTGATCTGTCGCAGGGGCCGCTGATCCGGGGCGAGCTGATCCGGTTGTCGGATCGGGCGCATGTGCTGTTTGTGAGCATGCACCACATTGTGTCGGATGGGTGGTCGATGGGGGTACTGACGCAGGAGCTTTCGGCGCTGTATGCAGCCAGTCTGCAGGGTGAACAGGATCTAGGGTCGGTGCTGCCGGCGCTGCCGATCCAGTATGCAGACTATGCGCAGTGGCAGC
>ERZ773008.2183-NODE-2183-length-13043-cov-4.249307_pt1 | contig 13043 bp, 7 predicted proteins | sample MGYA00580664_ERZ773008 | MGnify/ENA primary metagenome ERZ773008 (study PRJEB29015, sample SAMEA2738016) | human oral metagenome | biome: human oral; feature: human-associated habitat; material: dental | place: China | collected 2048 ... | reverse complement strand
GCCGGCAACCCGCCGCAAGCGCCGCACATGCTCATCGAGGGCGAAAACCTGCAAGTGCTGCGCATCCTGCAAAAAAGCTATTACGGCAAGGTGAAGATGATTTACATCGACCCGCCGTACAACACCGGCAACGACAGCTTCGTTTACCCCGACGATTATTCGGAAACGCTCGCCGAATACCAGCGCCGCACTGGCGATAAAAACGAAGCCGGTTTTCTCAACCGGCAAAGCCTGTGGAAGAAAAACACAAAAGAAAACGGCCATTACCACAGCGCCTGGCTTTCGATGATGTATCCGCGCCTTTATCTGGCGCGCAATCTGTTGCGCGATGACGGGGTGATTTTCATCAGTATCGATGACAATGAGGCGGCGAATTTGAAATTGGTTTGTGACGAGGTATTTGGAGAAGATAATTTTGAATCAATCGTCTGGAAGAAAAAAGGTGGAGCAGGCAACACCGAAAAAATTCTGGGTTGTTTGACGGAACATGTTCTTTGTTACTTCAGGAAGAAAGCGGCAGGCATATTCAATTACAGGAATATGGACAGGGTATACAAATATGAAGATGAGATTTCTGAATACAACCTTGAGGGAATTGAAAAAACCAATTCCGGAATTTATGAACGTCCCACGATGCTTTTCGGAATAAAAAATCAGAAAACGAAAGAATTGTTTTATCCATCCAGTGGCATGCGCTGGACCTTGGGAAAAGAAAAGATTGAAGAATTGATCAAGGAAAACAGGCTGTATTTTGATGACGAGAAAAAGAAAGTTTATGTAATAAAACGCCCTGATGACTACTCGCAATCGAAAAACGTATATTACAATTTACTAACGGATTGCGGTAGTTTGGCCACGGCAAAAGATGAAATTGCCAATTTGAGTTTGCCGAGAGAGATTTTCGATACACCAAAACCAACAGGTTTGATCAAGTATTTATTGAATCTGGCAACACAATCCGATAGCCTGATTCTCGACTTCTTCGCCGGCTCCGGAACCACCATGCAAGCGGTGATGGAACTTAATCTGGAAGACGGCGGCCATCGTCAATGCATTTGCGTGCAATTCCCCGAAAAACTGGAAGAAAATACCGAAGCCTACAAGGCCGGTTATCACACGATTGCCGACATTACCCGCGCGCGCATAGCCAAGGTGATTGAAAAACTGAAAAAGGAAAAACCCGCCGAAACGCACAATCTGGCTTGCGCCCAATTCACGCTGTCGCCCAGTTGCTTCAAGGTCTGGCGCGCCGATGTGGCCAATGGCGCCGCCTTGCGCGAGCAACTGGAAATGTTCCGGCACGCGGAAAAAGAGGAAAAAACCGACGCGCAAACCGCCATGCTGGCCGAGCTGCTTTTGAAAATGGGCCTGGGCGCATTGGGCGTGCAGGCCATTGCCAAATCCGAAACCGTGGCGGGCCTCACGGTTCACCGCGTTTTGCTCAATGACAACCGGGAGCTTTGGCTGTGCTTTGAACCCTATCAGTCCGCATTGAAGGACGAAATCACCAAAGCGCGCCCGGCGCAAGTGGTTTTGCTCAATTCCTGCTTTACGGGCGAAAAGGCGGACGAGCAACTGGCCAATTTGCAACTGGAATTGCAGGGGCTGGGTATTGCCCTGACCGTGATTTGAAAGGCGCCGCCATGAATGAAAACAAAGCGACCCTGCCGGGCGGCTTGCGTTTGCAATTCACGCCGCAGGATTATCAAACCCGCGCCGTGAGCGCTGTGGTGCAGGCTTTTGAAGGCCAGCCCATCAGCAGCCCCGGCTTTCGCCTGCAACAGACTTCGGGCAGCGTGGAATATGCGCCCGATGGCAGCATTGCCAACCAGCTTTTGCTGACGGAAGAACAGATTTTGCAGAACGTGCAAAAAATACAAAGGGCAATGGTGGAAGAGCAGGAAAAACAGGGCCGGAAACCCATGCCCGTGATTGAAAAGATGGCGGCTGATCGCAGAAATGAAGGAAAAACAGAATGGTTTTGCCCCCATTTCACGCTGGAAATGGAAACCGGCACGGGCAAAACCTACACCTTCATCAAGACCATTTACGAACTGAACAAGGTATACGGTTTCAGGAAATTCGTGATCGTGACGCCCAGCGTGGCCATACGCGAAGGCGCCATGAAAAACCTGGCCGTCACGCGCGATCATTTCGCGCAAGATTATGGCCATGTGCCTTGCGTGCATATGCTTTATGACAGTGGCCGCCTGAATGATTTGCGCCACTTCGCGCAAGGCGACGCATTGAGTATTCTGGTGATCAATATCGACAGTTTCACCAAGGATGGCAACAAGATCAGGCAGCAGGGCGAGCGCGCCTTTGCGCCCATTGAATATATCCGCTCCGTGCGGCCCATCGTGATTGTGGATGAACCGCAGAATTTTGAGACGGACATTCGCCGGCAGGCCCTGCTGGATTTGAATCCGCTTTGCACGCTTCGTTATTCGGCCACGCATAGAAACACATACAACCTGCTGTATTCGCTAGGCCCTGTTCAGGCTTATGACATGGGATTGGTCAAGCAGATTGAAGTGGATGGCGTAACGGGCCATGACGGCCATAATCAGGCGTATATCGAGCTGCTGGAAATCGGCGCAGGCGCCAAAAGCATGAACGCGCGCGTGCGCATGGATGTGAATGGCAAAAACGGCGTGCTGCGCAAGGAAATACGCATTCGGCCTGGCGATGATTTGCATGAAAAATCAAACGGGCGCGAGGTGTACCGTGAAGGCTATAAACTGAACGATATTCGCGGGGATGAAATTGAATTTTCCGGCGGACGCGTGCTGCGCCTGGGCGAGCGGCAAGACGCGCTGAAAGACGAGGTGATGCGCTACCAGATCGAGCGCACCGTGGCGGCGCATTTTGCAAAGCTGAAGAAGCTGAAGCCTTTGGGTATCAAGGTTTTGAGCCTGTTTTTCATTGACAAGGTGGCCAATTACCGCCAGTACGATGAAAACGGGCAGAAACCCGGCCCATTTGCGCAGTGGTTTGAGGAAATATTTGCCCGTCATGCCGCCATGCCGCAATATCAGGACCTGATTGCGCATGATGCCGGCCAGGTGCATGGCGGCTATTTTTCAGGCGACAAAAAAGGCAGAGGCAGCCAGGCGCGCACCGAGTGGAAAGACACGGGCGGCAATACCGCGAAAGATGACGACACCTACGCGCTCATCATGCGCGACAAGGAGCGGCTGCTTTCACCGGATGAGCCGCTGCAATTCATTTTCAGCCATTCGGCGCTGCGTGAAGGCTGGGACAATCCCAATGTGTTTCAGATTTGCACGCTGAATGAAACGCAAAGCGCGCTGAAAAAACGCCAGGAAATAGGCCGTGGCCTGCGCCTTTGCGTGAATGCAAATGGCGCGCGCGTGCAGGACAAGGCCATCAATATACTGACCGTCATCGCCAATGAAAGCTATGAGAGCTTTGCCAGCGCCTTGCAGGCCGAAATTGAAGAAGATACCGGCATTCATTTTGAAGGGCGCATACAAAATGCCCGCAAGAAGGCGTGCGTAAAGCGCAAATTGCTCGATTCCAAAGAGCAGGCGTTGTTTGAAGCCATCTGGCAGAAAATCAATTACCAGACGCGCTACAGCGTAGAGCTTGATTCAAGAAAGCTGATTGACGAATGCGTGAAGGCTTTGTCTGACCGGCAGCAATATCCGCCGGTGGCCAGGCCGGGCGTGCAGGCCAGCCGAGGGAAAATCGTGATGAATGAAGCGGGCGTGGCGGGCGTGGCCTGCGGCGTGAATGGAAGGGATGCGGATTTTCCTGTGATAGTGCCGGATGTGTATGCCTATATTCAGGAGCGTGTTCACATGAGCCGCGCCAGCTTGTTTTCCATTCTTGACCGGTGCGGGCGGCTGGATGAATTGATGGTGAATCCGCAAGCGTTTCTGGATATGACAGTGGCGGCTCTGAAAGATACTTTGAATGAATTGCAGGTGCAAGGCATTCAATATCACAAGGTGGATAGTCAATATGAAATGACGCTGTTTGATCCGGTAGAGGTTTTTTCGAGCAGCGTGTATCCGCCAGCGGGTGACGCAAACGCGCCGCCTTTGAGCAAAACGCTGATGCAGGCGCAGCCGCTGAATACAGATGCGGCAGCCGCGCCGTTTGACTGCGTGATCAGCGACAGCCAGGTGGAAAGCGACTTTGCCCGCGACTGCGCACTGGATGAGCGCGTGCGCTTTTTCTTCAAGCTGCCGGGCCGCTTCAGGATAGATACGCCGCTGGGCACTTACAACCCGGATTGGGCAGTGGTGTTCCAGAACGGCGCGCGCGTGTTTTTTGTGGCGGAGACCAAGTTCAGTACGGCGAACAAAAACCTGCGCCGGGATGAACGCCTCAAGATTGCCTGCGGACACAAGCATTTCGGGCTGGCGCAGGCGGTGGCGTTCGCTGCGGTGAACTCGCTGGATGCGCTGAAAGCAAAGACAACCGGTGCGGGCTGCGCTGATCAGGCCGCTTCATCCAGCCCTTCGCCCAGCACTTCGCCCCATTCGTAGAGCGCGCCGAGGATGTCTTGCGAGCGTTCGTCTTCGCGCGCTTGCGCCAGCGCGTCGATGCGGTCGAAGTAGCTTTGCAGGGTGAGCGCGCCGTCCGCGCCGTGCAGCAGGCGTGCCTGGCAGTGTTCGCGCCAGCGGCGCTGCTCGTCGGGCGTGAGGCTTTCGGGGCGGTTGCGGGCGCGCCAGCGCCAGACCAGCTCGTGCAGGCGCGCGTCGTCAAAGCCGGGCAGGCGGGGCGGCTCGCTGCTGCCGGGCTTGAAGGCGCGGCGCAGCTCGTCCAGGCGGCGGCGGTTGTGAAGCCGCCATAAAGGTCTTCGTCCACGTCCACGGCGGCGGCTTCGGGGCGGGCATAAACCTGCTGCCACAGCGCGCTCAAGTCCGGCAGGGCGCGCAGGCGCTCCAGGTGGGTTTGGGCCTGGGCAAAGTCGATGCCCCATTGCCGCGCCTGTTCAGGCCGCAGGGTTTTGAGGGCGGCGATGACGATGGGCGCCTTGTTCAGGTGCACGCCCTTGACGGGCAGGCGCGGCGTGCCTTCGGGCAGCTCTTGCGCGGGGGTGAACAGGCGCTGGCGGGCTTGCTCGGGCGTGAGGGCGGCCAGCTCGGCGGGGTCGTGCATCAAGTCCCAGGCCAGCACTTCGTTTTTGTTGGCCGGGTGCATGGCCAGCGGGGCCATGAGGGCGATGCAGCCGCGCGCCGCGCCGAACATGCCGCTGACGTGCAGGAAGGGCCGCGCCGAGGCCACGGCAGCGGGCAGGCCCATCTCTTGCGCCACGCGCTCTTTGCTGCGCAGGGCCAGGCAGAAGTCAAAAAGGCGCGGCTGGCTTTGGCGGATGAGGCGGGCCAGGGCAATGGTGGCGCGCACGTCGGACAGGGCGTCGTGCGCGGCTTCATGCGCCAGGCCGTTGGCGGCGGCCAGGTGTTCGAGCTTGAAGCTGGGCAGGCCGTCTTCGCCCGTGGGCCACTGCACGCCTTCGGGGCGCAGGGCGTGGGCGCAGCGGGCCACGTCGAGCAAATCCCAGCGGCCATTGCCGTTTTGCCATTCGCGCGCGTAAGGGTCGATGAGGTTGCGCCAGAGCAGATGGCGCGTGACTTCGTCGTCAAAGCGGATGCTGTTGTAGCCCACGCCCACGGTGCCCGGCTCGGCCAGCGCGGCGTTCACGCGGGCGGCAAATTCGCTCTCCGGCAGGCCGCGCTGCGCGCAAAGCTGCGGGGTGATGCCGGTGATCAGGCAGCTTTCAGGCTCGGGCAGCGCGTCTGCCGCAGGGCGGCAGTACAGCATGAGCGGCTCGCCCGTTTCGTTCAGATCGGCATCGGTGCGGATGGCGGCGAACTGCGCCGGCCGGTCGCGGCGCGGATTGGCCCCGAAGGTTTCGTAGTCGTGCCAGAGAAAAGAAAGAGGCGGCGTGGCTTGCATGCGGCAGCGGGAGCGTCAGGAAAAGGGCCGCGATGGTACGGCGGCTGGCAGGCTGCGGGGCCTTGCAGTCAAAGGAGCCATCAGCGCACGGACGGTGGAGTGCATTTTTCAGCGCGGTTTTGAGGCCGTGCGGTTTTGCGGTGCGTGAAAGCAAAAGGCATCAAAAGCGCCGCCTGCCTACAATCGCCGCCGCCCGCGCGCCAGCTTTGCCCCGGCTGGCGCGCGGTTTTCATTTCATCCGGGGCCATGTCGAGGACAACCATGTACAAAAACCTCCCCGCCGCGAGGGCACGCGCGGCGATTTCCCTTTCTGTGCGGGCACGTGCGGCTGCCCTTTCTGTGCGGGCTTGCGCAGTTGCCTGCCTCGTGCTGGCCGCTGCTTCCCAGTCTGCCCTGGCCCAGCCCGCTTTGGCCCAGCCCGCAAGCGCGCCCAAAAGCGCTTCCGAAAGCGCGCCGCTGCAAGCTGCGTGGGTTTACATGTCGGTGGTGCCGCCTGCGGGCTGGACGCGCCAGCACGATCAGGCCCGCTTGCAAGCCGAGCGCGCGCTGGGCGGGCGCGTGCAAACCAGCGCCGTGCCTGATGTGCCCGAAAACGCCGCCGATGCCGAGCGCGTGCTGCGCGATCTGGCGCGGCAGGGCAAGCGCGTCATCTTCACCACCAGCTTTGGCTACATGCAGCCCGTGATGAAGGTGGCGGCGGAGTTTCCGGGCGTGAAATTCGAGTGCCTGACCTGCTTGCAAACCGCGCCCAATGTGGCCGTGGCCAATGCCCGCTTTTACGAAGGGCGCTATCTGGCCGGCATTGCGGCGGGCCGTATGAGCGAAAGCGGGCAAATCGGCTATGTGGCCGGTTTTCCCATTCCTGAAGTGCTGCAAGGCATCAACGCCTTCGCGCAGGGCCTGCGCAGCGTTGCGCCCAAGGCGCGCGTCAAGGTGGTGTGGCTGAACGAATGGTTCAACCCGCCGCGCGAGCGCGATGCGGCCATGACGCTCATCAACCAGGGCGCCGATGTGCTGGCCTTTCACACCGGCTCGACCGCCGTGATGGCCGCCGCCCAGGAGCGCGGCAAGCTCGCCGTGGCCTACCACTCCGACATGCGCATGGCCGCGCCCGATGCGCAGCTGCTGGCGGTGACGCACCAGTGGGGCGACTACGAAACGCGCCGCCTGCAAGCCGTGCTGGACGGCACATGGCAAAGCCAGCGCCTGTGGGGCGGCGTGAAAGACGGCATGGTCAGCGTGGGCCACTTCGGCCCGCGCGTGCCCGAAGCCGTGCAAAAGCAGGTGCTTGCCCGCCAGGCCGACATGGCCGCAGGCCGCCTGCATCCTTTTGCCGGCCCCTTGCGCGACAACACGGGCCGCGAAGTGCTGCCCGCCGGGCAAACGCTCACGGATCAGCAAATCATGGAAATGAACTGGCTGGCCGAGGGTGTGCAAGGCACGCTGCCGCACTGAAAACCGGCTCAAAGTTCGCCTGAGGGAGCGACAGGCGCGGCCTTGGGCGCTTTGGGGCCTTGCAGCCGCCCTGCCGGGCCGCAAGCGCTGCCTGCCGCCATCCCGGCCCGCGCTTTTGCTCTCACGGTCAGGCTCTGAACCGGTTCTGAGGGCGCGGGCAGAGGGCTTGACAAGGGGCCAGTTCAGCTCCTTGATTCATAGCAAGACGTCCTGGTGCTGCGGGCGCAAGAGCCGTTTTCATGCCCTTGAATTCGCTCCTCTTTCTATCCTCTTTCTGATGTGCATGCAGGCGGCGTCTTGCTTGAAGCGGCCTGCCCCGGCCATCAAGACGAAACAACGCCGCAAGCTCCGGCGCGGCCTGCGCGAAGAGCGCTCCCGCCCCTGACCCGTCTGTTCCTGACGAACGGAACGCCCGCGCTGGCGGAAAAGGGAAAGCCGCCTTCAGCTCGCTCCCGTATTCATAGCGTTATGTCCTGGTGGAATGTGCGCAAACGCCGTTTTCGGCCTCTTGAATTTGCTCCTGCTTTTGATGGGCCAATCCCCCGCACTGGCGGGCAAAAAGCGCGTGGGCCGAGGCCGCGCCCCAATCTGCGCTTTCTGCGCTCGCGGACAGATTGCGTGCAGGCGCTTACGCGGGGGCGCTGCCAGCGTCGTCGTCTTCGCCAGCGGGCAGGGCTGGGGCGGGAAGGCTGGGCGGGGCGCTGGCCGGGCGGGTCAGCCAGGTCTGCAAAAAGGCGGGAAAGGCCCGCACGGGCAAGGGCGAGGGGCCGTCGTGCCGCCAGCGCACGCGCCAGGCGCTGGCGGGGCCGGGCATGGGCAGTTCGGCGTCCAGGGCCAGGGTGCCGCTGGTTTTGCCGCTGCCGGGCGCGCCCAGCAAGGCCAGCCAGTCCTGCACGGGAATGGCGGGGCCGTGCAGGCGCAGCAGCCAGCCCCGGCCGTCTTGTTCCGGGGCGCGGTCGGCCTGCCACCACAGGGTGATCAGGGGCGGCTGCGGGCTGGCGGGCAGGCTGTCTGACGCGGGCGGCGCGGTGAGCGGGTTGGCGCCAAGCATGAGGGTGCCGCGCAGGTGCTGCACGCGGTCGCGCATGAGGGCAAGCTGGACGGCGGGCAGGCGCAGGGCATGGGCGGGCCGGCCTGCGGCAGGCAGGGGCAGGGCGCAAGGCTCGCAGTGCAGGATGAGGATGGGCGCTTCGTTCAAGCCCTTGCCCCGGGCGGGCAGCCAGGCGATATCCAGCGGGCCGTAGCGGGTGCGCAGTTGCAGGCCGTCAAGCTGCGGGCCGAGCCAGGGAGAGGTGCCCAGCCAGGCCAGTTGCACGGCGCTGGCGCGTATGGCCCAGGGGCCGCTGCCGAGGGTGACGGCCCATTCCCCCGCCTGCGGGGCGAGCGCGGCGCGCAGCAGCGCCCAGGCCATGAGCGGCAGGGCGGCCAGGATGGCGGCCGCGCAGGCAAGAACGCGGAGCCAGCGGCGGCGGACGAAAGAGGTTGGGGCAGGCATGAGCGAAGCAGGAAGCGGATGTGGCGGCGGCGTTCGGGGCCGGTTCAAAGTCTGTGCGCGGGCGCAAAAAGCGTGGGTGGTATTGGGTGGGGCTGCCGTGTTGCAGACAGTCAAGCTGGTCTGCGCTTTGCAGCCCATGCCGATTCGCGGTCCCTCGCAGTTAAACCTTATCATCCAGATGGTAACAGTAAAGCCATTTTAATTCCTGCAAGCGCCGGGTCTGATATTAAGGGGTTTTGCCGCAGACAAAAGAAATCCCTGCATGCCGAAGAAATATTGGGAGAAAACCTGTGAGGGTAAAAAAGATCGCTATTGTCAGCCCTTCGCTGGGCTTGCTTGGCGAACCGTTTGTGAAGCACGAGAAAGAAATAGGCTTCAGGCGTTTGCGTTCATACGGAATAGAAGTGGTTGCCGCTGCGAATGCCTGCAAGGGCATTGAGTTTCTCAAACGCCATCCCGAAGCCCGCGCGCAGGATTTGCTGGATGCTTTTCGTGATCCGTCTGTCGATATGATACCGTGCGCCATTGGCGGAGATGACACCTACCGGCTGCTGCCGCATTTGTTTGGACATGATGAATTGCTGCATGCAGCCAGAAATAGCCAAAAGATTTTTCTCGGCTTTTCCGATGCGACGGCAAATCATTTCATGCTGCATAAAGCAGGCATCCATACGTTTTATGGCCAGTCATTTTTGTCAGATGTGTGCGAGCTTGAAGATGAAATGCTGCCCTATTCGCGGAAGTATTTTGAGGAATTGCTTGCGACCGGCACAATACAAGAGATACGCCCGAGCGATGTCTGGTATGGTGAACGCACGGCATTTGATGAATCGCAAATTGGCGTAAAACGGGTGCGGCATCCGAATCGCGGATTTGAATTGCTCCAAGGCAATGCCGTATTCTCCGGCAAAATCCTGGGCGGTTGTATTGAAACAATATATGATATGTTTGACAATACCCGCCATGATGACAGCCCTGCCCTGTGCCGCCAGTATGATATTTTCCCGAGTGTTGATGACTGGCGTGGCAAAATACTGCTTCTGGAATCAGGCGAAGAGTGCGCCAAACCTGACCTCTACCAAAAAATGCTGCAAACATTGAAAGCAGCCGGCATTTTTGAAGTTGTAAATGGCGTTCTTGCCGGAAAGCCAATGGATGAGGTGCATTATGAAGAATACAAGCGCCTCTTGATAAGCGAAATAAACAAGCCGGATTTGCCGATTGTGTATAACTTGAATGTCGGGCACGCAACGCCGAGGGGCATTGTTCCGTTGAATGTTGAAGCAACGGTTGATGCCGCAAGGCAGGTTATACGGTTTGCATGGGGCAGGGAATAATCTTGAGGGTAAAAAATCGATTTCTGGTCTTGAGCAGGCTTCCAGAAAGGCATGCAGGCATTAAAAACAGGAGCAAATTCATGACCCCGGAAAACGGCTCCCGCGCTCTTTCCACTAGGACATATTGCTATTGATTAAGGAGCAAATTCGGGCTATGGGTCTGTAGAGACGGAGGAGTGGAATTGGGCATGCCCTGCACTGCGCGGGCAGCCCTTGAAGGCGGGTGGTTTGAGGGCAATGTGAAGCGGCCCGCCGCACAAAGCCTGCGTGCGGCTGGCGTGAAGGCGAATTTCATCGCCTCCGCGCAAAACGGCGCGATCATCGCGGTCTTTGTCGAGTCTGTTTGCCATCTGTTTTTCAGATGCAAAAAACGCGGCCCCGGGCGGTCTGCGGACAGTCGGGCCCGTCTGCGGCTTTCGCCTTGCGGCCCATCCCGATTCCCGCGCTGTTGCCCTCGCGGCCAGATGGCAGGCAGGCTCTCTCATTTGAACCGGAAAAGGAAAAAAATATGACCTTGCGCCTGACGGCCTGGCGCGATTCGCTGCTGGCCAAAACCGCTTTGCTCTTTGTGCTGTGGCTTGTGCTGTGCATTCCGCTGAGCGAAATTCTGGGGCTGATTCGCGAGCGCGGCGACAGCCAGCGCAGCGCCGCTGAAGAGCTGGCGCAAACCCACGTGGGCGCGCAGACGCTGGCTGCGCCTTATCTGCTGGTGCCTTATGTGGAGCGCTGGCGCGAGCCGGTGCGCGATGACAAGGGCCAGATCACGGGCGAAGAGTTGCGCCAGCGGCAGGACGTGGCCATCGTGTTCCCCAAAACGCAAACGATGCAGGGCGCGCTGGCCACGCAAGAGCGCTACCGGGGCATTTTCAAAGTGCCTTTCTACCGGCTGACGGCCAAGGTGCAGGGCGAAATTCCCCCGTTTGACGTGGACAGCCTGCCGCATAGCGTGGAAGGCTCGCAAATTGAAGTGGGCGGCGAAGCTGGCGCGCCGGTGCTGGTGCTGTCCATGTCTGATTTGCGCGGGCTGGAAGGCGCGCCGCAGCTTGAAGCCGCCGGGCAGGCGCTGACGCTGGAGCGCGGGCTGCCCCGGGCCGTGGCGCAATCCGCGCTGGCCGCTGGCAGCGTGCAGGCGGCGCTGTCGGGCCAGGCGCTGGATACCTGGCAGCAAGGGCAGGCGCTGCCCTACGTGCTGGATATGACGCTGGCCGGCCAAAGCCATCTGGCCGTGGCTCCGCTGGGCGAGGACACCACGGCGCAGCTTTCATCGGCCTGGCCGCACCCGGGCTTTGGCGGGCGCTTTCTGGCTGCTGAACGCACGGTGAGCGATACGGGCTTTGAGGCGCACTGGCGCATCTCTTCCCTGACCACGCAGGCGCGCGCCCAGCTGGCCGCAGCGCTCAAGCAGGAAAAAGCGGCAAACCTGGAGCGGCTGGAAACTTTTGATGTCACGCTGACGCAGCCCGTGAACGTGTATTCCATGAGCGAGCGTGCGGCCAAGTACGGCGGCCTGTTCATCGCGCTGGTCATCATGGCCGCTTTCATGGTGGAGCTGTTCAAGCGCCTGCGCCTGCACCCCGTGCAGTACGGGCTGGTGGGGCTGTCGATCGCCGTGTTCTTCTTGCTGCTGCTGGCGCTGTCGGAAAAAATGGCCTTCGCCTGGGCCTACGCGGGCGCGGCGGCGGCCAGCGTGGCGCTGCTGGGCCTGTATTTCAGCGCCGTGCTGGGCGGCGCGCAGCGCGGCGGGGCGCTGGCGGCTTACGTGGCCGTGCTCTACGCGGCGCTGTATGGGCTGCTGGCTTCTGAAAACAACGCCCTCTTGCTGGGCGCGCTGCTCGTGTTCGCCATGCTGGCTGCGCTGATGCTGGGCACCCGCCATGTGGACTGGTGGCAGCTGGGCGGCGGCAAGGAGCGGGGCATCGAGCCGCCTGATTTCCCGGAGCAGGGCTGAGAGCCTGCTCAAAGCCTGTCCGTGGGTGCAAAAGCGCGCCTGGCCCCGCCTGCCAGGCCGCGCCCGAAGGGGGTGGGTTTCCGTAAGCCGGTTTTCAGGACAAAGGCTGGATGCCCGCCACCAGCCAGCCGCCAGGGCCGGTTTTGGGCTTGGTCATGTTCCAGGCTTCGCGAAATGGGCTGGGGCCGTTGCCGTCTTCGGTGATAAGGCCGCTGAATTCGACGCTGGCCATGTATTCGGCAGGCAGCTCCTCAATGCCCAGCAGCTGCGCTTGCAGCATGTTGACCACGGTCTGGCTGGGCTGGCCGCCGCGCTCGGCCAGGCGGGCGCGGGTTTCGGCCAGCATTTCATCGGTCATCATGGCGCGCAAGGCGGCTTCGTCGCCCTTGTCCCAGGCGGCCTGAAGCGAGATGAAATTGCGCCGCGCCGCTTCGGTAAAGCCCGCAATATCAAAGCCGGCAGGAATGCCCCAGCCTTGCGGGCCGGAAAGGGCCGAGCCGATCATGGAGCCGCCTGCGGTCGTGGCCGCGCGCTCCCACGGGCGGGCGCTGGCATCGTTGCCTACCTTGGCCGGGTTGTAGGAATTGGCCGCTGGCCAGGCGGGGCCGCCTGCGGCTTGGGCTGCGCTGCCGCGCCGCATGCGCAGCACGGCCCGCCATGACGAGCAGGGCAATGAGCAGCACATTGGCAAAGCCCTCGCCCAGCCCCAGGGCGTTGGCCAGCCAGGCCAGGCCCAGGCCAGCGGCCAGGCCGCCCAGCAGGCCGCCCCACTGGCGGCGCGGCTGTTGGGCGGCCTGTTGCTGGCCGGGCGCGGCTGGCTGCTGGCGGGCCGCTTCGCGCTGGGTGACCTGGCTGGACTGGCGGCCCGCCGAGCGGC
>ERZ773008.2181-NODE-2181-length-13050-cov-6.477184_pt1 | contig 13050 bp, 10 predicted proteins | sample MGYA00580664_ERZ773008 | MGnify/ENA primary metagenome ERZ773008 (study PRJEB29015, sample SAMEA2738016) | human oral metagenome | biome: human oral; feature: human-associated habitat; material: dental | place: China | collected 2048 ... | reverse complement strand
ATCATGTAAGTACTCCTTTCGCCACACGGTACTATTATCATACTATATTATACCACAAAATCCCTCCGTCTTGCGACCTATTTTTAAAAAATTATTCCTCAATCTCAATCGCGTCATCCAAATCTAGTGTGACTTCCTCCACCTTGTTTGCTGATTTAGTTGCTTCTGCATTTTTTTCATCTTCAGCATCATCCTCAATCAAACCATAATGCACTCGAACTTTATGATCAATTTCATCAAAAATTTCTGGATGATCCGCCAAGTATTTCTTAGCATTTTCAGCCCCTTGACCAATCTTTTCATCATTATAAGAATACCAAGCACCCGCTTTTTTGATAATATCAAGGTCTGTCGCAATTTTAATCAACTCGCCTGTTTTAGAAATTCCTTCACCATACATGATTTCTACGAAAGCTTCCTTGAATGGCGGAGCAACCTTATTCTTCACAACCTTAATCTTAGTTTCCTTACCAATATTGGTATCTTTTTCATCACCAGTCCCCTTGATTTGGGTATTTCCGCGAACATCCAAACGAACAGATGCATAGAATTTCAAGGCACGACCACCAGGTGTTGTTTCTGGATTTCCAAACATAATACCAACTTTTTCACGCAATTGGTTGATGAAAATCGCAATTGTCTTCGTTTTGTTAATGGAAGCAGACAATTTACGCATAGCTTGACTCATCATCCGCGCTTGCAAGCCAACGTGGCTATCTCCAATGTCTCCGTCAATTTCAGCACGCGGTACGAGGGCGGCCACGGAGTCAATAACTACCAAATCTACCGCACCAGAGTCAATCAATTTACCAGCAATTTCAAGGCCTTGCTCGCCTGAGTCAGGTTGAGAAAGTAAGAGTTCATCAATATTAACCCCAAGAGCCTGCGCATAAGCTGGATCAAGAGCGTGTTCTGCATCAATAAAAGCTGCAATACCGCCTTCTTTTTGAGCCTGCGCCACCGCATGAAGAGCTACGGTCGTCTTACCAGAAGACTCTGGTCCATAGATTTCAATAATCCGCCCCTTTGGATACCCTCCTGCACCAAGAGCGATATCTAATGCCAAACTACCTGAACTCATGACTTGAACTTTTTGTTCAGCACGCTCACCTAGGCGCATAATTGCTCCCTTACCAAAATCTTTTTCAATATTTTTAAGTGCAGTGTCTAGCGCTTTTTGACGTTCCTCGCCAAATTTCTTTGAAATTTCTTCTAATTTTTTTTGTTTTTTCGCCATTTATTTCTCCTGTATAATGATAAATTATTTTTTTGCCTATCTAATTATTGTAGCATATTTTCGTTTTTTAATAAAGTTTTTCGTAGCAGATTGAAAGCATGCAGAACGGCTATTTTACGTACATCTGTCCGACTGCGACCGGCAATATTAACCTTAATAGACTGAACATCCCCTGTGGTTGCTAAACCGATATAAACTGTCCCTGCTGGATGTCCTTCTAAGCTGTCTGGACCTGCCACACCTGTCAAGCTCACCGCATAGTCACTAGCGGTCAATTTTCTTGCCTGCTCAGCCATTTTCTCCGCTGTAAAAGCTGAAACTACCCCATGCTTTTCTAAGTCTACCAAGGGAATGCCCAGCATTCGGCTCTTTTCCTCCATACTGTAGGTAACAAAGCCACCACTAAAAACATTGGAGGCTCCAGCAAAGTTTGCCAAAGTTGCTTGAAAGAGTCCTGCAGTCAAACTTTCAGCTGCTGTGACGGTCTTTCCTGCTCTTCTCAACAGTTCAAAAGCTGTTTGTCCCAGAGAATTATCATCTCCATAAGCATAGAAAAGATCTGCTAAATGTTGTTTCTCAAAAGTCTGTACAGCTAAAATTTTCTTTTCTAAATGGGCAAACTTAATATCTGCTTCATTTTGACTAGCAGCCTTGGTGGACAATCGCAATGTCACCTCTCCTGTCTTAGCATAAGGAGCAATGGTCGGATCGGTCTGATTATCAATTAAATCTCCTAAAAGGGTTACTAATTGACTTTCACCGATACCAAAGAATCGCAAGACTCTTGAATACAATTTTTGACCAGTCGCTAAAAGTGGAACCAGCTTATTGTTCACCATAGGTTTTAATTCACTAGGCGGACCAGGTAGAACAACATAAGTCACGCCACTGACCTCAATCACGCCTCCTACTGCAAGCCCAGTTTCATTTTGTAGAGGAGTCGAGCCTTCCACTATCTGAGCTTGCCGCTCATTGTTTGGTGTTCGAGCATAATCCGGTCGACTTGCGAAAAAGCGGTCCAATTTCTCCGTAGCCATTCGGTCAAATACCAACCTACGATTTAAGAATTTTGCCAAAGTCTGCTTAGTCAAGTCATCTTCTGTTGGGCCTAATCCTCCAGTTAAGATGACCAAATTACTACGATTTCGAGCAATTTCTAAAATGGATAACAGACGAGCTTCATTATCTCCAACCGCTGTTTGGAAATACACATCTACACCCAGACTCGCTAATTTTTCCGATAAAAATCGGGCATTTGTATTGACAATCTGACCTGTCAGAATTTCAGTACCTACAGCAATAATTTCTGCTTTCATAGAACCTCCTACTTTACTATTCGCAATTGATTTTATTTTATCACAAAAAATCTTAAAAACTTCATTTTAAGAAAAGAATCTGTAAGCAAATTGATAAGACTAAGAATTTTTCAAAAAGAAAAAGTCTGGAATTGCCAGCCTTCTAATTTATAACTATAATTGTGTCACATCAATAATATGATTACCTCGATTATGGGAGTGAGGTAGAACTCATCTTGAAAATTTTTAGTTCGTAATCTCACCTCCGTAAGCTTGCTCAACAGTCTGGGAGACTGTTGAGACGGTGGATAAAGAAAATAAAGTTTTCGTCAAAAGTGTTTTTGCGAGCTTGAAAAGCTAATACCCTGAGACTTGCTTCGCATCACCACAAAGCCGTGCTTTGAGCAATCAGCTACTACGTCATTGATTTATCGCTTTATATACTTTGAAGTTGGAGACTTTCGCCCCAGCCTCTTCAAAAATGAGGATTAGCTTAGCAAAACTAGGTTTTATATAAAAAAACAGACAATTTTGTACTGCCTGAGTGCCTTTAGTTTGCTGTGTTAGATAGAATCAAATGTGATAAAATAAAGAAAACAAAACATTTAAGGAGATTTAATGATGTGGGCAGTTTTTGCATTTCTTTCTGCTTTATTTGCAGCACTGACATCTATCTTAGCCAAAATCGGGATTTCTGGCGTCAATTCTAATCTAGCGACAGCTATTCGGACAGTGGTCGTTGTTTTAATGGCTTGGGGTATGGTCTTTTTGACCAAAGGGCAACTCGGTCTTGCTAACATCAGCAAGAAAAGTTGGATTTCCTTGACTTTATCTGGATTGGCGACGGGCGCTTCCTGGCTCTGTTATTACCGAGCATTGCAGGAGGGAGAAGCATCCAAGGTCTTCCTATTGATAAACTTAGTGTTGTCCTCACACTCATTCTTGCTTTTATCTTTCTACACAAGGATTTTACTATGAAATCCTTAATTGGCAGCATTTTGATTACGATTGGAACTTTGGTCATGGTTTTGTAGTGATGTCATATCATCATAAATACAGCAATATTACGAAAAATATAAAACAGTATCGGTCAATAAATATTGCACTGACTGCTCACATAAAAGATAGCAAAGCTATTAAAATCGTTTGATTGTTTTTCTTGCTGGATTAAAATCGCAAGTCTCCTCATGGTCATTGACGAGACCTGCCGCCTGCAGGAAAGAATAGACACAGACTGGTCCTACAAATTCAAAGCCTCGTCTCTTCATATCTTTAGCCAGTTTTTCAGACAATGGAGTCTTGGAGGGCATCTGCTTGTAGTCCTTGACAGGATTGTCAATCGGTGTAAAGTCTACAAAAGACCAGATATAATGATCAAAACTGCCAAATTCTGCCTGTATTTTCAGAAAAGCTCGGGCGTTGGCACGTGTTGCATAGATTTTTCGACGATTTCGGACGACGGCAGGATTTTGTAAAATGCCTTCTAACTCCGCATCTGTCATGACTGCCGCCTGATGAACATCATAGCCATGAAAAGCTTGTCGGAAGGCTGCTCGTTTATTAAGAATAGTCTCCCAAGACAGTCCTGCCTGATAGGTCTCTAGGCAGAGCAACTCAAATAAAGCCCGCTCATCATGCAAAGGAATCCCCCACTCTTGGTCATGATAAGCGACATATAAAGGGTTATTCTCTTTTACCCAGCTACATCGTTTCATCTTTTCTCCTTTATTTTACCAGCATTTTGAGGGCAGATTTGATATAGTTTTCCGCGGTATCATTGGTTCCTTCAAAGAATTTCTTAATTTTCTTGAGTTCAGCCGCCTTGTATCCCAGAGCTAGCATGGCTTCCATGGCTTCTTCCAATTCTTGATTGTCACTAGTAGCTGCAACAGCAACTTGCTTAGGAGCAACACCTGTTGCCACAACCTTGCCTTCTAAGTCCAGCACCATCTGCTGGGCTGTTTTTTTGCCGATTTTAGGAAATTTTGTCAGATAAGTGATGTTTTTCTGCTCAATAGCCTGCACCAAACCGGCATTATCATCGGCAGCGATTATCGCAAGAGCAGAAACAGGTCCAATACCAGAAACCGAAATCAAATTGAGAAAAAGCTGCTTTTCATCCTCTGTGCGAAAACCGTAGAGGAGCTGGGCATCCTCTCTGACCGCCTGATGAACAAAAACTTGAATCTCCTGATTGACCTGACCTGAATAGGCATAGGGATTTGCCACATGCAGGATATAGCCAATTTGCCCCACTTCTACTACAATATATTTTGCTGTAATTTTACTTAAAATTCCTTTAAAATATTCGTACATCATTTCTCCTTTTCAACCCTTTTAGTATATCATATTTTCAACTAGAAAAAATTGAAACTGTGGGAGAAACCTCACATTGGATAGAAAAAAGCTAAAAAACAGAGAATATGGTAACTCTCTGTTTTCAGGACATTTAGTATTTCCCCAATTCTCTCAGGCTGGTATGATTTTCCTGAATCCGACGGAACATTTTTTCCATATCAGATTTGGTGAAGTTGACCAAAACGGGACGACCGTGAGGGCAGTTGTAGGGATTATCGCATTGTGATAGCTGGAAGATCAAATCACGCGCTGAATAGTCATCCAAACTGTGATTGGCTTTAATAGAGCGTTTGCAACTCATCATAATAGCCAGCTCAGCGCGATATTTCTTGATAGATACTTCCTTGGTTAGAAGGAGCATATCGCACATCTCATAAATACCTGATTCGATCTCCTCTTCCTTAAGCCAAATGGGATGTTCACGAAGAATAAATTGATTAGTTCCGTATTCTTCAAGGAAAACACCGGCTTCTTCTAAAAGAGACATCCGTTGTTTCAGACGCAGCATATCATCGGCTGGAAATTCAAAGATATAGGGAACCAGAAGCTGCTGCTGACTAGCATCTACATCTCCGATTTTTTCGCGGTAATATTCGTACTTCACTCGCTCTTGAGCTGCATGTTGGTCAATAATATAAAGGCCACCATTTCCTTGAGCAAAAAGGTAGGTGCCATGCATTTGCCCGAAATATTCCAATTCTGGAAAAGTTGAAGTTTCTTCTCCACCCAACTTATCTAAAGCTCTCTCTAAGCTCGCCTGATCCAGCTCTGGATGATCTAGTTGATTGTAAGAAGGAAATTGCCTTTCTGCAAATTTGACAGAAGCAGCTTTTGAATTGAGTTCATCTGTATCAGCAGATTGTTGGTCTAATCGGGCAGATTCCTCAAAAGAAGGTTGAGCTTCTGACACTTGTGGTTTCACAAAGAAGTCATTTCTTTCTTTATCGTAATAAAGTCGGTTCTCTTTGAGAGGGAGGCTGGTCTGCTCAGGCTTAATTGCTCGGTTAATGGTTGATTTGGCTAAATTCTCTAATGCGTCCGGAATCAAATCTTGCTCTTTCAAACTTGCAGCAATAGCTTGCGATATCAAGATCATGAGCTCTCGCTCCTTTGAAATCCGCACTTCTTGCTTGGTCGGGTGAACATTGACATCAGCAAGATATGGGTCAATCCGAATATCAATCACAGCGATCGGAAAACGTCCCACCATGAGCTTGCTACCATATCCATCTAAAATAGCTCGATTGAGTAGGAAATTCTTGATGTAGCGACCATTGATGAGGATAGTAATGTAATTCCGATTAGCCCTTGTTAATTCTGGCAAACTAATATAGCCTGATACTTCAAAATCCAAATCAGATGCTAAAATTTCAATCATTTTTTTGGCTGTTGTCAGTCCATAAATACCAGCAATTGCTTGACGCAGATTTCCTGTTCCTGCTGTCCGAGTCAACTCTTTACCATCATTGAGCAAGATAAAAGCGACCTCTGGATGAGCTAAGCTCAAACGGTTAATCATATCTACAATGTGAGATAGTTCTGCTTGCTGACTTTTCATATATTTCAAGCGAGCAGGCGTGTTGAAAAAAAGGTCTTCCACTTTGATTTTGGTACCCCTAGGACAGCTACTTGGCTCTAAAGTCTCAACTTCTCCACCTTGCGCAATCAGAAGCGTTCCATGTGCACCACTACTTGTCGCAGTTTCAATCGTCAAACGTGAAACAGAGGCAATGGATGGAAGCGCCTCGCCCCGAAAGCCCAATGTCCGAATTCGAAAAAGGTCGGCTTGTTTCTTGATTTTACTAGTAGCATGCCGCCGCAAAGCCAAGGAAACCTCCTCATGCTCAATTCCTTCACCATTATCAATGACTTGAATGCTCCTGAGTCCCGCTTCTTCAATCTCAACTATAATCTGAGTGGCACCAGCATCAATAGAATTTTCTATTAACTCCTTGACAACGCTGCTAGGTCGCTCAATAACCTCACCCGCTGCAATCTGATTAGCAAGATTTTCTGGTAGTTCAATAATTTTTGACATAGTTTTCTCCGTAAGTATTCTAGCTATTATTATAACATAAAGCTGTTTTTCTATCAGAAGTCTGGTGTGAGAGGAACACACATCGTTTCCTAGAAAGGACCAAATAGACAAGCAAAGCAACCACTTAGGTAAAAGTCCTTGTTTTCCTAGTCGAAATAATGTTTAATAGATTTAGGAAGAGGGAGATAGTTAGTAACCTCTTGCTATTAACGAAAATAAGCAACAAGCTAACATCTGGAAAGAAGGGATGTTTATGAAAGTTCAATTGCATATTGACGAAAAGTTTTCAGAAGAAAAAGTCATTATCGAAGCACCAGCTTTGTCAGATTCCGTTCAGCAACTGTTGACATTCGCTCAACATATCGGTAAAACTAAAACCATTCGAGCCAAAAAAGAGGAAGAGATTTACCTATTAGATACTACTGAAATTCAGCGGGTTTATATTGAAAATCGCCAAGTTTGGGCTGAAACAGTAACAGACAATTATCACTTAGGGCTTCCACTTTATCAAGTTTTGGAATTGCTTCCTGCTGATTTTCTACAGATTTCCCAATCTGAAATCATCAATACCAAACAGATTGATCATCTGAAATTGAGCGGCAGCGGTCTGATTCAGATTACACTAAAAAACGGTCAGATAACTTATTCATCTCGCCGTTATCTCAAAGCTATAAAGGAGAAATTACAGCTATGAAAAAAACATTATTCAGAGATGCTCTAGGAGGTATTGTTATCGGGCTTCTCCTATCCGTCATCTTTTCTTACTTTTTTGCACCTGTCTATCATCCGCTCAACCCTTATTCAGCAGTTGGTCTTTGGATGGAACAGCATCATATTCACGGCGCCTTAGTCGTTCTCTATTGCGCAACGATATGGTGTCTAATCGGCTTGCTCTTTAGCTTAGGGAAAGAGCTTTTCAAAAAAGATTGGAGCATTCTCAAAGCAACAATCTGTCATTATGGGCTTATGATTTTAGGGTTTATCCCTCTAGCTCTATTAGCCGGCTGGTTTCCAAGTGAACCCATTTTCATCTTACAGTTAATTTTGGAATTTACTGTTGTTTATCTCATCCTTTGGGCAATCCTGTCTTATCTGACTAAAAAGAAAATTGAGAAAATCAATCATCACTTAAACAAACAAAGCAAATAGCAAGAAATAACCGCTGTGAAAAAACTCACGGCGGTTATTTGAGCCCAACTTAGAATGCAGATTGATAGAAAACGATCATAGCTTACTAAATTGTTGTAGTTTGAAGATTAGACCCTAGCTGCAATTCTGGTATGACATTTCAGCAAATTAAGCTGTTAGCCAGTCACATCCACTATAGCTTCAACATTTTAAAGTTTCTTCTTTATCTCTGCCACAGCCAACATCACTTCCATTGGGGTCATATTATAAATATCCAACTGGCGCAACTCGTCTAAAATAGGTGATTCAGTTGTTTCTGTAAATAAAGACATCTGCTCAGCCACTTGATTTTTTTCACGAGCATCCGCAGGCAATGTATTAGAGATGCCAAAAGATGACTTCTCATTTGCTTGGCTTTCTAATCGTGTCAATATTTGATCCGCTCTTGTCAACAAATCATTTGGCAAACCTGCAATTTTTGCCACATGAATCCCATAAGATTTATCAGCAGGTCCAACTTCAATCTTATGAAGAAATGTTACTTGACCATCTTTTTCTAGAGTTGCTACATGGACATTTTCTAGTTGTGTCAAGCTAGTTGACAAGTCTGTCAACTCGTGATAATGAGTCGCAAAAAGTGTTTTAGCTCCTGTTCGATTGTGAATATACTCAATAATAGCTTGAGCAAGCGCCATGCCATCATAGGTCGCTGTTCCTCTTCCTAACTCATCGAAAAGAATGAGTGAATTTTCTGTTGCTTGAGAAATAGCATGGTTTGCTTCCATCATTTCCACCATAAAGGTTGATTGTCCAGAAACCAAGTCATCAGCTGCACCAATTCGAGTAAAGATTGCATCAAAAATCGGCAATTGGGCACTTTCGGCTGAAACATAAGAGCCCATTTGAGCCATAATCACAATAATCGCTAACTGCCGCATATAAGTTGACTTCCCACTCATATTTGGGCCTGTAATTAGCTGAACATTAACATTCTCATCCATTGAAATGCTATTAGGAATATAGGTTTGTGCACCCATAACTTTTTCTACGACCGCATGCCGCCCTTTATCAATTTGGATAGAGCGCTGCTCAATAAATTCTGGTCTCACAAAATGTTGCTTTTCTGCTACAGCTGCAAAGCTTTGCAGCACATCAACCGTTGCCAGATTTTGCGCCAAGGATTGCAGGCGTTTGATATATTTACCAGCTTCCTCACGAATGCGCATAAAAATCTCGTATTCCAAATTAGCTGATTTTTCACGCGCTTCCAACATCTCACCTTCAATACGAGCCAGTTCTTCCGTACCAAAACGCTCCGAATTTTTCAGAGTTGCCTTGCGGAAAAAATAACTGGGAACGTGTTCAAGCTGGGAATTTGTGACATGAAAATAATAACCATCTTTTTTATTGTAATCAATCTTCAGGTTGTTAATTCCACTGGCTTCTCTTTCTTTCGCCTCAATATCTGCAATCCAGCTCGTTCCATCTCGCATAACCACTCGATATTTATCCAAGGTTTCATCAAAACCTGTTTTAATAATATTACCCTCTGTAATGACATTTGAAGCATCCGGCGAAATTGCTGACTGAATTAAAGACGCCAATTCAGGAATTTCATCCAATTTGGCAATCAAATCTTCCAAAACTGGGCTGTCAATTCCTTTTAAAATTCCTTTAATTTGTGGTACATGACTCAATGTCGCAGCAAGTTGTAATAAATCTTTCGGATTGGTCTTGCCAAACGAAACCCGACTGGCTAAACGCTCAATATCATACACTCCTTTGAGAGTGTCTGATAAGTCACTGCGCTCAAAGAAATGATCTAAAAAGACTTGCACTACATCCTGCCGCTTGACGATTCGCTCTTTATCAATCAACGGACGTTGAATCCACGCTCTCAACAATCGTGTTCCCATAGCTGTCTTGGTATCATCCATCAGCCAATAAAGGCTCCCGTGCTTCTTTCCTGTCCGAGCATTCTCTGTTAAATCCAGACTTGCCATAGTTGAGTAGTCCATCTGCAAGAAATCTTTGATTTCATAATGATGAACTTGTTTCAAATGACTAAGCTCACGTAGCTGCGTTTTATGAACATACTCTAATAACTTTCCAGCTACTTGGTGCTCTAGCGGTGACAAGTCCTTTCCTAGTAGCTGAACATCATCAAATGTAGTTTCTACTTGCGATAAAAGGAGAGTCATTTGAATCTCCAATACTTGGCGCTCCATTTCAGGCAATTCATACCCTAAGACCACTTCACGCGCTCGCAAGTTCCGGATTTCTCCACAGACCATGTTAAAGTCACTAAGACTTGTGACCTGAAATTCACCCGTTCCCACATCCATATAAGCCAGTCCATATATACCTGACAGCTTATCCAAAGCCACTAAAAAGTTATTCTGACTGTCTGGTTTTGAAGAATCAACTACTGTCCCCGGCGTAATCACCTGTACTACTTCGCGTTTGACTACTCCAACCGCTTTTTTAGGATCTTCCATTTGCTCTGCAATCGCAACTTTATAGCCTGCTTCAATTAAAACATCAATGTATTGCTGCACTGAATGGTAAGGAACTCCTGCCATTGGGATTGGATTTTCCGAGTTTTTATTGCGACTAGTCAGAGCAATCTCTAAAATCTGTGCCGCATTGGTCGCATCATCATAGAATAATTCATAAAAATCTCCCATGCGAAACAACAAAAAAGCATCTGGATAATCTTTTTTTATATCTAAATACTGTTGCATTCCTGGAGATAGTTTTTCTTTTGTCATTCTCATCCTTTCTGTTGGTTAATAGTGATAAGAGTGGGATAGAAATCAATAGTTTCGTAGAAACTTGATTTCTTCGTCCCACATCCACATAGCTGGAGTAGGACAAAACTCATCTTGAAAATTTTCAGTTCGTAGTCTCACTCCCGCAGGGTTGCTCAACAGTCTGGAAGACTGTTGAGGTGGTGGATAAAGAAAACAAAGTTTTTGTCAAAGGTGTTTTTCCGAGTTTGAAAAACAACAGCTTGAGACGTGCTTCGCAAGTCCTATCCGCCACCTCGAAGCATTGCTTTGAGCAATCAGCTACTGCGTCTTGTTGACTACATAAACAAAGGAAGCTGAGCTCTTTGTCCCAGCCTCATCATTCATTTTCTTAATCCATTTTCTCAAGAAGCTGCTCTTCCATTTGTTTTGCAGCTGCTGTATCACGACAGATAACTAAGAGCGTGTTAGCTCCTGCTACCGTTCCTAAAATTAGCTCACCTTTATTGGCATCCACAAAGTTAGCCAGAATAGAAGCATCCCCTAAGCGAGTATGAAGAACCAAGGAAAATTCCGCCCGAGAAACGCCTTCTACATGATAAGACAAGAACTCAACCAAATCGATTTTATTTGTTTCATCTGCTAAAACATAATAAACTTCATTGTTTTTCTTGGCTTTCGTCAATCCAATTTCACGTAAGTCCCGAGAGAGGGTTGTCTGTGTTACAATGATGCCTTGTGCCTTTAAACGATCCTGAATATCTTTTTGTGTACTCAGTTTTTCTTCCTTAATCATTCGCTTAATTAGTTTATGACGTTCACTCTTTTTCATTTTATCCTCAATAATGTATATTTATACTCAAAATTATACCAAAAAAATTGAAGATTCGTCAAAAAATATGTTAAAATACTAGTAAAAGACCAAAGGAGAAACCATGAATAATAAACAATTGATTGCAAGCGAATTGGCTAAGGTCATTGACAGCTTAGACCAAGACGCTATTTTAAATTTACTAGAAAAACCCAAAAGCTCAGATTTAGGTGATATCGCTTTTCCTGCCTTTTCTTTAGCGAAAGTAGAACGAAAAGCGCCTCAAGCAATTGCAGCAGACATTGCAGAAAAAATTGACTCAACAAACTTTGAAAAAGTAGTGGCAACTGGTCCTTATGTTAATTTCTTCCTTGATAAATCAAAAATTTCAGCTCAAGTTATCAAAGAAATTGTAAAAGAAGGAAATAACTATGGTCAGCAAAATGAAGGAAATGGAGAAAACATCACCATTGACCTCTCCAGCCCAAACATTGCAAAACCATTTTCAGTTGGTCATTTGCGCTCAACTGTTATCGGTGATGCCCTTTCTAATATTTTCCGTAAATTGGGCTATAACACCATTAAAATCAATCACTTAGGTGACTGGGGAAAACAATTCGGTCTTTTAATGGTGGCTTATAAAAAATGGGGCAGCAAAGAAGCCGTCGAAGCAAATCCAATTGATGAATTACTGAAACTGTACGTTCGTATCAATGCGGAAATCGAAACAGATCCTGAGCTTGATGACGAGGGTCGCCTCTGGTTCAAAAAACTAGAAGACGGCGATCCTGAAGCTACTGAATTATGGCAATGGTTCCGCGACGAAAGCCTGAAAGAATTTAACCGTATCTACAAATTGCTTGGCGTTGAATTCGATAGTCTGGCTGGTGAAGCCTTCTATAATGACAAGATGGACGAAGGCATCAAAATCCTTGAAGAAAAAGGATTGTTGGAAGAGTCTAAGGGGGCTAGCATTGTCAACCTTGATGATGTCAATCTGCCACCAGCTATGATTAAGAAATCTGACGGAGCAACACTTTACATTACACGTGATATTGCGACAGCTATGTACCGTGCTCGCACTTACAACTTCGTTAAAAATATTTATGCTGTAGGTCAAGAACAAGCTAATCACTTCAGACAATTAAAAGCCGTTTTGAAGAAGATGGGATTTGACTGGAGCGATGATATGATTCATGTAGACTTTGGCTTGGTAACAAAGAACCGCCAAAAATTGTCTACACGTAAAGGAAATATCATCCTTCTTGAACCAACTCTTCAAGAAGCTATCAATCGTGCTCAGTTACAAATTGAAGCCAAAAATCCTGACCTTGAAAACAAAGAAGCTGTTGCTCGTGCTGTCGGAGTAGGAGCTGTTAAATTCTACGATTTAAAAACAGACCGCCGCAACGGTTACGACTTTGATTTGGAAG
>ERZ773008.2179-NODE-2179-length-13057-cov-3.986694_pt1 | contig 13057 bp, 10 predicted proteins | sample MGYA00580664_ERZ773008 | MGnify/ENA primary metagenome ERZ773008 (study PRJEB29015, sample SAMEA2738016) | human oral metagenome | biome: human oral; feature: human-associated habitat; material: dental | place: China | collected 2048 ... | reverse complement strand
GGCGCAGAAAGGTACTCGACTACGAACTCTTTGAGCAGCAAGCCATCAACAACAACAAGACTTACGAGTTTATCACCTCCATGCAGGAGATAAAACTACAAGACTGCGAGCAGCGCAGACGCTGGGAATGGGAGGATGTGCAAGCAGACCTATTCGGGGTACAGATGAAGTCGCTGAAGCTGCAGCAAACACAAGAAGCTGGCAGCATCTTTATCAACGAACTGAAAAACATCGTCATCACGGTGGTAGCAGCAACAGCCGTCATTCATGGACAGCTTACACTTGGTATGATGCTTGCCGTACAATACATCATTGGACAACTCAACTCTCCTGTAGAACAGCTGATGGGTTTCTTCTATTCGGTGCAGGACGTAAAGATAAGTCTGGAGCGTATCAATGAAATCCATTGTATGGATGATGAGAACGGAAAGCAGGGATTGGAAACGGCTGTGAAAGAAAGAAATCAAGGTATAGAACTTGAAGCCATAAACTTCAAATACGACCCACACGCACAGAAAACTATCATAGATAATGTAAGTCTCACAATCCCAAAAGGCAAGGTAACAGCCATTGTCGGAGCATCGGGTAGCGGAAAAACCACGCTCATCAAACTTATGCTGGGCTATTATCCTGTGCAGGGTGGACAAATCACCGTTGGTGGAACAGATATAAACACGCTTAATAAAAAGTGGTGGCGCAGACAATGTGGCGTGGTGATGCAGGACGGTATAATATTCTCTGAGTCGATAGCTCGCAATATAGCCGTAGATGATGGGGAGATAGACAAGGAACGATTGCAGAAAGCTGCCGAAATAGCCTGTATTCATGATTATGTAATGGGACTGCCGCTAAAGTACAACACAAAGATTGGGCGCGATGGGGTAGGTTTGAGTCAAGGGCAGAAACAACGTATCTTGATAGCGAGAGCCGTGTATAAGAGCCCCGACTATATCTTCCTTGACGAAGCTACCAACTCGCTCGATGCCAACAACGAACGTATGATTGTGGAACATCTGGACGAGTTCTACAAAGGGAAAACTGTAATTATCGTGGCACATCGATTAAGCACGGTGAAGAATGCTGATCAGATAGTGGTGCTGGATAAAGGCAGGATAGTGGAAATCGGTAACCACGAAGCACTCACAATAAAGCGTGGTATATACTATAATCTCGTGAAGAATCAACTTGAATTAGGCACTTAATCAATAATAGCCAACTAATGGTAAATCATTATTGGCAGGTAATCAACATAATTATTAACATTTAAAAAAGGAAAGAATGAAAAAAAATCTTTTCACGTTCGTAGAACGTAATGATTCCAACAAGCAGTTTGAGAATCATTTGAATGCTGCTGTAATGGCGCAAATCTTCGGAGGTGTCAATCATGCAAATGCTGGCACCGAGTTGGAAGACAAATTGCATTACTGCAACCCATGGTGGAGTTGTGATGCATGGAATTGTGCACCAGATTGCACATGTAAAAATCTAGCATAACTAATAATGAAGAGGGGATTTTCTCTCTAAAGTCCCCTCTTCTTTAAAATTTATTCTATGGATTGGTCTAAATATAATATCGTGTTAGAATCTCCTTATGGAAGATTTATTTACAACACCTACACGAATAATTTGATGAAAATGGACACATCACTTATATCTTGTATAGACAAAGTAAAGGGTGGTGATTTTTCTGATTTATCGGAGAAAGAAATACTGACGCTTAAGAAGAATATGATATTAGTTGATGATGATACTAATATTTATCGTTCTATTAAATTACAACGCTCAATGTCCCGTTTGGATACCAGTTATCTAACATTGACCATAGCACCGACTACAGCATGTAATTTCAAATGCGTGTATTGCTATGAATCGGGTATTACCCCATTGTCTGCAAAAGCTCAGACCAATTTGCTTGAAGATACGATATCATTTGTTAAATTATTCAAGAACACAAAGTATTTGCGCGTTACATGGTATGGTGGAGAACCTTTACTTCAATTTGAGTATATTGAAAAAATGTCACACAGACTATTGGTAATGTTTGACAACTATAACGCCCATATGATAACGAATGCGTATCTATTAGATAAAGCAAAATCCCAGAAATTGAAGGAGTTGAAAATTTCTACTATTCAAGTGACAATTGACGGTTTAGAAGAAGTTCATAATAAACGTAGACCTCATAAACAGAACAATGACAGTTTCCAAAGAATTGTACATAATCTTGACGATTTGTTTTCTATATATCCTGAGGTTTCTATAGGATTTAGAGTTAATGTTGACAAGTCTAATCAATCAGAATATCCTCGTATATACAGTTATCTCAAGGAGAGATACGGAAAATACAGCATCAATATCCATCCGGGGTACGTCACAGATGACTTTTCTGATGAACCAAATAGCTGTTGTTTTGAAGCAGACGAAGTCAATAAGTTTGTGTTAGAACAATATGATACTCATAATATTCCTATTTCATTATATCCTCGCCCTTTGTTTGGAGAATGTAGTGCGCGTCATATTACAAGTTTTGTCATTGGTCCAGAAGGAGAACTTTATAAATGCTGGAATGATATTGGTATCAAGGAAAAAACAATAGGGACAGTTAAAGAAGTATCGTTGTCTCATGAACTGCTATTGAAATATCTATTGGAAAACGATCCTCTGACAGACGTTAATTGTGAGGATTGTTTCTGTTTCCCTATATGCGAAGGAGGCTGTCCATATAAAAGGATTTATCAAAAAGATAACCAAGAAAGTTTTTGCAAGGCAAAAAGAAAAGGTGTCATTGATAAGCTCAAAAGATATATTGATTTTAAGTATAAAGTAATTCAATAGATGAAAACATTATTTGTTATTATTATGTGCTTATGTTTCAACGTATCATATGCACAGGAACCTGACACAACGAAAACATCGGTTCAAACCAAAGAACTTGAAGAAGTGGTTGTCAAAGCATTTTATCTCGCACGTGAGAAAGATCATATCCTTGCGATTCCAACAAAAGAGCAACGTAAACATGCTGTGACTGGTTATGACCTGTTGAACAATCTTATGGTCCCAGGAGTATCTGTTGAGCGTTCGACTGGCAGTGTAACAACTCCAGCTGGTGCTGCCACTCTCTACATTGATGGGCGCGAGGCTGATTTCCGGGAGGTGCAGTCATTGAGACCGAAGGATATCTCTCGCGTGGAATATTTTGACGTACCGAACGGTAAATACGCCAAAGACGCATACGCTATAAACATTGTAATGAAACCAATCAACAACGGTGGCTATACCCATCTGGATGCGTCTCAAGGTATAGGGTTTCTTTATGGTAACTATAACCTTATTTCAAAATTTGTCACAGGAACAAAAAGTCTGAATCTTTGGGCAGGATATTCTTTGGAAAATCCCAAATCATCAATGAATGAAAATGAGTTTTTTAAATTTCCTGATTATCAGTTAAACAGGCAACAATATTACAATAATGCTGGAAATAAGGAAACGGGAAAATATGTGCAAGCTTCGATAAGTAACCGAGGAAGAAAATATATATGGATGCTTCGTGGTGGTATGGCATGGGATGATAAAAGAAACAACATCAATGGCGGAAGGATTAACTATTGGCACACAAACACATCCATCAAGAATAGCAGTATTTTAAATATTGACAGTCGAAACAAATCTTATCGTCCGAGTGTTTATTTCTACGGACTGCACACTTTTTCCGATACAAAGTCATTAGATTATGTATTTGATGGATATTATTCTCGGAACGACTATAACCGTTTTTATAATGAGGATGATGAGTCATTTCATTCACTTGTCAAAGAAGATTATTATTACGTCAAAGCGAATGCTAACTATTCAATGGCGTTCAGTCATAGGAACAGATTGGCTTTCAGCTTATTCGAGTTCATGAGAATTAGTGATTCTGAATACACGGGAACTTCGATATATAATCAAAATTTGCATTCTTCGGAAACAATCCTTTTTGCTGACTATTCCCAGCGTTTTGGAAGATTTTTCTTTGATATCAACCCTGGATTATCTTTTCTTACATATAGTTTAAAGGGGATGGAGCCTATTAATCACCTTACGCCAAGACTTCAGACAAGAGCAGCATATAAGATAGATAAAGTACAGCAACTTCAATTTACATTTGCTTTGGGAAATACTTATCCGAGGATTAATACTATTAACAATGTCGAACAACAGATTGATCCTATCATTATTCTTAAAGGTAACCCGGATATGGACAACTCAATTCTTTTAAACCCACGATTAAGTCATACATTGAATCTTAATAAATTCGCTTTACAAACAGGGGTGTCATACTTCTACCAAAATCATTCAATTATTTCGGATTACTACATACGGGACGGACACCTCATCAGCACTTTTAGAGATGATTGTATCTATCATCGCCCCAGTGCTGATATATCTATGACCTATAAACCTTCCGGTTCACTCAATATGAAATTATCCAGTCAATGGATTGAACATTTGGTGCGGGGAGGGACTGAACATCGTAACTTGTCCTCAATCTCAGGATCTGCTATGGTAAACTACTATATTCAGGATTTTTCTTTCAGTGTATCTTTGGCGACACCATCCCGTGATTTAATAGACAGCCAAATTAGTAGGAAGACTTATTGGCAATATCAACTGTCGGCAATGTGGAAACATGGGAATTGGGCTATCGAAGCTAATGCAAACAACTTATTCATGATGAAGAATAATATTGTGGATGAATTGTCAACACCATATTATTCCTTCAAACAAACGAATCAAAGTCGCAGTTACAACCAGTACGCAACATTGAAAATTGTTTATAGTTTTGATTACGGTAAGAAGACATCCAAAACACCTGATTATGAACATAAAAATAGTGAAAGTGCAATCTTAAAATAAATCACAATGAAAAAAGAAACAGGAATAGAATTACGCTCTGAAAAGGTTCGTAGTCTTCTAGGTGAAATACCTTCACCTTTTTTAAGATGGGGAACAGTGATAATAGTTGTCATCATCTTAGTTTTATTATTAGTTATTTGTATCATACCTTATCCTGATTTGAAAAGTGAAAGTATTTTACATTATTTATTGATGTGACTTTCTACCAAAACATGTTAGTTTTTCTGCAATTTTATTCCTCTAAAAAACAATAACATCTTGAAGAATATGTAAGAACTAAATATCACGCATAAAATTAGAGAATTATTCTTTGATAAGGTGTGTCAATGTCGGATCTGCTTTGATACGTTCAATCTCACTCTTCACAAAAGTCTGCACATCTTGTTTGACACATTTATAGTTGGCCTCGATGGTCTCTTTGAGATTGTCGGAGCCATCTTCGTTTACGAAGTTTGTGATTATCGGGATTGGCTGGTAAGCTTTCATTTCTACTGATACCCTGGCACTATCGACAACAATCTCTGCATGGAATATCTTTTGGTCGATACGTTCATCGAAGTTTTCGGATACTGCACCTTCAAACATACCCTGACCCGTTGGCGGAATTAAGGCCGAGTTTACCAAGTCTTTTGAAAAGAATTGCATATATTAAGGATTTTTGCGAAATTCGCATATAAGTTGTGCATACGGATTATTGAACTTAGTGTGTTGGTTATTACTAAGTTACAAAACATCTTTTATATGCAACTTTTCTTGCATATTAATTTATCCTTTAATTTAATTCCGCCAACGAGTTATATAGTAAATAATACAGCAAATATAGTGAAAATACTAAGGAAATACATTTTTTTTGAAAAAAAACTTGTTTTTCTTGTTTTAAACAGTATAAATTTATATATTTGTGGCAGAATATCTTATTCAGATAGCTAAAGGAACAATAAGGCTTTAATCGGTCTTGGATGCTAAGATAATAATGCTAAAAATAATAAAAACTTAAAATAAGATTCTATGGTACAGATACTTAAAAAGCTGGTGAAATTAGATGCATATAAATATGCCTATATATTTGTTATAGTTATTTTATTTGCAAGTTATTTTTCTGATGCGAATGCTCAAAAATCCTCGTATCAAAATAATTTGTCGATCAAAGAACAACTGAATAAGATGTTCGTTAAGATTAATCGTAAAATAGTGCCAACTGGTTTTCTTTTGGATTATGCAGAGGAATACGAGCAATTATCTAATTTCAGTCCTAACAAAAATGGGAATATAATACGGAAATGTGATTTGGGTACATATGTTAAATTAGTAGAAACATTACGTTCAGCATATCTTTTTGGCAATCCCTACAAGGGTTATGATAAAGCATATAGTGAAAATATTTCACAACAGAAAGACGGGACTATCGGATTGTGCGTATTATTCTACCAGTATTCACATATTAAAAAGGATGCTTTAAAAGATGGGTATATATCATATACTAATGGTGTGGTTGAATGTTACAGCCCCAAAGCTTATCAAACCCAAATGGTAGGTGCTGGAAGCATAATACAAAATACGTCTAATACAAATGATATAACATTTTACCTTCCTGAAAAGTTAATCCTCGCAAATGTAGGTATAAAAAATGTAGAATTGGATTACGGAAGTGGTTTTATGAGTGTATTGGGATCCAAAATAAAAGCTCACATTAGGAATGGACAGCACAATATAAAAATAAAGATTACTTCCGACGATGGGTATATAGGCATTTATACTACTACATTAAATGTCTGTAACACAATGGACATAAAGAAGAATACTAGGGCTTCAACATTCCTTCAGCCGATAGAAATTGCAGTGCAGGGAGATTCTTATAGAGGAATATCTACAACTGCAAATGTAACGATTATCCCTTCAAGGCTTGGGAACGGGAAAATATCAAAACCATTTATATTTGTTGAAGGGTTTAATCCCCAAACAAGCAATAACGCTCAAAGCGACCAGAGGTCTTTACTTTTTTACTATAGAGCTTGGTCTAAATTTATTACAGATAATGGATATGATTTCGTTTATATTGATTGGTGTACACCTGAAGAATATATTCAAGCGAACGCTTATACATTAATAAAGATAATAGAAACTATAAACAATATGTCTGCTCAAAACAGTGAACCAAGCCTTCTAATAGGCCACAGTATGGGTGGACTTGTAGCTAGATATGCTTTAAAAACAATGGAGAACAGAAACAAGCCACACCATGTGGGGACTTATGTCAGCTATGATGCTCCACATTTAGGAGCTAATGTTCCTATTGGGCTATTGCATGGCTTTTATGGAATAAGAAAATTTCTACAAGAAAAGAATTTGATAGATAAGCTTATTAAAAAGATACCAACTGCAAAGAGTTATTTAGAAATAGGTGAAAAATTGGCATATTCGACAGCTGCTCAACAGATGCTTTGTAATAGTATTGATGCTGCTGGACATTTAAATAACTCTCTACATGTACAATGGCAGGAGGAACTCAGGCAACTTGGCTTTCCTAATGGAGATAAAGGGAAAAACTTCCAAATGCTTGGTATTGCTAATAGCGATTATTCAACATCTAAAGTTCCTAGTTATTATATTAACCTTAATGCCAACGCTGGAACAGAATTAACATCTGATTGGATTTCACCATTGACAGGCCTAGTTATCGGAATTGGGTTGCAAGATGTAATTGCTGGATTGTTAGCATCTCTACCAGGAAGGACCTCGGCTGACTTTCAATTTGAATGCCTACCGGGGAAATCACAAGGACAGAGAGTAAATTATTTCAAACTTGCTTTAAAAAAGGATTTTTTATGGACCATCCCTATTAAGAAAAGTATATTTAAATATGAAGGCTTTAATAGTAGTCCTTTGCTGTATGATATATATCCATCCTCAAAATTCGATTTTAAAAAGATAGATATAGGTGATGGAGGAACAATTCCTTTTCTTGCTGATTATTGGTATTCATGGGGGATAAATATAAATATTCCATTTATCCCCACATCAAGTGCATTGGCATACAACGGTATTTCATTATCTCCTAGCTCTTTTACATTTAATATAGATAATACCCGAACTGCATTTGGTAACAATTTCTATCTTGAAACAAATGACACCTATAAACAACATATGTCTTTCTCTCAGAGTGCACAAAATTGGATATTATCCCACATAAATCAAACTGTTACAGGGCCTATTTTTGGGTATTCTGGAGCAAAGTACACTTTATCTGGAGCGAAAGGAACTGTTGTATGGAGTACGTCGGATGCATCAATTGGAACCATTAATCAAAATGGGATACTTACCGTATCTAAAAATGGTTGTGTATATGTAATTGGTGAAACTAATGGGATGAAGTTTAGCAAATTGGTATATATAGGAGTCCCAACTTATTTGCTTTCTTCCAAACATAAACCAGATGGTTTTGAAATTGAAGCAAAATGCATAGATGAAACCTACAAAGCCAATATTGATAATATAAATTCATCGTTAATATTTAGATGGGGAGTAAAATTTCCAAACAAAGATATACGATGGATTGATACCAATAGCCCATCAGTATTCATACCTATAGAAGACAAAGATGCTGTTGTATTTCTTAAAATTATAGACAGCAATGGAAAAGAATCTCTACTTCAATCTGTAAAGTGTACAGCGACGGATATTTTTTACGCATCAAATAATAGGCTGTTACTTGACGCAGCAAAAAAAATATACAAAGAAGATGGGACTACGTATTCATACAAATACGGCAAGATATACCTTACTAGAGATATTTCTTTGTCTAAAGAATATGAAGGTGACATCTGGACTTCTACGAAAGCTAAAGTATATAGCCCGTTTAATAGTACCTACATAATACCTGTGTCAAGAGGGGAAATGTCTATTAAAGATGTTCTTCCACAAGAAGAATTGGACTATATTACACACAACATGCAGGTTGATCATACATGCCTTTATACGATAGCATTGCTAAACCCGGAGGACAAGTTTATACAAATTATTCCTGTAACTATAAAAATAAAATAATATGTTCAAGCACATTTTAATTTTCTCTACAACATTGCTTATTACGTGTAGCTTGATAGGTTGTTCAAAAGATAAAGATGGAACCATCACTGTGTATGGATATGCTAGCGTTAATGGTGTCGCATATAAAGATTATGTGTCTATATATGATGCTTTCCACCCTGATCTTCCAATAAAGCCAACATTGTTCAATGGTGATAGATTAGGTGTTTATAACGATAGTATTTTTATTTTCCAATTTATGTTTAGAAGTATTCAAAGTCAAACACCATTATGGTTGTTTGGAGCTTTTCGTATCCCTCAAGGTGAAGTCTTTCCAAATTTGGATAAATCTTACCAATTATCAAAGAATTTAATGTACGATAAAGACAGAACTATCTTTGAAGATTTCTTGAAATATATACCAGTTTCTGAAAACAACAATGATAGTAGGGGTATCGCTATTATTATAGATTATAATAAGTTGCCATCAGCAACATCTATAGATGGCACTATTATTTTTAAGAAATTTAATAATAGAACTAAAAAGTTAGACGGTGAGATTTATCTCTATTCCAATGATGAATTCCCTATTTCATATAAGTTAGAGGGACATTTTTCTGATGTTTTATCCTATAACAAAGTACAATTACAATGAAAAAAAGTATTTTTAGATTTATTCCGTTATTTGCTCTAATGTTTTTCTTTACAGCTTGCCATGACGATATTTACTCAGATATAACTAATGGCGGGAATGGTGTAGAGCATAATAGACAGCCTTTGGACAGTATGGATTTATACAATATCCAAATAGACAAGAGTACTATCCTGACTAATCTTATCCGCAATAATAATGGCAGATATTATCTCGACCTTACAGAACAGGATGCAGAAATTTTAGGTATAAAATCAGAGCTTTACAACAACGCTCTTCGAAATGTTGAGCAAATGAATAACAATAAATAATTTTTACAAATATTTACAAATCGGTATATTCAAGTTGTCATGAACTCTTTATTGACAACAGTATTAGCTTTATCTGTGGCATCATGCTCTAATGATGATGCTATACAAACAGAAACAACTCACAGTGAGAAACATGTTGCGTACGTTGCAACATTGAGTACAGAACAGCAAAAGTTGCTACTATCAACAGGAAATCCTTTTGGTAACGTCCAACAAAAGGATGCATGGACAACAACCATTGCATCTACAATTCCAACACGTTGGGGATTGTTTGACGATCCACGTATTTCAGTTTCTACAAGAGCAATTGGCATATATGGATTTTATCCTGCACAATATTGGACAATGCTTAGAGTGAAGTTCCTTAAGCTCCCTGGAAAGATAAAAGATGGGGCTATTCTTGCTATAGCAGAAATGGAAGAACAGACAAATGTACGTTTCTATAACTCTATAGAGGATCCGGAATACTATGAGCCATATCACATAAAACTTCCAAACATTGCTGTCAGAATGGATTCTGGTAGAGAAGGAAGCGGTAACTACGGCTTAGTAGGTGGTGAACAATATATAAATGTCCCAACAACTCTTGAGAATGCAGACGCAAATGAGATAAAGCGATTCTTCTTGCATGCATTCTGTAATGCTGCAGGAATGTTCAATGAACAACAGCGACCAGATCGTGATAATTACGTGAAAATTGATTTTAACAATGTCAAGGACAATTGCAAGTCGGCTTTTGATAAGATAAAGAGCAACTACACTACTATGGGAATGTTTGATATGTTCTCCATTACCCTTGCATCGTCAAAAGATTTCTCAAAGAATGGATTAAATACTATAACTACAAAAACGGGACTTGGTATTGCTATAAATTATACACTTTCTACACAGGATAAGGCTTTCCTGAATTCTCATTATCTACCTTACATAGCAAGAAAAGACAACTATGTTGAATTAGATGATGTGTATGATCAATCAGGCAGACGCCTAACAGAAGAAGAGCGTTTGCAGCTACAGAACCAAATAAATGCCCAAAGAGGACTTTATGGAGTTCCTCCTGCAAATGGTCGTACAGAGTTGGTAGACTGGTAATTAAAATTTGTCTTTATCTGCAAAACATTTGTTAGTTGTCCTCTATGTGTTACCATATTTGTAAGAGGAAATATGTAGTACACCCCCTAATTATGGTCAGTAATTCACATAACGAAATATCAAAATAGTATTTAATATATGTTAGAGGAATTGTCTTTTATTAGATAACATAGCGATGGAGGACAATATTTCTTTCTGTTTATGACAGAGCAAGAGAGTCTTTCTCTCTTTAGCTCACGATGGTTGGCTTCGATAGTCTCTTTGAGGTTATCGGAGCCGACTTCGTTTTGGAAAGGCTTGATTTCGGGAATAGATATAGAGACATTTATCTCTGCTGAAGCCTTTTCGAAATCTGCGCCATTCTTATTTGGGCAGATGATAAAACTGTTCTACAGCATATGATAGGATAGTAAATGATGGCATATACAAAAATGTTCTGTATTTATCAGAACTATAATTCTTTTAATAAATATTTTAACCGAGGCTCATTTTTGATTCGTTCAATCTCAAAATCAACGAGGAAAAGTATATCCTGTTTGATTCTCTTATAATTGGCTTCGATAGCCTCTTTGAGGTTATCGGAGCTATTTTCGTTTCGGAATATATTGATTACAGGGATGGGCTGGTATGCTTTCATTTCGGCAGAAACTTTGGCACTATCCACCACAATCTCAGCGTGGAAAATCTTCTGCTCAATTCGCTCATCAAAGTTGTCGGACACAGCTCCTACAAACATACCTTGGGTAAGGTTGCTAATCTTACTGGCAGGAATCAAACTGTCCAACTGCGTAGATATGGACGTGGACTTATCGTTGCGGTTGATAGTCATTGATTGACGTTGCTGGAGGACTTTGCCAAAGCGTTCCGAGAGCGTTTTGGCTGTTTCTCCAACTACCTGCCCCGAGAACACATTACCAACGGTGTTTTGTATCACCTTGCTTTCTTTGTCTCCATAATCACGGGTTAACTGCGAAAAGTCCTGAAAACCCAGACACACTGCTACTTTATTACTTCGTGCAGTGGCAATCAGATTGTCCAAGCCACGGAAGTAGATTGTCGGCAACTCGTCGATAATCACTGAGGATTTGAGTTGCTTCTTCTTGTTGATGAGCTTCACGATACGGCATACGGCTGTTATACAAACCAAGTGCAGCCGAGTAAATATTCTGACGGTCGGGGTTGTTACCTACAACAAGGACTTTCGGCTCATTAGGATTATTGATATCAAGCGAGAAATCATCACCCGTCATCACCCAATAAAGGGCAAGGCTTATCATACGAGAAAGTGGTATCTTGGCACTGGCTATCTGTCCCTGCAACTGGTCCTGTGCTCCGCCTTCCCAAGCATCCATAAAGGGTGAAAGGTAGTTGGCAAGTTCATCGTAGGAAGTAAGTATCGGGAATATCTGTGCGTAGGGACGGTTAAGGAACTCGATGGCATGAGGAAAAGTACAATACTTTCCGTTCTCATAGATTTTCAGAAACCAAATGATGGCTGCCAATAAGATAATCGGCGACTCCACAAAGAAATCTCCCTGTTTTTGTATCCACGAGCGGTTCAAGTTGAGCATGATGGTGTAGGCACTTTCGTAAGCGTCCGATATATCCGTCATAAAGGCAGGATTGATGGGATTGCAACGATGGCTTCTTCGAGGGTCGTCAAAGTTAATTACATAGAACTGCGGTTTTACCTTGTAGGCATCCAAACGATGAAGCAGGTGATTATAAGCAATCTCGGAAAGGTCGGGAAACTTATAGTCGTAGATGTACATAGCAAAGCCTTTTTCTATTTGCTGCTTGATGTAGTTGTTCACGATAGCGTAAGACTTACCCGAACCCGGTGTTCCAAGCACCATTGAGGCACGGAACGGATTGACTACGTTAATCCAGCCATTGTTCCATTTCTTCTTATAGTAGAAGCGTGTAGGAAGATTGACAGAGTATTCATTTTCCATCAACCGTGTTTCCTGCATAAAACTCTCATTCTCAGTGTTAAACACATCGTCCATCAGGTTGTTTTTGAGTAGTCGGCTCATCCATACGCCACCCATCAGCAGACAGATATAGCCAACGGACAGCG
>ERZ773008.2178-NODE-2178-length-13062-cov-4.415545_pt1 | contig 13062 bp, 10 predicted proteins | sample MGYA00580664_ERZ773008 | MGnify/ENA primary metagenome ERZ773008 (study PRJEB29015, sample SAMEA2738016) | human oral metagenome | biome: human oral; feature: human-associated habitat; material: dental | place: China | collected 2048 ... | reverse complement strand
CAAGCCCAGAGCCAGAGAAAGGGAAGCAAGAAATGTTTCCCCGCCGGAAAGAGTGGCCGCCGGTCTTGCCCTGCCCGTATTGCCGTCAAAGACTTCCAAATCCAAGCCTGCCGTTTTTCTGGCATCCGCTCTTTCCCCTCTTTTCCGAAGCAATTCGTAACGGCTGCCGCTCATTTCCATAAGGCGCAAGTTGGCTTTTTCCGTGACTGCATCAAGCAACGCTCCCAAAACAAAGCGTTCCAAATTAATTCCTGTATCTTTTCCTCTGGCAATATCCCACAAATTAGAAATAAGTTTATATTTCTTGTCAATTTCCTTTTGCTTTTCTGCTAATTTTACCAATTTATCCAAAGTTTCCTGTTGCTGTTTTAATTCCGTTTCCATAGCCGCTTTTTCAGTGGTTACCGTTTCTATTTCATTCAGCAAGGCTAACCGCTTTTCTTCCCAAATCTTCATATCCGGCTTGGTCTGATCTTTAGTAGCCGCCGTTTCATCTTTGATTTTTTCGTTTTCCGCATGGACAGCCCGGTCATAAGCGCTTAACGATTTTTCGTAGCCTGCCAGATTATTTTGTTCTTTTCTGTATTCATCGCATTGTTTCAAACTTTCAAAGCCTGCCCGCGCCACTTTTTCCCGGAGCAGCTTGATCTGTTCCTCTGACTTTTCGCGGAGCTCTTTTTCCTGTTCTCCCAAAATTTCTTTTTGTTTGCTGTCATTTTGAAATAATAATTCCGCTTCTTTTTGTATCTTTTCTGCTGATGCTAAAGCCTTTTCGAATGTATCAATTTCCTTTTGGATTTTCTCTATTTCTTTTTCCAGGATTTTTAAATCTCTATATCCATCAGGAAGTGTCTTTTCAAGCTCATCCAAAACGGCAGCGGATTTATCCAGATTTCCTTTGGCAACTACAACTTTTTTCATTCTGTATTCTTCAGCTTTTTGTTGATCCTCTTTACTTGCCGCTTCCGCTTTTTTCATCAGAAATTCTGCATCTTTTACATCTTTTTCCGTCACCTGGTCATCTCCGGACAGCGCAGGATGAGGATGTTCCAAAGCGCCGCAAACCGGACAGGGCTTGCCGGATTCCAACTTTTCAGCCAGCACAAAAGCCTGTCCATTTAAAAACATTTGGTTCCGACAAAGCCAATTTTTACGAGCTTCTTCCATCTGTTTTTCTGAAGCCGCCGCTTTTTCCTGAAGCTGCTTTTCTTCTTTTACAGCGGTTTCATATATTTTTTTATACTTTTCTACATCACCTGCCGCTTTTCCGTAAGATGCCGCCGAATCACGATATTGGTTTAATTTACCTTTAGCTTCTATTTTTTTCTTCTGGCCCACTTCTTGTTTTTTTAATAGATCAAGCTCTTTGTCAGCTGCCTCTTTTGCTTTTTCTTTTTCAGGCAGTCCTTTGAGAATAGATTCCAAAGCAGCATTAATCTTTTTCCACTGCTGTCTTGTACTTTCAGCAGCAGCCCACTCTTCCGATACCAGCTGGGATGCTTTTATCATTTTTACAGTTTCCCGAAGTTCGGTATTTTCCTTTTTCCCGCTTTCCAACCGTTTCAACTGTTCAATTGCTTTTTCCATGCGTCCGAAAGCATCAAAAAGTTTGCTTGCCCCTGCATACTCCTTTTGGAAAGTCTCCTGTTTTATCGATAAAGCTTTCGTCACTTTCTCCTTTTCGGACAAAAGTTTTTTATTCTCCTCAATTTTTCCTTTTAATGCATCGTCTTCTTCCACATGACAAGTTTCAAGTAAAGTCACTCTTGTCTGTCTCCCCTGTTTATAATCACTTTCCAGCTTTTTTGTTTCTTCCTGTAATTTCTTTTCAAAAGCAAGGTAAATACCTGTTTGGAAAAGTTGTTCCATGATTTTCTGCCGGTCCGACGAATCCGCCAGCAGCAGTTTACGAAAATCCCCCTGGGGCAGCAGGATAATCTGCCGGAACTGTTCCAATCCGACACCGAGCAGCTTTTCTACAGCGCTGTCCACCCCCTTTGAAGTGATATGGGCTTTTTCCCTTCCTTCTTCATCTATTTCATAAAAGTCCGCTTTCCCTTTATGCTCTACAGGCTTGCTCCTGTCCCCCTTCTGCCGCTCCAGCAGCTGCGTGGGACTTCGATAGATACGGTAATGCCTGTTTCCTATGGCAAAATCAAATTCCACATAGGTTTTTCGGTCATACCCCACATAGTTGCTCCGCAAATCTTCTCCCGATCGGACGGCGCCGCTGGTTTTCCCATAGAGCGCATAGCACATGGCATCAAGAATGGTGGATTTCCCTGCGCCGGTAGGGCCGCAGATGAGGAAAAGCGTATGATTTTCCAGAACGGAAAAATCCATATCCTCTTCGCCCGCATAAGGGCCAAAAGCGCTGATCCTGAGTCGTTCCGGTCTCATCAGTCGTCCTCCTTCCGCAGATCTTCCCACAGTTCCTTCATGTAGTTTTCCTCTTCTTCCGTAAATTCTTTATCCTGGAATTCCTTATAAAAAACGCGGAACATATCCAAAGGATCTACCTTTTTCATGAGGTCAAAGCTTCTTTCCCCGCTTCCGCTGTTCATCCTGCGATGAGACTGTATCGTCATCATGCGGGGATATTTTTGACGGAGACGCGCCATAGCGTCAATGACAGGGCCTTCATCCAAGAGCTCCGCCATGAGGAAATCCTCACTCTCTCCTTTGATAAGATCATCAAAAAATCCTTTTATGGCACGCACCTCATGACGGGGCGCCAGAGAAGTGAATTTAGTTCCCACCTGCCCCGCTCCGTCTATTTCTCCTACAATGACTCCTTTTTTCTGAGCGGCTTCACTGAAAGAATATTTTAAAAGACTTCCGCTGTAGCGGACATTTTCTTTTCCCCCCGCCTGCTGTGGGCCATGGAGATGTCCCAATGCCGTATAATTGTACGGTGCAAATATATCTGCACTGATAAGATCCGTCCCCCCGATTGAAAGAGGCCGCTCCGAGTCACTCGCAGAGCCGCCCGCCACAAATTCATGGGCGATGGCGACTTTCCTTGCCGCATGTCCCATCTGCCGTAAAAGGAAATCCGAGAGCGCCCGTTCTGCCTCCTCATGGGTATGGACATCAGTGGAAAGCGCTTCCCGCACCTTCCCCGGTTCCGCATAGGGAAGAGGAGCAAATGCCACTTCACCATCATTATCCTTCAATACGACAGGCTCTAAAGTGTGGTACAAATCACCGCAAAGGAATAATCCGGTCCCTCGGAGAATGCGGCTGGCAAAAGACAGCCTTTCAGCACTGTCATGGTTGCCGCTGATTACAATAAAAGGGATTTTCCGTTTTCCTGTGATTTCAGAAATCATTTCGTCAAAAAGCTCCACCGCTTCCGCCGGCGGAACGGAACGGTCATACACATCTCCTGCCAGCAGGATGACATCCGGCTTCTCTTCATCTATCAAAGGCAGAAATTGATTTTTCAGAAGCCATTCCTGTTCTTCCGTAAGATACTCCCCGTAAAATAATTTTCCCAGATGCCAGTCGGCGGTATGGATAAACTTCATAATATTCCCATCCTTATTTTTCCAATAAGTAACCTTCACTCATAAAGTGGGGATCTTTCCCCCAATGATAATTGATCCAGACAAAACGGAGAACCCGGGTTTCATTTACATGGTACATCATATTTTCCGCCGTTCCCTTTTGTTCGCCCGATCCCTTTTCCTTTATTTCCTGCAGATACGGCCGGATATCCAAACAAATTATTTCATCCCCATTCGTGATAAGAAGCTCCCCATGGTTTTCCGTTGTATCCGATCTGAAATGAATGAGCCGCCGGTATCCGGTGACAGGAATTTCATTCCATTCATAGCTGCGGATCACTCTTCTTTGATCATAGGCAGATCCCAGGAGTTCTGTAAAGCGGTCATCATTTTTCAGCTGTTCCACCACGGGAAACCGCCATGCCCCTTCACTGTATTTCAGATAATTATAAGCACTCCGCAGTACTTCTGCGTCTTCTTCAGTAATAGAAACCGGCGGCTTTAGATTTCCGCTGCTTATCATTTGATTTTTTATCAGTACCCTTTCCATGCGGCGGCCCTGGTCATAAACAGGCACATCAATGAGATTCAGCGGTGTCATGCTGCACAGGACGCCAATAATCCCCGCCAAAAGAAAAAGCGGACAGGCAGCTCTGCGGAAAAAGGCAAACGCGATGACCGCCAGACCGAATCCGCTGCATATCATCGAAGCATACCGCGCCGCCGTCAATCCATACGCCTCAAAACGGATATAAATACCAAGCGCCTGCACAACCATGACGGGGAAAAGCGCCAACGCGCCATATTTCAGAAAACGTCTGCTGCCATTGTCCGTTTCTTCATAAAGACAGAAATAAAATAAACTGAAAACAGCGACAGCAAAAGAAGCATACCAATTCATTTTCCCCACAGGCATTTCCCAAAGGAACAGGATTTTCCCTATATATCCGTAAAGAATCGCCAGCAGAACTGCATAAGCCGGCAGAAACACCCGTTTCAGCAAGTACAGAAAAGAAGCGGAACACGGGCACTCCTTTTCACAAGGAAAGCAGGATAAAAATACGTTGATCCCTACAAGCACAAAAGAAAATGCACATAAAGCATATCCCCAGCTCCAAGCTATAGGGACAAGGAGCGCGTTAATGCCCAGAAGACAGATTCCCCCCAGCCCCATCGTCAAAACAGCAATTCCGAACGCTTGGACAAAAGACACAAAAACGTGAGGAAACAACCCTGTTGCCATCTGCCTTTGCAAGAGGAAAAGACACAGACAGGGCAGAGAAAAGGAAAGACCTGCCACATACATGGCAAAGTAATGATTCATCGGCATCATATGCCAGAGAAAATAAAATCCTGCCAGTGCGGGAATATTTACCGCCTCATAAAGCAGGGAAACCTTATATTTCCATTCGAGAAGAAGCCGCCAAAGTACGGAAAATAAAATTGTAGATCCAAGGGAAATCAGAATATATCCCAGAGAAACAGGAAACAATTCATCAAAGCTCGTTTCGCCGGGCATGTACGCCACACGGCAGAAAACGATAAGAAAAAGAAACAGGGAAAAAAGAAATGCCGTGCGGAAACGGAGCAGCCCTTTTGCGCCGCGGTCCAGCATCTGTTTCACTTTTATTTTTATTCTTTCATTCATCTTATTCCTCCTGCCGAAGAGAACGCAGCAAAGCAATTTCCTTTTTATATCCCGAAAATTCGTTAGGTGTTTCCAGAAAAAACGGCAATTCCCTCATGGCCGGATGATTGATGATCCGCGCGAAAGCCTCTGTGCCGATCGTCCCTTCTCCTATTTTCTCATGTCTGTCCTTATGGCTGCCCAAAGGATTCTTATCATCATTCAGATGGACTGCTTTCAACTTTTCCAGTCCGACAATTTGATCAAACCGTTTCAGAACGCCGTCCAGATCATTCACGATGTCATAGCCGCCGTCATACACATGGCAGGTATCCAGACAGACACCGACATGGTCTTTTCTTTCTACACGGGAAATTATTTCCGCCAGCTCCTCAAACGTACGGCCCACTTCCGTCCCCTTTCCCGCCATCGTTTCAAAAAGCACGGTAGTATTCAGGCCTTCCTGATCCATAGCATAATTCACCATATCCGCAATGAGAGGAATGGCAACAGCCGTCCCCTGTTTCAGATGGGCGCCGGGATGGAAATTATAAAGACACCGCGGCAGAAGGGACACCTTTACCAGATCTTCCCTGATAGCGGTCCGCGCGAACTCTCTGACTTCTTCTTTCGTTGACGCGCCGTTCATCGTATAGGCGCCATGGCAAAGTATCTCTCCGAAACCGTGGGTATCCATCCATTCTTCCAGCTGCCTTATATCTTCCCTTGCTAACGGTTTTGCCGCCCCGCCCCGGGGATTGCGGGGGAAAAACTGGAACGTATTCGCTCCGAGTTCCGTCGCCGTCCTCGCCATATGATAAAATCCTTTTGTAACCGACAAGTGGCACCCTATGGTAAACATGGCCACCTCCATTTTATTTTCTTTTTATTATATCAGAACTTTCCTTTCCCTTGACAAAAATGACAATCTTTTCCTGATGTTGTAAAATAAGAATGTTATATTATACTCAAAAATGGACATCCAAAAATTTATCAAAAGTGAGGTTATTATGAAACATACAAAAATGACTGCCCTTCTCTGCACGCTGGCTCTTTCCGGCTGTATTTCCGCCACCGCCGCCTCACAGGCAGGCAGCACATCATCAGATCCATACCGTGCTGCCCTTCAAAAAATGAAAGACCTGGAAAAGGCGGAAAAGAAAGAGGAACAAACCGCGCCCGCTGCAGCGGCTCCCGCAGGCGATGTAAATTATACCGACGCCCTGCTGAAAGGCCTCGATCTGACTGTATCTGACGTACAGGCTTCCGTAGAATCGGGTACTTTTAAGAATCTTTCCCCCGAGGCACCGAAGCCGGTTGTCGAACAGCCGGCCGCAGAACCGGAACCGGCAGAAGAACCCGAACCGGAAACGGAACCAGAACCGATTTCCCCGCCGGTAAAAAAATATACCATCAGCCAGGGCGAAACCGCCAATGAGCTTTCCAGCGACGGGAACTATGAAAATGGAGTTTACACTTCTGATAAAGCAGATGAAAATGCTCTCCGTGTCCCCATGGCATACATTACCGCCCCCAACGCACAGATTACAAAAACAGGTGATTCTACCGATGTAGACAGTTCCAGGCTTTACGGACAGAATGCCGCTTTCCTTGCCACCCACGGCGGACGCGCGACGATGACGGGCGCCCGTATTTCCTCTTCCGGCATTGGATCGACAGGCGCTTACGGTTACAGCAAGAGCACCTATATCAGCCTGAAGGATTCTTCCGTTGTTACTACGGGAAATAATTCCGCCGGCACCGCTGTTTCCGCCCGTGCCATGATGAAAGTGGAAAACTCCACCGTTTCTACCACAGGTGACAGTTCTCCTGCCATCATGATTGCTGACGGGGGCGGTATCCTCATCGCGGATGGCGGCTCCTTTACCACTTCCGGCGCTATGTCGCAGGGCATTTATTCCAAAGGCGACGTTACCGTCACCAATGCTTCCGTAAACGCACTGAACGCAAAAGCAGCCGTTCTTAAAGGAAATAATACAATCACCCTTTCGGGCACAACCCTTGAAGGAAAAGAAACGACGGACACTGTTCCTTACAATATCGTTCTCTTCTCTGATGAAAAAGATATCGGCACCATGGGCACCCAGCATTTCGATGTCCGCGGCGGTTCTCTTATTTCCCACAAAGGCGGCATGTTCTATGTAACCGCCACCCACGGTAAAATTTCCTTAAACGGTACCGCGATCACCATGGACGACCCTGCGGCAAACCTTATTACCGTCGCAGGCAATGACGGCGCAAACGGCTGGGGTACGCCGGGACGCAATGGCGGCCATGTGGAACTTGTCGCAGACAATCAGGTTCTCACCGGAAATATTTCTGTCGACTCCATTTCCAACATCAACATGACGCTGAAAAACAATTCCACCTTTAACGGAATGATTTCCATCGTCCCCAATGTGGAAGGCGGCGAAAAGTACAAAACAAACGCCGATGTCTTCATAGCGGCAGGCTCCACATGGAACCTTACGGGCAACTCCACGCTGACAAGCCTCTACAACTTAGGTACGATCAACTACAACGGTTATACCATCACCCTGGCTGACGGCACAGTCATGAAAGAATAAATACAAATGCACAAGAACGTCTCTCTTCACGGGAGGCGTTTTTGATTGCTTTCTTATAAAAAATCCTGCTCCACAAGAATGGATGCAGGATCGTATACTTTATTCCTTATCTGGTTTTCAGGAGCTTTTCCTCAATTTCATTTTTTGCTTTCCGCACAAAAGCAAGTATTTCTTCATTAAGCGGATATCGGATCACACAGCCGGGAGATAAAATAATTTTCCGTCCCCCTGTCTGCCTGAGCGTTTTATAAATGCGGTATTCGATCTCATTCTTTCTGCCGCCGGTGATATCCATCCGCTCCAGCCCTGCCATGATGCATTTCCCCGTAAGCGCCTGCGCCTCACCGATTTCAGGCAAGGATTCCCAGGCATGCCAGTTGAAAATCTGCACCGGATATTTCCTGAGCAGGGGAAACATGATGTCTTTCCCGTGAGCGTGGAGCACATTGCACCACCCTGATGATGCAGAAAGCACCGCCAGATCATAAGGCATACCGTACTCGCGGTAAAAACTCTCTTCTCCGGCCGCATATGATGAAAGCTGGGTTGCAAAGAAAATGCCGTCCGCCCCCATCTCAATGACCCGCTGCACCAAAGCGCAGGTGCTTTCCGTAATCGCCCGAAGTCCCGCCTTCACTTCTTCTCCAAACCCCTCCGCCACATGCCTCATCAAATCGGGGCAGAGTTTGTATGCCGTCGTCAAAGGACTGAACACTGTAAAAATTACCGGCACTTCGCCTCTTGTCTTATCCAGAAGAAGCCGCAGGTATTCCTGTTCTCTTGCCAGAGCACCCGCATTCACCGATACCGGTTCCAAATCAAGCCAATCCTTTGGTCTGTGGGCAGGTGTAGAAATGATTTTTGCCACGCCGCCCCCGGCGATTTCCGAGTAGTCCGCCACGGCACCGAAATCTTCAACGCTGTACATGCCGTTGTTCATCGTTTTTAAAATATCTACATCGTACGTTTTATAAAAACCGTAGGTCTGCTCCGCATTTTTTACCGGATCCAAATCAATAAGCGGCAAGTGGGACCACAAAGAATACGGAACCGTATCGACAGCGTCCCCGCGGATAGCGGCGGCAATTCTTTCCATTTTAGTCATCACGGTGATTTTCTTTTTCATATTTCCTCCAAAAGGGAACCGGACAATTCATTTGATTTCTTTTATTATAACGATTCCTCCTGAAATATAGAATCTTCCCAAATGAAAACGCCCTTCCCTAGGAAAGGCGCTTTGTCTTACTTATGTGCTTTTTCCCAGTCCGCTTTAAAACGGGCAATGCCGATGTCGGTAAGCGGATGCTTAAGAGTGTCCATAAGCACCTGGTACGGAACAGTGGCAATATCTGCCCCCGCCAGGGCACATTGTGCCACATGCTGCGGCTTGCGGACAGAGGCAGCAATGATCTCCGTTTTGATCTTGTGGAGACGGAATATATCGGCAATCGTCCGGATCAGTTCTACACCGTCCCAGCCGATATCATCGATACGTCCCACAAAGGGGCTAACATAAGACGCCCCCGCACGGGCTGCCAGCAGTGCCTGCCCCGCCGAAAAAATCAAAGTCACGTTAGAACGGATCCCCATGTCAGACAGGGCACTCACCGCTTTCATGCCTTCTCCTGTCATGGGAATTTTCACGACCACATGGGGATCAAGTCCGGCGAGAACCTGTCCTTCAGCAATCATCTCTTCCGCTGTTTCAGAAAGAACTTCCGCCGATACCGGACCGTCCACAATCGATGCGATTTCTTTAATCACCGTATGGAAATCCTTTCCTTCCGCCGCGATTAGTGACGGATTTGTCGTCACTCCGGAAACGAATCCCATCGCTTTCGCTCTGCGGATGGCCTCCACGTCAGCCGTATCAATAAATATTTTCATTTTCTCGCTCCTTCATTTCCCGCCGGAGCCTCCGGCTTGTCATAATATTATTATGATACTGCTTATTCCTTTTCTTTGCCACTCCGGATTCTTCAATTAATTGTATTGCCTTCTCAATTAATAGATTGTCTCATGACTTATGAAATATTCATAACCTTTGATAAAAGGATTCCATGAGCTATTGGACATTTATAGAGTAAAGCGTATAATTTATATATAAGTAACAAATTATATATTATGCCGAGGAGGCTTTTATGAAACTCACGCTTCTTGCATTGACCTATTTCCAAAAGACCGCAGAGCTCCAGCATCTGACCCACGCGGCGGAAGCGCTTCACATTTCCCAGCCGTCTCTGTCCCACACCATTAAAATGCTGGAACAGGAGTTGGGCGTTCCCCTGTTTCGCCGATCCGGAAGAAACATCGTCCTCACCAAGTACGGGGAAATCCTTCTCAGCCATACAAACAGGATTATGAGCGAACTTAAGCATGCGCAGAAAGAGCTGGAAGACGCCAAAGAAGCACAGGACATGACGGTGACGATTTCCATTTTCGCCGCATCCATGATTATTCCGGCATTCCTTACAGAATTTAAAAAAGAACATCCCCATATCCGTTTCGAAATCATCCAGCAGCGGGACCGTCAGGAAATAAACCATCACTCCCGTGTGGATCTGTACCTGTCAAGCAGTATCAACCCCGTTGACACGGATCATTCCATCACACTCCTGAAAGAAGACATCCTTCTTGCCATGCCCGATACGAATCCGCTTGCCTCCCATGCCTCGGTTAATCTGGCAGACTTTGAAAAAGCGGATTTCATCACGCTCCAACAAGGCGTCGCTTTAAGAAACATCACAGACTTTTACTGCAGGGCGGCGGGTTTCACTCCTCATGTCATTCTGGAGAGCGACAACCCCGGCACCGTACGGGAATTTATCAAAGCGGGTCTCGGCGTCTCCTTTGCTCCGCGTATCACCTGGTACGGCGTCGGCGGCGACCATGTAGCACTTGTTCCTATCGCTACACCAGGCTGCCAGCGGTACATCAGCCTGTCATGGGACAAAAACACCCCCCTTACCCCGCCGGCGGAAGAACTGAAAAACTATTTCATTAAAAACTTTAAACGTTTCGCCGAACAATATGCCGGTGTAAACAGTCCTATGTAACCATCTGCCATAAAGGAGCTTTCCATGAAAAAATTTTTCGCCGCTATCTTAACTGTCTTTCTTTCCCTCGGACTCCTTACCGCCTGTGGAGGAGGACAGCAGCATGGCGCCTCTTCCGCGCCGGCCGTTCAAAGCGTTGAAAGATCAGATACAGGAAGTGCAGATAAATCAAAAAGCCGCATCAGGCAGAATAAAATCTACACAGATTCCGAGTCCATTTCCCAAAACGGTGAACAATCCGATGCAAAAAGTTCGGGCAGCGCGGAAATCCGCGTAGAACCGGATCAGGCCTATACCGACAAAGATCATGTAGCGGCATATATCCATATCTACAGGAAACTGCCGCCCAACTATATCACCAAAGCGGAAGCCAAACAATTAGGCTGGAAAGACAAAGGGACACTTGATCAAGTCGCTCCGGGAAAAAGCATCGGCGGCGACCGCTTCAGCAATTATGAAAAAATTCTTCCTGACGCTCCGGGGCGCAGCTGGAAAGAATGCGACATTGACTACGTCAAGGGGAACCGGAACGCGAAACGTATCTGTTTCTCCAACGATGGACTTATCTACTATACCTCATCCCACTATCAGGATTTTGAAAAAATATATTAAGAGATTGTCCTATGCAGATCAGACTTGCTCCTGAAAACTTCAAAACAAGAGAAACAGCCCACACCTACCTGAAGGAAATACTTCATCTCCCGGACTATTACGGCAGGAACTTAGATGCCCTCTACGACTGTCTCTGTGAAATCATTACGAAAACCACGATTACCGTTCCCCGCGTAATCGCTTCGGACGGCTACCTTGGGGAATATGGAAAAACAATGATTGCCGTTTTTCATGACGCTGCTAAAGAAAACAAAAAATTACAAGTAAACTTCGAGTAATCCTTTTCTACATCCGGCACTGCCCCTGCCGGATATTTTTTTGTGAAATACTTTTAAGCAGCAGGAAATATTCTGTCCCATATGGATGACGGAAACCGGTTTTATATTTCCCCTTTGCTGCAAGTAAAACTATCTTTCAGATTATGGTAAAATATAATAGATATTTAGATTTCCTTAGTCTTTATTTATATAATTTCTTATATTTGAGGTATCCATGAATAAAAAATTGGCAGACAGCCGGTTCAGTCTTTCTGCACGTTTCACCATGCTTGCCGTCTTTCTCATTGCCAGCATGATTCTTTCTGTACGTTTCGGTTCTACAAATGTTCCGTTGTCAGATATTCTTTCAGAAGTTTCCGCCTTTATCAGTACCGGCCGCCCGGCAGAGACCGCTTCTTCCATGATTTTGTGGCAGATTCGCATTCCCCGCACCATTTTCGCCGCCTTTTGCGGCATGGGATTGTCCCTTTGCGGACTCGTACTCCAGACGATGACACGAAATAATCTGGCCGACCCCTATGTGCTGGGTGTTTCTTCCGGCGCAAGTACCGGTGCAGTTATCGCTATTATTTGGGGATGGTTTTCCTTTTTCGGAAATTATAATGTTTCCGCAGGCGCATTCATCGGTGCAGCGGTATCTACGATTATCGTCACTATGTGTGCGGGAAAAAGCACCAGTCCCATTCGTCTTATATTGGTAGGCATGGGCGTATCTGCTCTTTTTTCCGCACTTACCATGATGATCATTTACGGAGCAAAACATGAAGCGCAGGTAAGGAGCGCCATGTTCTGGCTGCTGGGCAGTTTATCCGGTATGCAGTGGAGCAGCCTCCCCACCGTAGCCGCTGCCGTTTTTATCATGCTTGCTGCTGTCTGGATCCTCCGCAGCGATTTGGACCTTATGCTTTTAGGCGAAGGAGAAGCGGAATACTTGGGTATGAACAGGAAGAAACTTCAGCTTTTCATTGTCATTTTATCTTCTCTGATCGTTGCCATACTCGTATCGAAAGCAGGCATCATCGGATTTATCGGTCTTATCACACCTCACTTGGCACGTACCGCAGCGGGACCCTCCCATGGAAGACTCGCTTTATTCTCCGCCCTTATAGGCGCCATTGTCATGATTTGGGCTGATGTCCTTTCCCGTGCCCTCTTTGCACCGGAAGAAGTGCCCATCGGCGTGCTTACTTCCATTGTAGGCGCCCCTATCTTCCTTTGGATCGTAACCCACCGTTATGGGGAGGTACAGCCATGATTGAAATAAAAGATTTATCCTATACCATCGGGAAAAAAGAAATCCTGAAAAATATTTCCTTTATCGTAAATAAGGGAAGCATGACCTGCATTGTAGGCCCGAACGGCTGTGGGAAATCCACTTTGCTCGCCCACATT
>ERZ773008.2177-NODE-2177-length-13063-cov-9.388684_pt1 | contig 13063 bp, 10 predicted proteins | sample MGYA00580664_ERZ773008 | MGnify/ENA primary metagenome ERZ773008 (study PRJEB29015, sample SAMEA2738016) | human oral metagenome | biome: human oral; feature: human-associated habitat; material: dental | place: China | collected 2048 ... | reverse complement strand
TTCCAGAGGGAGGCGGTTCGGACGGCGTCCCGGTTGGCCGGGACCTCATGGACTCTCACGGCCCAGGCCCCGGCGAGGGCGGCCAGGGCGGTCGTGGCGGCGGTGGCGGCGTCCCGGGCGATCGGGTCGGCCGCGGCGGAGCCGGGGACGGCGGCGGCGAGGAAGCGCTTGCGCGAGGAGCCGATGAGGACCGGCAGCCCCAGATCGACGCGCAGGCGCTCGGTGGCGGTCAGGAGCCGCCAGGACTGCGCATGGGTCTTGGCGAAGCCGAGGCCGGGGTCGATGACGACCTGCCGGAGGTCGGCGCCCGCGGCGTCGAGTTCGTCCAGGCGCTCGCGCAGCTCGGTCTCGACGCCGTCCACGACGCCGCCGAGAGCGCTGTAGTCGGTCAGACGGTCCATGGTCTCCGGGTCGCCGCGCCAGTGCTGGCAGATGTAGACGACGCCGGTGTCGGCGACCACCCGGTGCATGGCGGGGTCGGCCAGGCCCCCGGAGACGTCGTTGACGATGACGGCGCCGGCGCCGACGGCGGCCTCGGCGGTGGCGGCGTGGACGGTGTCGACGGATACGGCGGCTCCGGACGCGGCGAGCGCGCGCACGACGGGGATGATGCGCTCCTGCTCGGTCGCGGGGGTGATGCGGGCGGCGCCGGGGCGGGTGGACTCGCCGCCGACGTCGAGGAGATCGGCGCCCTGGGCGCGCAACTGGCGACCGTGGGCGACGGCGAGGTCCGTGGTGTCCCAGCGGCCGCCGTCGGAGAAGGAGTCGGGGGTGACGTTGATGATGCCCATGATGAGGGTGCGTCCAGCCTCGGAGGCCTCGGCGAGCGTCGTCGGCAGCGGTGCCGGTGCGGGGGGCAGGACGTCAGTCACCGTCCCAGGGTAACGGTGCGCACCTGAATCCTTGGGAGCGGCGAGGCGAAAGAGCTCAAGCCGTTTCATCGAGATCGGCCCCGCCTTGCGGACGGTCGGCCCGGCCTCGCGCAGGGCGCCGAACCCGGTGGAGCTGCCCGGGACGACGGCGGGCCAGCGAACCGGGGCCACCATAGCACCGGCAGCACCGGCGACGGCCTCGGCCTTCGCCTGAGGGTACGGGGAGGGCGGCGACAGCGCCGACAATGTCCGACGCCCTGCTCGACGACCCGTCAGGCGCCTGCCTCGGCCTCCCGGTGGACGACGAGACAGGCGCGGGCGGAATCCTCACCGCCGCGCAGCGCCGACGGGTTCACCGCGGTCCTCTCGGCGCCGTTGACGACCCGGGTGACCGGCTGAGCGACCGAACGCCGCGGGCCCGTCTCAGCCCAGCCGCTGGATGAGCGCCGCAGCGAAGGACGCCGAGGACGCCGGGTTCTGACCGGTGATGAGGTCCCCATCGGTCTCGAGGTGGTCGTCGAAAGGCGCCGCCGTCCGCACGGCGACCCCGGCCTCCTCCAGCCGGGTCTGCAGAAGCCAGGGAGCCCGGGGAGCCGAGCCGGCCAGGGTCTCCTCCTCGTTGGTGAAACAGGTGATGGTGCTGCCGGCGAAGGTGTTCGTCCCGTCCGCGCGCGTGGCCGCCAGGAGAGCGGCCGGGCCGTGGCAGACGGCGCCGACGGGCTTAGCCGCGTCGCGGAAAGCCGTCAGCAGGGCTCCGCTGACGGCGTCGACGGCGAGGTCCTCCATGGGACCGTGCCCGCCGGGGACGTAAACGGCGTCGAAGTCCGCGGCGCTGACCGAGTCGAGGGGCACCGGGTGGTTGAGCGCGGGGCTGGCGGCGTCGATCCGGCGGTAGTGATCCCCGTCCTCGACGCGCAGCGAGGCGGGATCGAGCGGGCTCTTGATCCCGCCCGGCGTGGCGACCACGACCTCGTGGCTCGCCGCCTCGAAGGCCTGGAGCGGGACGATCGCCTCCTCGGCCCAGTAGCCGGTGGGCGTCGTCGTGCCGTCGTTGAGCGTCCAGTGGTCGGAGCCGGTCATGATGAACAGGATGCGGGCCATGCGTCTCCTCGGATGCAGTCACCGGGGTCGCGGGCCGGCCCCGTTCGAGCGTCAACCCAGCACGACCCCGAGGTATTCCCGTCCGATCGAAGCGGGCGTTCGGGCCGAGGCCGAGACGGACGACGCCACCGGCGGAGCCGGTGATGAGGCGGAGCCGACAGACCCCAGGGCGGAGCCGGCCGGCGGGCCCGGTCGTCTCACGACCGCCGGCCGAGGATGAGGCTCATGGCCTCGCTGCGAGTGGCGGCAGCCCGCATGATGCCGCGCACAGCGGATGTGACCGTGTTGGTTCCCGGCTTGTGCACCCCGCGCATGGACATGCACAGGTGCTCGGCCTCCACCACGACGAGCACGCCCTTGCAGCCCAGGCGCTCGACCATGGCGTCGGCCACCTGCGCCGTCAGCCGCTCCTGCACCTGGGGACGGCGGGCGTAACCGTCGACGAGGCGCGCCACCTTGCTCAATCCGGTCACCCGCCCGTCCTCGCCGGGGATGTAGGCCACGTGCGCACTCCCGTGGAAGGGCAGGAGATGGTGCTCGCACACCGAATACAGGGGGATGTCGCGCACGAGCACCATCTCGGAGTGCCCGACGTCGAAGACCCTCTCGACATGCGCGCCCGGGTCCTCGTCGAGCCCGGCGAACATCTCCGCATAGGCGCGGGCCATCCGCTCCGGCGTCTCGCGCAGGCCGTCCCGATCGGGGTCCTCGCCCACCGCGACCAGCAGGTCGCGCACCGCCCGGCGCACGCCGTCGACGTCGTAGGTCACGATTGCGGGTCCTGGCCGGCGCCGTCCCCGCCATCGTCATCACCGTGGGTCAGGGCCCCGGCCGCCGCGGGGAAGTCAGAGGCGGAGACGGCCTCCTCCACGACGAGGGTGTCGTCGGCCCTCCACAGCGGGCGCTCGGGCTGTTTGACGACGGAGGAGAAGATGCGCTCCAGGTCCTTCTCCAGCAGGGTCTCCTTCTCCAGCAGCTGGCTGGCCAGGTCCTCCAGGACATGCCGGTTGCGGGTCAGGATCTCCCAGGCCTCGCGGTGGGCGTCGTCCATGAGGGCGCGGACCTCGGCGTCGACCTGAGCGGCCACCGACTCGGAGAAATCGCGGTTGGTGGCGGACAGCCCCAGCACCGTCTCGTTCTCAGTGGTACCGAGCTTGACGGAGCCGACCGTGCGCGTCATGCCGAAATCGGTGACCATCTTGCGAGCGGTGCCCGTGGCCTTCTCGATGTCGTTGGAGGCGCCGGTGGTCGGGTCGCGGAAGACGAGCTCCTCGGCGGCCCGCCCGCCCATGGCGTACACGAGCTGATCGAGCAGCTCATTGCGGGTGGTGGAGTACTTGTCGTCGCTGGGCATGACCATCGTGTATCCCAGCGCTTTGCCGCGCGGCAGAATGGTCACCTTGGTGACCGGGTCGGAGTAAGCGCCGGCCGCCGCGCACAGGGCGTGACCCGCCTCGTGATAGGCGGTGACGGCCTTCTCATGATCGTTCATGACACGGGTGCGCTTCTGGGGGCCGGCGATAACGCGGTCGATAGCCTCGTCCAGGGCGCGGTTGTCGATGAGCTGGGCGTTGGAGCGAGCGGTGAGCAGGGCCGCCTCGTTGAGGACATTGGCCAGGTCGGCGCCGGTGAAGCCGGGCGTGCGCTTGGCCACCAGGTCGAGGTCGACGTCGCGGGTCATCGGTTTGCCCTTGGCGTGCACGCGCAGGATGGCGGCGCGTCCGGCCATATCGGGGGCCTCGACGCTGACCTGCCTGTCGAAACGGCCGGGCCGCAGGAGGGCGGGATCCAGGACGTCGGGGCGGTTGGTGGCGGCGATGAGGATAACGTTGGTGTTGGCATCGAAGCCGTCCATCTCGACGAGCAGCTGGTTGAGGGTCTGCTCGCGCTCATCGTGCCCGCCGCCCATGCCGGACCCGCGGTGGCGGCCAACGGCGTCGATCTCGTCGACGAAGATGATGGCCGGCGAGTTCTCCTTGGCCTGCTCGAACAGGTCGCGCACGCGCGAGGCGCCCACTCCGACGAACATCTCGACGAATTCCGAGCCGGACATGGAGAAGAAGGGCACGCCGGCCTCGCCGGCGACTGCCTTGGCGAGCAGGGTCTTCCCGGTCCCGGGCGGGCCGTACAGCAGGACGCCTTTGGGGATCTTGGCGCCCACGGCCTGGAACTTCTCGGGTTCGGAGAGGAACTCGCGGATCTCCTCCAGCTCCTCGACCGCCTCGTCCTCGCCGGCGACATCGTCGAAGGTGACGTCGGGCATCTCCTTGGAGCCCACCTTCGCCTTGGACCGTCCGAAACCCATGGCCCCGCCGCGGCCTCCGCTCATCCGCCCCAGCAACCACCACATGATTCCCAGGAAGACGGCCATCGGCAGCAGCAGCTGGAGCATGGAGGACCACCAGCTCGTCGTCGGGACGACGGAGTCGAAGCCGCCCGACGGGTCGGCCGCCTGGACGAGGTCGTCGACCTGATGCTTCTGGGCCTCGGTGTAGTTGAACTGGACCTTCTTGCCCATGGGTTTTCCGGTTTCACCGGCCTCGGAGGGCGTGGAGGTGTAATCCTCGGTCAGGTCGAGTTCGACGCGCTGGTTGCCGTCGACAACGGTGACGGATTTGACGGTCGAGGGGTTGTCCCTGAGGATCGCCAGACCCTCGGAGGTGTCGATCGAGCGGTAGCCGCCCAGCCCCGACACCACCGCCCACACCAGAAGCACGATCAGGATGAAGGGCGCGACCCACAGCAGGGGATTTCCGAGCATGTTGCGGCGGTTCTTGTCCCCATGCTTGGAGCCGCCCTTGTCGCCCTTCTTCGCGGGCCGGGTGCTCGGGCGGTTCTGTCCGGTCTGACCGGGTATTCTCATCGACGTTGGTCCCTTTCGCGAGTCCGACCCCCCCGACGTTAGCCGAAAGGCCCCGTTTTCCGCCGCGAGGACCGTCACCGTTCGCGACCGGCGTGCAGACCGCTCGGACCGCCGTCTCAGGCCTCGCGCTCACCGGAGCGGCGGCGCGCCTTCAGCAGCATCCCGGCCCCCAGAAGAACGGCCGTGAGCAGGATGAGCCCGCAGCCCGCGCCGGTGGAGGCCAGAAGCCCGCTCCGACGATGGCCCGCGGAGCCGTTCGCCGCGACGATGACGTCGTCGGAGGCGGTGGAGGCTCCCGCCCCGGGGTCGCGGTCATCGACCACGACGGCCGAGTTCCTCGAACCGGGTGCCGAGGACGGCGCCGCGGTCTCCCCGGCTCGTGCCGACGCGGGATCCGTCGCGGTCGCCCCGGGGGCACCGGCGGTCGGCGTCTCGGAGGCGGCGGGCCCGGCGGACAACGCCGAGGGCCAGCCCGTCGCCACCGGGGCGCTGCGCCACTGGGGACGCGCAATCAGGGACAGGTCTCGTCTGAGGGATTCGGGCAGCGATTCGACGACGACGCCCGCACCGGCTCCCCGGGAATGGATAACCTTCCCGTCCCCCAGGTAGATCGCCGTGTCGTAGACGTTGGCGAAGTCGTCGCCGGTGGTGCCCGAGCCCTCCGGGGACTGCCGGGAGAAGAAGAGGATGTCGCCGCGCTGGTACCCGCCGCCGGCGTTGTCGGCGGCATTGTCGGCGGCGAGCCACAGGTCGCCGTTGACGTAGAACCAGCGCGCGAGCTCGTGGGCGTGCCGCAGTTCGGAATCGGGAGTCCGACCGAAGTCGACCCAAGTGCCGGCGCACGTGTTCGCATCGGCGGCGTACGTGGTGTGCGTGTAGTCCCAGCCCTTGAGGATCATGGCCACCAGGGAGGAGGACGTGATCGGGTAGGGGCCGGTCTGGGTGGAGCGGACGATCTCGTCGGTCTCCAGAGGCGAGGGGCGATCCGCGTCCTGTACGAGGCTGCTGCCGGCGTTCGCGAAGGTCATCGCCCGGGCGATCTCGTTCTCGACGGCGGCCGCCTCGGGCCGGGTGGACGGCTGCGCGGCGAAACCGGTCGGCACGGCCCACTCGCCGTCGGCCGTGGGCACGGCGAGGTCCCCCAGAGGGCCCGACGCGTTCGAGGGCTGGACGAAGTAGGTCATTCCGGCGCCGTCGCCGGCTGCGGCGTAACCACGAGTGCCCACCGTTCCATCGAGACCGGTGGCCGCCATGAGCTCGTCGACGGTGCCGAACTGCGCGCCCGCCTCAGGGGTGCCCGACGCCGAGGGGGCGCCGGTCTCCTGGGCGATGGCCGGGGCACCGAGCGCCAGTATCAGCGCCAGAGTTGTCATCCCGGTGGCGGCGGGAACACGACGAGTGGTCACGGCGACTCTTCTCTTCAATGGCAGGACGGCGGAGACCGCAGTCGGCTCTGCCGCATGGGCGGCGCATGGGGCGGTGCGCCGCAGCAGTCTACCTCAGATCACGAAACGATAACGATTGCGCTCGGAGCCGGGGCGCACCGACGTCGGCGCCTACGAGCGCCGACGGGAGGAGGAATGCAGGAGGACCGAGCACCGATCGTGGGAGGAGAACGGGCGCGCTGAAGTCGCGGCCGGACCGGCTGCGGCGGCGCAACGGGCGCGCGGACCCCGGGCCGGGCTCCAGAGCCCCGCGGCCCGAGGGGTCACAGGCTCGCGCGCTCGTCGACCTTGGTGCGCCACAGCATGAGCAGACCGATGACCAGGAGGATCAGCGCCGCCAGAACGAGGGCGGCGCCCGCGCCGGTGAAGGCCAGCAGGCCGCCGATGGTGCGGGGCGGGGACTCTCCGGCGGCCGCGATGGCGGTGCTCGCCGCGGCGGACCGCTCGGCCCCGTCAGCGGTGTCGTCGGCGCCGGCGGACGCACTGCTCGTGCCGTACGCGCCCGACGCGGGGGCTCCGGGGGAGCCGGGGGCGGAAGGGAGGGGGACGAGCGACGTCGGGTCCGAGGACGCCGAGGAAGTGGTCGGCTCGGATGCGGCTGCGTCCGTGGGCGCCGGCATCGACGCCGAGGCCGATGGCTCGGGGGCGGGCGCAGTGGGGGGTGCCGCGGTCGGCAGTGCCGGATTCGGCTGGACGGGGTTCGGGTTCACCGGATTCGGCTGGACGGGGTTCGGATCCACCGGGTCCGGTTGGACGGGGTTCGGGTCCCCGGGGTCGGTCCCCGGCGCCTCGGGCGCGGAGGACTGCCCATGCCCACCGGGATCCACCGGGCCGGAGTCCGCATCCCGCCCCCCGTCCGGAGAATCGGGATCGGACGCGTAGTAGTGCGGACCCGTCCCGTCGGAGTCGCCCTCGGCCGCGAGGACCGCCTGCGCGGGCAGGAAGGCAAGCATGAGGGCGACCAGAACCGCAGCGAGAGAAGCACGATGACGGATCATGAAGCCTCTCCTTTGCGGTCAGGGGTGTCCTTCGGGGTACGACGGGAACGTCGGGGTGGGGGGGTTGTAGCCTTACACATATCACGTCGACAGACATGACACTGAAGCCACATACGATGGTTACTGTACCCGAGGTTACCGTGGCATCACAGTGCCCTACGCCTCACTGGCACCTCGCCGTCGTGCTCCTCGTCCTTCTGGGACGGATCCCGACGTCCGCCGACGCCGGTCTTCGCCCTCTCAGCCGCTGTACGCCTCGGGGCGCAGCGTTCCGATGAAGGGCAGGTTGCGGTACTGCTCGGCGTAGTCCAGCCCATAGCCCACGACGAACTCGGTGGGGATGTCAAAGCCGACGTACTTAACGTCGACCTCCACTTTGGCGGCCTCCGGCTTGCGCAGAAGCGCGGCGATCTCCACCCCGGCGGCCCCCCGGCTCGACAGATTCCCCGCCAACCACGACAACGTCAGCCCGGAGTCGATGATGTCCTCCACGATGAGGACGTGGCGGTCGGTGAGATCGGCGTCGAGGTCCTTGAGGATGCGCACCACGCCGGACGATTTGGTCCCCGAGCCGTAGGAGGACACAGCCATCCAGTCCATGGGCGCGCTGCGGTGCAGGCGCCGCGACAGGTCCGCCATGACGTAGACCGCTCCCTTGAGCACGCCGACCAGCAGCAGGTCGCGCCCCTCGTAGTCAGCATCGATCCGAGCGGCCATCTCGTCCAGACGCTGAGCGATCTGCTCCTCGGTAATGAGAATCTGCGCGAGGTCGGCTCCCATGTCCGCAGCGTCCATGCGTGCTCCTCCGTGTGCGTGAGCGGTTAGCGGCATCGCCAAGCCTGCCATAGCGTCACCGGCCCCGCCCCTCACGGTCGGTCACAGTCCGAGGCGCTCGATCCACTGCTCGGGGCGGGCGATCTCGTCGGGAAGCGGCAGGTTATCCGGCGCGGCCCACACCGTGTTGAGCCCCTTATGACCGACCCGTGCGATGACGGCCCGGGCGAAGGCGGCGCCGTCGGCGTACTGGGTCTCCTTGGCGTCCAAGCCGATGAGCCGACCCAGCAGCGCTCCGGGACCGGCGCTCAGCCCGCGACCGTAGGAGCGCGGCGTGCGCGACAGGACGGCGCGCAGGCGATGGACCGAGGGCATGCGGCCGGGCTCGACGGCGTCGAGGACCGCATCGGCGTGCCCCTCCAGAAGAGTCAGCAGTGCGACCAGGCGCGTCAGGTGCTCGCGCCCCGGAGCTGTCAGGAGGTCGCCGAGCGGCGGACCGTCCGGCTGCTCGTCCTGCTCGTCCGACTGCTCATCCGACTCAGTGCGCACGGCATCGGCGTTGCGAACGGCGGCGACCAGGGCGCCGATGACCAGGCGCATCCGATCGGTCAGCCGCTGCGCGAGCCAGGGCGCGGCGCTCAGCTGGACCAGGTGCACGGCCTCGTGGAGTGCGACCCAGGCGGGCAGGTCGAGGACGTCGAGGTCGAAGCGCCGCTGGAAGGCCAGAACGTTGGGGGCCACGAGCAGCAGCCGCGCGTCGGGCCGGGTGACGTCCCCGCCGGCGGGGTCGTCGAGGCGGGGCAGGACCTGGCCGAGGACCCGCGTCGACAGGTAGCCCAGGGCGACGCCGACCTGGCCGGTGGCCAGCGCGCGCGAGGCGGGGCCGGCATCGGGCATGGGCAGGGCGCCGGTGAGCCCGCGTAGCCAGGCGGCCGAAGCGGTCATGAGACCGGCGCGGTCGACCACGAGGATCTCGGCGTTCAGCGCGGCGCTGCGGGCGGGGCCGGGCAGGCCGGTGATGCGGCCCGCCCAGGGCAGGGCATCGTCAACGCTGCGGCGCAGCAGAGCGACGCTGGCGCGCCGGATGGCGTCCGGCACATGCGGGCCCGCCGGCGTGGCGATGCGCGCCAGTCGCGCAGCGGCGTCCCAGTCGACGAGATCGGCGGCGGTCGGTGCGGAGGCTGGATTCGGGCTCACGGGAATCAGACTATGGCGGCCCGTGGCACGGCGGCGGTTGACGACTCGCAGCATCTCGCGCGGGGCTCGCCGACACGTTCGGGATGCCTCCCAGGACGACGCGTCGCCTCGGGAGGCATCCCAAGCATCCATCGAGTAAGCTCGGCGCACATCACCCCCGTGCGTCGTCGCACGCTCTCACGATCCTGAACAATTCCCAATTAGGAGGTCGGCGCATGCCGTCTCAGTTCCTTATCTCCAGGCGTTCACTCATCACCGCAGCGGGCTGCGGGCTTCTGGCGTACGCCGCGGGCCCCGTCCTGGTCCCCTCCGCGATTCCCACCGCCCTGGCCGAAGGCGACGGCCAGGACCTCTACTTCATCAAAACCGCCAACACCCCCAACGGCACAGTCGAAGTCCACGCAGCCACCGCCACCTCCGCCTACCAAGAGGCCAGCCACCACGACACCACCCTCTTCAGCACCGACGACGCCCCCAACGGCACCTTCCACATGGTCGGCCAGGAATCCTCTCCCGAGGGCACGGGCGACACCACTACGGGTGGTGGTCGCTTCAATGCGGGGATCGTGGCGGCGGCCTCCCAGTACGCCGACGGCTCCTGGGGCGACCAGTGCGCGGTCTTCGCCGAGAACATGATCGCCGCGGCGGGAGGTCCCCGCATCTTCCTGGGTAACGACCCGGCCGGCTACCAGGCCGCCTGGGCCGGCTGGTGCACCGAGCAGACCTGGCAGACGGTCGCCGCCGGAGACATCTGCCAGTGGTACGACCCGTCCGGTGCGTACAGCCAGATGCACACCGCGATCATGACGAGCGGTGGTTCGCCCGACACGGCGACCGTCGTCGACTCGAACTTCGGTACTCCGCTCAACCAGGAGCTGGTGCACCGGGGCTCATGGAGCTCGCGCAACGTCTGCTTCCACGAGGGGACGTACAAGTTCTGGCGGGTCAACTGACGTCCATCATCCTCCCGCCTCACGGCGGGAGGATGATGCTCAGGACAGGAGACCGGGCCCCTCAGCCGCTGCAGCCGCAGCCCGCCAGGGGGACGATGACGTCGTCGTCGATGGCCGTGCGCGCCGAGGTCAGACCGCCCCCCTCGAAACCGTCGACGATGACGGCGAAGGCCACCTGACGGCCGTCCGCGGTCACAACGGTTCCGGTCAGGGAGGCGGCGGTGTCCAGGGAACCGGTCTTAGCGCGCACGGTGCCCGCTCCCGCGACGCCGACGAACCGCTCTTCCAGGGTCCCGTCCAGGCCGCCGACGGGCAGGTCGGCCAGCAGCGTCCTGCCGGCGGAGCCGCCGTCGGATCCCGCGGAGTGGGCGATGATCTGAGCGAGCAGGCTGCTGGGAACCCTGTCCGCCGTCGCCAGCCCGGAGCAGTCGACCATGGTGACGCCGCCGGTCTGGAAGCCGTCCGCCGTCAACTGGGCCAGGACGGCCTTGGTCGCCCCTTCGAAGCTGGCCTCCTGCCCGGCGGCGACGGCCACCATGCGCCCCTCGACCTCGGTCATGGTGTTGTCGGAGGCCTTCAGGGAGACGGACAGGACGTCGGCCAGCGGTGCGGAGGCGACGGAGGCGAGCTCTGTGGCGTCGGAGGGTGCGGCGCTCCGGCTCACGTCTCCGCTCACCGTGACGCCGGCGGACGCGAGCTGGTCGGAGAAGGTCTGGGCCGCCTCCATGGCTGGGTCGGCCGGGTAGCCGCCGGTGTGGGAGTGGGCGGTCACGTCGAGCATGATCGGCTGGATCTGCGCGACCCACGCCTCGTTGCCGCCCTCCCAGCTGCTATTCCAGCTGGGGCCGGTGAACAGAGTGTCGTCCAGGGCGACGTTGACGCTGGTGACTCCCCGGGCCTGCAGGGCTTGCGCGGTGGAGCGGGCGAGATCGCCCAGGCCCGCGTGCCCCACGGTGGCGTCCGGGTCACCGGCGTCGGCCGCCAGCAGGACATCACCGCCGCCGACCAGGGTGACGGTGCCGCCCGACACGACAGCCTTGGTGGTCAGGGCGTGCTCGGGCCCGAGCAGGGAGAGCGCCGCCGAGGCGGTGAGAATCTTGTTGGACGACGCCGGGGTCAGAGGGGTGCTGCTCGTGTCGAGCAGAGTCTCGCCGGTGGCGACGTCGATCACAGTGACGGCAGTGGTGGCACCGCCGACCTGGGAGTCCGAGGCGAGGGCGTTCGCCAGGGAGGATAGGGACGTTGCGGTGGGCGCGGGGGCGTCGGGGTCGAGTCCCGACGGCGCGTCCTGCCCGTCGGGTGGGATCGACGGCGTCGGGTAGGGCTGCGTCTCGTAGGACTGCGACGCGGCGGTCAGCGGCCCCGGAACGATGTCGAGGGAATCTGCGAGGCCGTAGTAGGCGCCTGCGACGACGAGCGTGGCGACGGTGAGCGCCGCCGTGTGAACCTTACGCACATCTCCTCCGGTGAGTCGGCCTGACGGGGTGACGGCCCGCGGCAAGAGTCGGGACCCTGTCATGAAGAGCCGGGCCGTACGATGTCCCGCTGGATGCGCCGTCGTGGGCCACACTAGTGCCATCGGCACGGCCGTCGCCGCAAGGATGAGATGTGAAGGAGAGACCCGTGGAGTTCGACGTCACGATCGAGATCCCCAAGGGGAACCGCAACAAGTACGAGGTGGATCACACCACGGGCCGCATCATGCTCGACCGCATGCTGTTCACCTCGACGCGCTACCCGGACGACTACGGCTTCATCGAGGGCACGCTCGGCGAGGACGGGGATCCGCTCGACGCGCTCGTGCTGCTGGAGGAACCCACTTTCCCGGGCTGCCTCATCCGCTGCCGCGCCCTGGGGATGTTCCGCATGCGCGATGAGAAGGGCGGTGACGACAAGGTTCTGTGCGTGCCGTCGGCCGACCAGCGCGCCTCATGGCGCACGGATATCGAGGACGTCAGCGAGTTCCACCGCCTGGAGATCCAGCACTTCTTCGAGGTCTACAAGGACCTCGAGCCGGGCAAGAGCGTCGAGGGCGCCCACTGGGTCGGCCGCGAGGAGGCCGAGGAGGAGATTCGCCGCTCCTACGAGCGCGGGGCCGAGCGCGCCGCCCGCGAGAGGCACTGACCCCGTATCGGGGCGCCCCGGTGGGCGGCGCCCGCTCGTCCCGTCGCCCGCCGCCGGCGTGCGCAGAACACGCAGCGCCCTGCACCCCACCTGACGGCACGTGTCCCCGACCTCGTTGCGAAGGTCGGGGACACGTCTGACCCGCCCGGCACGAGCCGGTCAGGGGCGCACGGCGTCGGGCATGACGTCCGCGTAACGCATCGAGGTGATCCGAACGGGCACGCCGAAGGTCGGGGCCTCGATGATCTGATCGTCGCCCAAGTAAATGGCGACGTGATAGATGCCCTCCTGGCTGCCGTCGGAGGACCAGAAGACGAGGTCGCCGGCCTGAGCCTCCTCCAGGGGGACCTGCAGGCCCTCGCCGTACTGCACGCGCGAGGAGTGGGTGAGTTCGACCCCGGCCGACGCGTAGGCGAGCATCGTCAGGCCCGAGCAGTCGACACCGTCGTAGGACTCGCCCGCCCACACGTAGGGCACACCGAGGTAGCTCTCGGCAGTGGTGATCGCCACGTCCGCGCCCGCGCCGTAGTCGGGGGCGGGCTCTTCGGCGGCGGGAGCTTCCTCCTCGGGGGCGGGCTCTTCAGCCTCGTCGGGGGCGGGCTCTTCGGCGGGAGCCTCCTCCTCGGGGGCGGGGTCCTCGGCCTCGTCGGGGGCGGGGTCCTCAGCAGGAGCCGACTCCTCCTCGGTAGCGGTCGGTTCGGCCGTCGGCTCGGCAGAGCCCGTGGGCTCGGCGGAC
>ERZ773008.2174-NODE-2174-length-13073-cov-2.363343_pt1 | contig 13073 bp, 8 predicted proteins | sample MGYA00580664_ERZ773008 | MGnify/ENA primary metagenome ERZ773008 (study PRJEB29015, sample SAMEA2738016) | human oral metagenome | biome: human oral; feature: human-associated habitat; material: dental | place: China | collected 2048 ... | reverse complement strand
AAAGTGCAAGATGTAGCAGATTCTCGTGAGATAATTAAAACTCCAGATGCTGCGCAAATTACACAATCTGGTCGTGCTTATCTTCAAGTTGGTAATAATGAAATATATGAATTATTCCAAAGTGCTTGGAGTGGAGCTGACTATATTAAAGATGGTGAAGAAGATAGCAATAGAGATTTAACAATCTATGAAATAATGGAAAATGGTCAGTATAATCCAATTAATAAAGACTTAAGTGGATTATCAAATACAAAAGAAGTTAAAAATGTACCAACTGAATTGGATATAGTTGTTGAAGAAGCTAAGTCAATATTTGAAAAAACTGGCTTAGATAAAGTAGCTAGTCCATGGTTACCACCATTAGAAGAAAAAATATTCGCTAGTGACTTACAGAACACTGACTTTAGAGAATATTGGAATAATGAGAAAGAAAATGAGAATGTTCTGATAGGATACCAAGATATTCCGGAAAAACAAGAACAATCACCATTAATCTTCGATATGAAAAATATCGGTCATATACTACTAGTTTCTAGTCCAGGGTTTGGTAAATCAACATTCTTACAAAATATGGCTATCGATTTAATGAGGAAAAATACCCCTGAGCAAGTTCACTGTTACTTATATGACTTTGGTACTAGTGGATTAGTATCGCTTAGTGATTTTCCACATGTGGCAGATTACTTTATTTTGGATGAAAACGAAAAGATAATGAAATCTGTTCGTAGGTTAAATGAAGAAATTAAACTACGTAAGAAAATATTATCAGAAGCTAGAGTAGTTAACTTGAATCAATATAACCAAGTGGCTGAAGAAAAAATTCCATCTATATATCTATTTATAGATAGCTATGATGGTATGGCAGAAACTAAGTATGTAGATGCATTTAACGATATGTTAAGCACGGTAGCAAGGGATGGGGTTTCTCTTGGAATGTATCTTGTAGTTACTTTATCTAGGGTAAATGCGATGAGATTACAATTACAAGCTAACTTCAAAACTAAGATATCATTATTCTTATTTGATAACAGTGATTTATCAGCAATCGTTGGACGTTCTAGTATTCCTTTAGAGGAAATTAAAGGGCGAGCGGTTGTTAAGTTTGATGAGATTATTCATTTCCAAATTGCTCAACCTTATAAATACGATAACTATGTAGATTATATAGAACAAGTTAAACAAGAAGCTAAAGATATGGCAGAATATTGGAATGGAGATTGTCCAAAATCAATCCCAATGTTACCTGAAAAAATCACTATTAAGACAATAGAAGAAAGAGAACCATTTATTAATAAAAATAATAACTTCGTGCTGGGATTATATAATGAGACAGGTGAATTGGCTCAGTTTACACTAGATAAATCAATCTTACTAGCATCGGACAATCCATTATCAGTAGAGAAGTATTATGATTTATTCGATTATAATATTGATCGAATTCAGGATGACTACAATGTTATACTATTAGATCCAACAGAGAAAGTATTACATTCTCAGTTAAATGGAGCAAGACGTTATGTAAGTAGCACGGATATTTCTGAGACAGTAAATAATATTATATATGATTTGAAAAAACGTATAGAAAATCCAAAAGGAAATTATTCTAAGTGGATAATTGTTATTCCAGATATTGTTTCAGTATTTAGAAGCGCAGGAGTTTTAGAACAAGACTTCAAGTTATTCGTTAAAGAAGGTGGAAAATATGGTATAACACCAGTGTTTATCGGATATCACCAAGAATTAATTGCAAGTTATGATAGTATAACAAAACTGACAAAACAAGTAGTAGAGCAAGTGTACATTGGTATGCGTATTTCTGATCAAGACCATACACGATATGCATTTATATCTAATGAACCTTATACAAAAGTTCCGGAAGGATTTATTCTAGAAAGACAAAATTACTATTCTGTACAAATTATAGAAAAATAATGAACTATAGGTAGTTTAAAGTATAAGGACAAGCGTGGAGACAGGAGGTAAACACATGCAAGCTGAAGACATTAAATTAACATTAAAACAAATTGTTGAGAGCAAGGAAGTAAAGGATCTTTCTGAACAATTATTCAAAAGGCTAGATGAAGCCGCACTAACACCTAACGGGAAGATAAAAACATATAGGATAGATGAGAATGTGTTAAAGGTAAATCCCATGGGTGGAATTAGCTTAAGATTTATTATTAACGATGATGAAGATATAGTCTTAGGAACAGTGCTTAATTTATTTTCTGAGGAGAAAGGCTTAGAGTTTGGTGCTCTTAGCCGCTCTCCGGAGTTAAATAAATTAATAGGTTAGTTGTTTCAGAATAGTTTGGAGGGGAAAGAATGGCTCAATATACAGATAAAGAAAATGTAGCTCAACAGGAATATGAAAATCATAAGGTTGGGTATTCATTAGAAACATCAGGTAGTGGAAAATATGTAGGAACATTATCAGATGCTAATAACAATCGTACAAATAATGGAGAACAAATATTTACTTATACTAAAACTTCTACAGGAAGAGAGGCGGTACCGCCAACAGCTTCTGCAGAAGAACGTGCTCAAGTAAAAGAAATAACAATAATGTATCAAGGATCAGCAAGTCCATCTAATCTTTTTACTAATCCTGGAGAATTTTGGAGGGATTGGGTAAATAATGATATACCAGCGGCTATTAATGTTAATGGAGGGGAATATCTAGGCCTTACTAGTGGGCCAACTGGTCAATGGAAAGCATCTGCGGCGTATTTAAAAGAAATGATGGAAAAATATCCAAATGCCAAGATTAATATATATGGACATTCACTTGGTTCTATGGATGCACAGTATGCAATAGCTAATGTTAAAGATTATAATAGAATTAATTCGGTAAATGTTTATCAAGGGCCTAATATTTACTCTACTTTAACGTCAGAACAAAAGGCTAATGTTAGTGCGTTATATAGTAAAACTAATAACTATATAGATACTAATGATATGATTGGTTTTGGATATAATAAGGATAAAGGAACGGTAGGTAAGGTATATCAATTTAAAGGAGTTAAAAATTCTCTAGAGGATATTGATGATAGAAGATATGATGAAGTCCTTCCTAATGGATCTATTCTTAAACCAGGTCAAGGGAATATGCTACCTTATCTTACTGATGTTTATACACTTGGACTTCCTCGATGGGTCTTTAACCTTATAGTTATGGGGAATGATACTCATATGTGGGGTGGCTATAGATTCGATAAAGATGGAAATTTAATAGATGTAAACTCTAATCAAGTACAAGCTTGGGAAAAACCAGAAGAAGTAGCTAAGTTAGAAGCTTTAACGAAAAATGAAGCGGATGCCGAATTGTTAAATAGAGATAATGGATTATCTATTGATGTCGATCGTGATGGTAAGCTAGATGCACAATTCGGTAAAGATAGGCTGATGGTTAGTTCTCTTGTTCCTCATGCAGATGGAGCAACTGAGATTGTTATAAATTATGAAAATATGTCTGGCTTGGCCGCTAATCTAAATGATCTATTAGTAGATATCGCTCAAATCCGTAATCTTCTAACAGTTTCTGAATCAACTAATAGTAATGTTGAATCTAGAAAAGCTCAACGTACTCAAACTTTAGAACAATCAATAGTTAGTTATCTAGAACAAATACAATTAATTCAAAGTATAAAAGATTTAGATAATTTTTATACAAAACTAGAAAATAAAAAATCTGCTTTTTCAAAAATATCAGGGTATAGTACATATCAATTTTCTAGACAGTTTGACTGGCTTGGTGCTAGTGGAGGTAGAGAGTGGTGTCACAAGGATGGTAGTCATTGGGATTATCATGGAGTAACAAGAAAACTACAAACATTAAAAACTTCAACATCGAATATGCAACAAAGTCAAGGGACAATAGCTTCACAAGGGAATAATTCAACAGGATTACCTGGAGGTCAATTAGTCGTAATGTCCACTAAAAGTGCAATTGCAAAACAAGGTGAAGCGACTATAAACAGCTTTAAGAGTAGTATAGGTGAAACTTTTAAAGGTGAAAATATTCGTTCTAAATTTGAAGATGGTATTGCGAATCCTATTCGTGATGTAATGGCTGTAGAATTAGATAATATTAATAAAATGGAACAGTGTATTGTTAGTATGCGAGATAGTGTATTAGCTGTGGCAAATAGTCATCAGCAAAATGATACAACAATCGAACAAAACTGGCGTTCAAATACTGATGTTATGGGGAATTATCAGGTAGGATCTGTTCCTACAGATTTTGATACTTTTGTTAAACAATCTGATCTTTTTGATGATTTAGAAGCTCTAAAAGCCTTTGATAGTCAAGTAGATAATGCGACAAAAACTTTAGGAGATAAAATGGTATCTGCATTTTCAGTTTATTTAGCAACTGCGAAAACAGCTATAACAAACACATATAGTGAGTTAAGTAATATCAAGACTGCTGGTGATGCGGTTGAGAATGAATTTCCAACAAATATTTATTATAAACCTAAGGCTAATAAAAAAGTTGATCCAATTTACTATCAAACTGTTGAAGCTAGTATATCGATATCTTCAACTATAAAAGATGTAGATAAGTTTATTGGAGATATTGAACAAGATTATAGTAATACAGTTCGTACTATAGTTAGTACAAGTGGAGATTTATCATCACTAAAAACCCAATTACGAACTTATTTAGAAGAAGCTATTTATAACTATGCAACTTTATCTGATGTAGTAAAAGGTCAAAAAGCAATTGGTTTAATTATGAAACGTATCGCGCTTCAAGCAAATGACTTTGCTGAGTTATTAAACAGCAATAGAGGGAAATCTATAGAAGCATTAGATGGAAGAATGCAAGAGATGGGTACTATGGCTTCGAACATCTCTACTCTTGTCGAAAAATGTTTTGGAAATAACGGTTAAAAATAAAAAATCTAGAGTTTTTTACAACTCTAGATTTTTTTGTTATTTCCCAAATTGAGCATAATACAGTTCTGCATAGTGACCATTTTTTTCTAATAGTTCTTTGTGCGTACCTTGTTCAACTATTCCATCAGGAGTAACTACAATAATACGGTCAACATTTTTAATTGTTGCAAGACGGTGAGCGATAACTAATGTAGTTCTACCTTTAGATAGTTCATCAAATGAGTTTTGAATAAACTGTTCAGTTTGAGTATCTAAGGCACTAGTTGCTTCATCTAATATTAGTATAGATGGATTTTTCAAGAATATTCTAGCGATAGATAAACGTTGTTTTTGACCTCCTGATAGTTTAACTCCTCTTTCACCGATAGGAGTTTCAAGCCCTTCAGGGAACTCTTCTATAACTTCTTTTAATTTTGCGGCTTCTATTGCACGTTCAACTTCTTCATCACTAGCATCTAATTTACCGTAAAGAACATTTTCTCGAATAGTACCGTTAAATAAGAATACATCTTGTTGAACGGTACCCATTTGCCCTCTAAGTGAGCTTAATGTGTAGTCTTTTATATTGACTCCATCAATAGATATTGAACCTTTTGTAGTATCGTAAAATCTTGGTAGAAGGTTGATTAAAGTAGTTTTACCAGCTCCACTAGGGCCTACAAAAGCAACCATCTCTCCAGCTTTAATTTCAAGGTTGATGTTTTCTAATACTGGACGACCATCATCATATTCAAAAGATACATTATCATAATGAATATTTCCATTAAAGTGTGGTGCTACTTTTGCGTTTGGACTATCTACAATAGCTGGTTTTCTAGCTAGTTCTTCGTTAAATCTTTTGAATCCTGCGAAACCTTTTGGATACATTTCTACCATCGTATTAATACGTTCAATAGGTTTAACAAAAGTGTTTGCTAAAAGTACAAAACCTACTAATTCTCCTGTCGTAAGTTCACCTTTAATAGTGAAATAAGCACCAAAAACAAGTGAAGTTAGAGTAATAAGTCGCATTAATACATAGTTGAATGAACTACTAGTAGCCATAGTTTTATAAAATGCAAGCTTGTTTTTTCTATAGTTTTGTATCATGTCTTCGAATATTTTTTTCTCAAATTCTTCATTAGCAAATGCTTTTACAACACGGATTCCACTTAATGAATTTTCTAATCCAGCATTAAACTCACCAAGTTGTGAATAGATTTTTCTATTAACATTCTTCATTTTTTTATTAAAAATCGATAGCCCAATAGCTAAAATTGGGATAAGGATAATAGTTCCTATTGCTAGTTGCTCATGAACATTCCACATAAGAACAAAAGCTCCACAAATACTCATAACAGTAATAAAAACATCTTCTGGACCGTGGTGGGCAACCTCACTAATATCGAATAGATCGGTAGTAAGTCTACTCATCAGTTCTCCTGTTTTCTTCTCATCGTAGTATTCAAAAGAATGTTTCTGAAGATGTGCAAAAAGTTTTCGTCGCATGTCAGTTTCTATATTAATTCCTAAAGTGTGACCAAGATAGACGACTATATAGTTAAGAGTCATACTAAAAAGGTAAAGTGCGAAAAGTAGAGAACAAACTAATATTATTGTTTTAAAATTACCTGTTGGTAGTACTGTGTCTATGACTTTGTTTACTGCAACAGGGAATAGCAGCTCAAGAATCCCTGATAAAATCGCGCAGCCAAAGTCGATAGAAAATAATTTTTTATATGGTTTATAATAACTGAAAAATTCTTTTAACATAAATTCTCCTTTCAGATTATCTATAATCTATTTTAATACTATGAAAGAATTATGTAAATACTATGAAAACAATATCATGAATTATCAAAGAAAAGAGGAGATAAGATTTTAAAAATCAATTGAATTTTATTTGGTTTTATAGTACTATTTAGTAAGGAGTCCTATGTTATCGTTTTAACTAGGATATTTTTTGTAAAGCAAAGTTGTAATTTAGGAGATAATAAACATAGATGATAAAAAAATCAATATACTTATTTGGGGCGTTGATATTGCCTCTTTTAGTAGTATGGATATTTAGGATGCAGTATGGATATATTTACCATGCCGTTGATGATGTTACAATAAATTATTCCATAATAAACGGCGAATCTATGTTATTACCATATATAGGTATAGTTTTAACCAAAACGCTAGTAATTATTCAAAATATTTTTCCAATGATTAATATTTATTTTATTTTTTTAGTTGGAACATATAGTATTAGTTTTTCAGTATTTATTTTTTTATTAAGAAAAAGAAAATGTAAGATTCTTCTTATTGTGATTATACTAATAATTGAATTTACGTTATTAAAATACTTTACCTATTCGGTAGTTGCATATGTATTGGCAACATCAGGAGTACTACTTTTATATAAAGAAGAGAAAACTATTTTATCTAGTATAATTATTTTTGTAGGATTCTCTCTGCGAGTTCAAGTTATAGTGAGTGTTATTTTACTGCTTTTAGGTATAGTTCTTTATGAGTTAATTGTAAATAAGAAAAAGGAAAAAACAGTATATTTAGCTATTGTTACTACGCTAGTAATAGCGACAAACTTTATTTTTGTCAAAACTAATAGTGAAGTTGAAAATTATATTACATGGAATAATAAGAGTACGTTAATAAGAGACTATCCGGCAATAAACTATAATGAATATAAGGATAAACTTGCAAGTGAAAATATTAGTAAAAATGATTTAGAGAGTTATAACGCGTGGATATTTGCTGAGAAAAATATTTTTAGCAACAACATGCTAGATAAGTTAGATGAGATAAGAGATAATTCAAAAAAATATGATTTATCAATAAAAAATAATATTATTCAAATTTTTTCAAATGAGTTATTAAAAGTATTTATTTATTTTATAGTATTAATACCTCTGCTATATAGACCGAAGAAAATATTTGGGCATTTATCATTAGTAATGCCGATAGCTTTAATTATATTGTTATCAATAAGACAAAGAATGGTAGAAAGAGTTTATATTCCGTTAATAGTAATATTTATTTTTAGTTTCATTATATATTTACAGGATATTTTTGAAAAAAGAAATTATAGATTGTTAAGGGGTACTGAAAATATAATTTTCAGCATATTAAGTCTAATTATGTTGAATAATACTATTCAATATGGAACTGATAATTTATATTGGTTTGTTCATCAGAGTTTCCCTCATAACAAAGTTTATAATGAAATGCTAAAAAATAATGAGAAAAACTTATATATTTTTGCAGGTTATGGTAATATTATTAATAGTCAGCCAAATGTTAGTAAAGTTTTTGTAGAAAAAGATAAAATTACTAAAAATATGCTAACTTTAGGAAATTGGCAAACTTTTACTCCTCAATACAAAGAAAAATTAGATAATCTTAATGTAAGTGATAGTAATAACCTATTGTCTAGTGCGCTAGATTCAGATAATATAAAATTTGTACTTCCTGAAAAATCAGGATTAATGGAGAAAGTGAAAATATTGTTTAAAGAACATTATAATAAAGATGTTAATTTTATGTTCCAAGAGAAGGTAGACGAAGAAGTTAATGTTTATGTGTTAAGGAGTGACGCAAGTGAGTAATACAAGAATAAAGTATATAGATATGCTAAAAGCAGTCTGTATAATATTAGTAATTTTAGGTCATATGTCTTATACTCCAAGTCAAGTTAAATTATTACTATACATATTTCATATACCGTTATTTTTCTTTTTATCGGGTATGACGCTAAATATTAGTAAATATAATTCTTTTTTTGAATTTACAAAGAAGAAGATACAAACTATTATAATTCCATGTTTTTTAATGAATATTTCGATATTTTTGATACAATCAATAGTATTTGAACCTCAAAATATTTTGAAGATGGATATTGTTCATTTTATTAAAGCATTAGTTATAGCTGATAGATTACATGTATATTTTCAACTTTGGTTCTTATATGCTTTATTTTTAGCGGAGTTAGTGTGCTATGTAATTATAAAATATAAAAGAAATAATTATGGTCTAATGTTATCATATGTATTATTGATTGTACTAGGATTATTAGGAAAAGAGATGTATATAAATGAATGTTGGTTAATATGGAGTTTTGATTTAGTACCTTTTGCGGCTATATTTATTTTAACAGGTTATATTGTTAGGGTGAATATGGATGTGATTAATAAGTGGTTCAGTTTATTATATTTTATACCTGTAGTTTCATTAAGTTTAGCTTCTGGTATATATAATAAGAGAGTTGATTTATTTTATCAACAAACAAACTCTATACCGTTATACTTTATAGCGGCATTTTCTGGGATTTGGGCAAGTATAATATTATTTAAAAACCTACCTTCGATATCTATATTTGAAAAGATAGGTAGAAATACATTAATATATTATGCATACCATTCTCCAATAGTCCTTTATATACTAGATATAATTATGGGGCAGTTAGCAATTAGGTATACAGGTATATTTGTAAATAATTACATTATCGCTGGTGTTGAGTTGGTATTAGCAATATGTTTTTGTGAAGTTATAGCGAAAATTATAAATAATAGTTTTCCATTTTTACTTGGAAAGAAAATAAATAAGAAGGTGGCTTAATTGAGCTACCTTCTTATTTGTTTATTAGATAGGAAAAATTTTATGTAAAATATGAGAAGCAAGTTTATTATTTATATATATAATTTCGTGTATTAACAAAAAAATAACAATATGATAAAAAATACAATGTAATTTTTAACTATCAGTGGTATAATATTAGTTATAAAAAAATTTAAGGAGAGGATTTGTGAGCTTAATTTTTTTTGAAAAACTAGATCAGTATAAAAATAGTTTAAAAGAAGTTTATATTAATAATATATACAAAAATGAAAATCTAACATATAGAACTCTAATCGAGTACTCTGATAAACTAGCTGTTTATTTAGAAAAAAAATTAGGGAACAATAAAAATCCGATAGTAGTATATGGTCATAAACATCCGTTTATGTTAGTTTTCTTTTTAGCTTGTGTTAAATCAGGAAGGGCTTTTTGTCCAGTTGATATAAATACTCCCCAAGAGAGGGTAGATGAGATAGTTCGTACAGTTGATTCGCAATTAGTTTTAGTCACTGAAGATATAGAACTATCTAAGGAATTGATAAATGTAGAATTAGCGAAAGAAATAATAAATAGCACTGAAGAAAGAATCTCTAAGGAATATTATGTAAAAGGAGAAGATATTTTTTATATAATATTTACATCTGGAAGTACAGGTAAGCCAAAAGGTGTTTGTATTACATATAATAATTTGAACAACTTTTTACACTGGTATACAGGTTATTATAATGAGAATGATGAGTTAGTATTTCTTGGACATCCACCATTTTCTTTTGATCTTTCGGTAATGTCTTTATGGCCAAGTTTATACTTAGGGGCTTCTTTGGTACAAATAGATAAGAAACACCAAGAAGATTTCAAAGTTATGTTTGAAGAATTAAAAAAATCAAATGCGACAATATGGATATCTACCCCTTCATTTATCGAGATGTGCTTTATAGATAAAAGTTTTAATCAAGCGCTATTGCCAAGAGTAAAACAATTTGTTTTCTGCGGAGAAAAACTATTTGCGCAAACAGTAGAAAAGATTCATAAGAATTTTCCAGGGGTACAGGTAATCAATACATACGGGCCTACAGAATCGACAGTTATGGTCACTTGGTTAGAGGTTACTAAAGATATAATCCAAAACTATTATGAAAATCTACCGATAGGTAAGGTTAAATGGGGCTCAAAAGTTGAGTTAAAAAATGTAGATAGTGAAGGTAAAGGCGAAATAGTTATAATTGGCAATACTGTAGCTAAAGGATATTTTAAAAATGAGCAGCTTTCACAAGAGAAATTTGGCGTAGACGTACTAGACGGGAAAGAAGTAAGAAGCTATTTAACAGGCGATTTAGGTTACTTTAAAGATGATATGTTATTTTGTGAAGGTAGAATAGACTTTCAAGTTAAACTACATGGACATAGAATAGAGCTGGAGGACATAGATAATAATCTACTAAAAAATAAAAAGATTCGTCAGGCAGCAACTCTACCTAATTATGATGATGGTAAAGTAAAATCATTAACAACTTTTATTGTTTACAATGATAAAATTGAGAAACGTTTTGAAGTGACGAAAGAAATAAAAAAACAATTAAAAAAACTAGTTCCGGAATATATGGTACCTAAGAAAATTGTATTTTTAGAAGAGATGCCACTTAATAATAATGGTAAAATTGATAAGAAAAAGTTAAAGGAGTTAGTGTAGTATGAGTTACTTTGAAGGCAATGAATTTTTCTTTTTTTTAATTCTAGCCTTAGTAATTGGTTTTATAATAAACTATCTAGGTAAAAAAACTGAATATTATATACTAGCTCTGTCTCTTATTTTTGCTATAGTAATTTATGGTAAAAATTCGTTAATGTTAGGCTATTTAATAGGTTTTATAATCTATCAGTATATATTGGTTATGATAGCTCAGAGAACTCAAGATGCAAAGCGTTTAAAGATTTTAGTGTTTCTATCTATCGTTCCGTTAATAATAAATAAAGTATTTGCGTTAACTCATTGGCATTTACTAGCATTTTTTGGAATATCGTATATGTCTTTTAAAACAATACAAATTATGATAGAAATATCTGATGGATTAATTAAAGAAAGAATTAGTATAATAGATTATATACAGTTTCTATTATTTTTCCCGACAGTTAGTTCTGGCCCAATAGATAGAAGCCGAAGATTTATGGTAGACATTAAAGAACGAATGCCGAGAGATGAGTATCTAGAACTTGCAGGATTAGGAGTATATAGGGTAGTATTAGGATTATTATATAAGGTTGTGTTATCAACTTACAGTTATCACTATTTAGTAACTCTTTCTAATTTTGGTTCATTAAATTACTCAATAAAATATATGTATTTATATACATTATATTTATTCTTTGATTTTGCAGGGTATAGTTTAATGGCGGTAGGTAGTAGTAATATTCTTGGTATAAAAACACCGATGAACTTTAATAAACCATTTTTAAGTATAGATATAAAAGATTTTTGGAATAGGTGGCATATCACACTTTCAACATGGTTACGAGATTTTGTTTTCTCAAGAGTGTTTATGGAGGCAACAAAGAAGAAAAGGTTTAAAAAGAGATTAAATACTGCAATGTATGCCTATATGATAAATATGCTTTTAATGGGATTTTGGCATGGTTTAACAATTAGCTATATTGTCTATGGAGCTTACCATGGTATACTTATGGCGGGATTTGAATATTATCAGAAGAAGAGTAAATTTTATAAGAAAAATAAAAATAAAGCATGGTATAAAGTATGTAGCTGGTTTATAACGATAAACCTAGTGATATTTGGTTTATATATTTTTTCTGGAGAACCATATAAAATATTGATGACTTTATTAAATAAATAATTTATTTAGAGGAGAATAAGAAGATGGTAAAAGAACAAGTATTAGATATGTTAGAAGAAATCTGTGAAGATGATGTAGTTAGAGAAGATTTAGACATAAATATGAAAGAAGAAGGTCTAATGGATTCATTGGCGTTTGTTGAAATGTTAGTAAGAATCGAAGAAATATTTGGTCTAAGTATAGCACCGACGGAAGTAACATATGAAGAAATAGATACACCAAATAAGGTAATTTCATATATAGAAAATAGGAAATAATAAAAAATGATAAAGTTAAGGGCATTTTTAATATCGATAATTTTGGTATTAATAACACTTATAATTTTAGATAAAACTTATATAAAGAAAATCGAAGATTACTATAAAGTTAATGACAATAGTATGCGTTACAATACATCTTATGAGAAGTATAAAAGTAAGGATATGATATTAGAAAATATGACACCAAATACTGTGTTGTTATTAGGTTCATCTGAGTTAACAACAACTATTAATGAAGATTTCCATCCTAAGAAGATTTTCAATTATGGGGATTTTAATATTATGCAAGTAGGGGTTGGTAATTCTCAAAATATCATTCATGCTGCTACATTAGGGTCTATAGGTGATGATGTTAGAAATAACGAAATAGTTATGATTCAGTCAATTCAATGGTTCGATAATAAAAATGGAATATTAAAAGACGCATTCTTATCTAGAATATCTGATGAACATGTTTATAATA
>ERZ773008.2169-NODE-2169-length-13093-cov-11.054533_pt1 | contig 13093 bp, 10 predicted proteins | sample MGYA00580664_ERZ773008 | MGnify/ENA primary metagenome ERZ773008 (study PRJEB29015, sample SAMEA2738016) | human oral metagenome | biome: human oral; feature: human-associated habitat; material: dental | place: China | collected 2048 ... | reverse complement strand
CCAGCCGTTCATCTCATCGAACTGTATTTGTAGCTCACCGATGCGTTCGGCGTGCTCATCGGAATAGTCGGCATAGAGTTCGTCCATCTCTTTTTTGACTTTGGAGAGGACTTTGTTGCCCATAATCACCGTGTCGAGCACAGTGTAGTCGTCATAGGCATAGTGGTCTTGCTCAAGCACTGACATACGCTTGCCTGGTTCGAGGATCACACGCCCCGAAGTAGGTTCTTGCTTGCCTGAAAGAATTTTAAGGAAAGTAGATTTGCCTGCTCCATTGGCACCGATGATGCCGTAGCAGTTGCCTTGTGTAAAAGTTACGTTTACCTCATCGAAGAGGACGCGTTTTCCGAATTGTACGGATAAATTGGATACTGATAACATTGTTAATGATTAATGTTTAATGATTAATTAAAGATCTACGGTAAAAATAGTATTTAGTTGGTTCTTCAAAGCATATTTATAAAAATTTAATACCCCTTTGCTCCAACTCAACAAATAGTTAAGTTCTTCCTCATTTTTAGTATATGAGTAGTCTGAGGGAATTTTTTCAAAATTCTTTTTGATAATCTCTTGTAGATTATTCTCTTCAAGATAGTCTACAATTTTTTGAATATTATCGAGGTCATTCACAAATATTACACAATCATTATGATCTAATAATAAATAACCTCCAAAAACAATATTAGGAGCTATTCCTTCTTCTTTGTACCAATCACCCTCACAAAGACAATAGTGAATGCCTTCCCACGCTTTATCTATCTGATAACTTTTGGGTGTACCCAAGAGATTTTCTTCAATGGTGTTGAGCATATAAGCATACATCTTGTCATCATCTTGTTCTGCAATAGTATCTACCTGCTCATCACTAAGTGCATAAAAAACGCCTAATCGTGCCATAATATATCTTTTTATTATTCGTCTCGGTTATACAAAATTGTTAAGTAAGCAGTTGCTTCCATATTATCCAAAATAGGTTTGGGATTATACATAAAAGTTTTGGTTATTTTTTTAGGATTATCCTCATTCTCTCCAAACATATTACCCCCTGTAGTGATTTCTAACTTATTGGTGCTCAGATTAAAACTTTCAATCGTTTCCTCTCCAGTACTCCTATCGAAACTATTAGTTTCTACTCCTATAAGTTCAAAATGGCTGTTTTGGAACCTGAATACATATTCTACATTGGTTATGGACCAAGAACCTGCTGAATAAAAATACTGAAATTTCAGACGTAAGGTATTGTTTTTTATGTTTATATCACCTTCTCCTAACGGATCTAATAGAGAAGGATCTTCTTCAGTTTTTGAAGGCTCTATAAAACCTCTATCATTCTTAGCGGCTAATTTGTAAGTACCTTTTTCCTGTTTGAATAGTACCAAAAGAGCCCTAGGATTGGTATTCAACGTATCATTATATTCTGTAACGATTATATTTTCAGGATTTTCTTGTTCTACAATAAGAGCTGTATCTGCTAAGCCATCTTTGTTGAGATCTCCATCTACTTTCATTATAGCTGACCAATGTTTAGGCACAAAATCTTCCATTTTATTTCCTTGTTCTGGGAAATCAGTCGGATATTCTTCTATTACTGAGGTAGTTGATTCTTCATCTGTTGTTGAAGTAATAGGTTCATTGGTATCAATCACATTAGCATCCTTTTTCTTAGATAAGAAATCACAAGAACTTCCTAATAGGAAAAAAGATAGAATGCTAAATAGAAATAAGACTTTCCTAAAAATAATAAATTGCATACCGATCATATTTTTGCGCAAAAGTACACAATATTTGTAAGATATGGAAATAGTTGTGATTCTAAAAGAAAATTATTCTCTTAGTTCTCTCTCCATTTTTCTTACAAAGCGGTGGAGTTCTTTACTCTTATAAAAATCAAAACAATCCAAACAAATAAGATTTGCCTTAGGATCTCCCATTTCATTCTTTAATGATCCGCTAGGAAACTCAAACTGTGTGTTTTGGATCACGAAATCCTTTGTCTTTTCTAACCCCTCTAACCCATAATGGAAAAATACGACTCCTCCTATATGATCTTTAGGAAATCGAAAGATGCTATCTATTCGATTGTAATTATGCTCCATACATAAGTAGAACGCATATTTTTTGAGTAGTTTTATACGATCTCTTTTTGTCAAATCTGGCAAGGTAGGCTTACAAGAAGACAACAAAACAACTATAATAAGGGATATTAATTTGATAATTCTCATAATCTGTAATTTATTTTTCTGCAATGATTATTAGTGCCATTGATTTTTCCTTATCAAAAGGGTCTTTTTTGAAATTACCATATAATTTGATGGCTTGAAATCCTATCTGAGTAAGCCATTGGATGAGTTCGTCAGCGAAAATAGGCTGTAACAATTCCTCATTTTCTATGGTATCGTCCAAAATAGTCTTGAAACGAATTTTTCCTTCCTTATTGAGATAGTAAAATCGCTCAAACTTTACCTTGTCATTGGTTATCAAGGGGAGATTACCGAGGTAATCGCCTTGTTGCTGAGCGAAATATTTTTCAAAATTGACCAATTGCAGGACAAGTTTACCCTCTTGGGTGAGTTGTCCATAGGCTTTTTGCAAAAAGAGCTGTATGGAAGCCTTACTATCCAAATGGGGGAGCGTATTACCGATACAAACAATGTTGTCAAAGGTGGAAAGCTCATCAATAGTAAGCATATCACGCTGTTGTACAGTAATGCCTTTTTCAGCAGCTTTGGCAATCAGTCGCTCACTGAGGTCGATAGCGGTAACTTCGTATCCTTGTGAGCTTAGGTAAGCGGTAAGATTACCCGTAGCAGCACCTACATCTAGGACAGTATGCCCTTGAAGCTCATCCGCAAAAAATGTTTGGTGAGCTGGAGATAGTGGAAAGATATAATCGTATCTTTCTGCAATACAGTTATAGAACTGAGACATAATAAATAATGTTTAATGATTAATGTTCAATGATTAATGTTCAATGATTAATGGGATGGAGAGACTTTGTTTATAGATTTTAGCATAGCCTTTAATAGTCTCTAATTTATTAAAATTTAAATCTTTGTTTTCTTCCAACGAAGGATAAATGATAAGACAGTCTATGAGTTGGTTACTGTTTTCTAAGCCGAGTTTTTTATAAACCTTTTCTAAGCGTGCATACGCACTCACCTGACGAATATCGTCTACCACTTTTCCTTCTTCATAAATGGGTTTGTACTTGGCATCAATGACCATTTTATATTCTGGAGTGTTGAGCAAAAAGTCTAATTCGGTATAGTCGGCTGTAAGATGATAGGTTACCGCTTCCCTACCAAACTGTTCTTGCAATTTTTTATAGACATATAGTTCAAAAAGCTTGGGCATATCTATCCAAAAAGGAGGAATGCTTACCTTGTGTTGAGTTGTTTCGGTGATATTGTACGAAAAGCGCTTGAGAATATGCTTACCTATCTCAATAGCTTGTTCATATTCCTTAAAAAATGGATTTATAGTAATATTTTTCAGGTTTTCTATATCAATTTCTTCTGAAATCAATTCAAAATAAGGGGTGCAATAAGTAATCAATTCGCTTATAGTAGCTTCATTCCCTGCAAAAAAAGTAGGGTGTGTATTCTTAAAACTGATGACAAACTGCAAAACTTTCTTCAGAAAACGATTTTCGAGATTGTCCATTCCAAACTGTTGATACCTACATACGTGGGTTGTGAGTTTGTTCTTAAAAACATTTTGTTTCAGATGTTTGCCAATCTGTATCTTCCCTTTGATACGGCTATTAAGATTCTCTTCTACTGTGTAATACGATTTTTTGAGTCCTTTGCGTGTGATACGTTTTAGGAGCTGGAGAAACTGTACTACAAGGAAAGGTGTCAGGAAATCCTTTTGCTGCTCTATTGTAATTTGTGGTTCCTTCCAATAGATTTTTACGAGGTCTCGGGTATGTTTTTCCTCTATATCAACCGTATAGATCTCGAGCAACATCTTCAAAAAATCGATTTCGACACTCGCCTCTCGGCAATTCATTTTAGGGGCTATATAGACATATTCCTCCCCTACTAACCAGTCTACCCCTATATAGTAATGTGCTTTGAGAGTAATAGCCTCCTCGCTCACCAACAACAAAAAGGGGTAAATGGTTTCTCCTCTCTCTGTTTTAAACACCCTCAATTGCTTTGTTTTGAGTGCCTCAAACAGAGGTGTATCCTCCACGCTGAGGATATGTTCCTTATGCTCAGATAAATGAATTGCCATTTAAACAGTGATTAAGGAGTTTATTTTCTCTTCAATATCTTGCCCTATAAGGATACCATCTTTGACATATTCGAGCAAGATAGGTTTGATCTCATACTCCCAACGGATATCAATAGGAGTATTTTTAGTAATGAAGTAAGAATGTCCTAACTGTACATCTTCTTTTTTGAACTCAGAAGATAGATTAGTATTGAATAAGTTAGTCACTTTAGCAAATAGTACACTCTCAAACTGGTTACCTAATTCACTTGTTAGATCTTTAGGCAAGACATTGACGAAGGCAAAGCGACGACGGATCGCATAGTCTATATGTCCTACGGAGCGGTCAGCGGTATTCATTGTACCTATAATATATAAGTTGGGAGGAAGTACCAAGCTATTGTCATCATCAATAGTGTACATACTTTGCACCGCTTCGCCTCGGTATTCTAAGGCATAGATAAGTTCCCCTAATACTGCCGAAAGGTTTGCTCGGTTGATTTCGTCAATAATGAGGACATAGGAGTTAATTCTTTTAAAATTCTCCGCCCATTCTATGAAATAGTCTGTGATATATTTCCAATCCCAAGCTTTATTATCTTCTACTTCATAAAATTTTTTAAATTTATCTTTCAAATTTTCATTTGTAAAATTTCTTGAAAGACTTATTGGTTTACGATCTGATTCCCATTCTTTTTTATCTTTATTCCTATATTGATAAAATAGGAATTCTTCATTATTCTTATCTGTATCTATTTTATAAAACTTTATGGTTTCTTCCTTATCAAAAAATAGATCTTTATTTTTTTCTATAAGAGAATCTTTAAAGTGTTCCCAAATAGGTTTATGAAATACCTTTAATGCTCTATGAGCAAACTCTCCCAACACCTTATTTTCAGCGGTATATACAATACCATCACCCTCTTCGTTAGGTTTAGCCACAATCCCTCTTACAAAATCTTCATAGGAGTAACTAGGATGAAACTGTATCAGTTTAAACTGCTCACTACCTTCTAAGGGAGTATCTTCCGCTAAGCCTAATAGCATCCTTGCGATACGCTTAGCTTCACGAGTTTTACCTGTCCCTGGAGGACCTTGTAGAATGATCTGGGGCTTATAATGGAGGAGATTGATGTATTTTTGTATTTTGCTTTCTGTATTCATTTTGTTTTCTTTTATAAGGTTTGCATTACTAAAAATGAGCTTATAGGCTTCAAATTGTTTTCCTTGTAAGTCATAGATGAGTTCAAGAAAACTACTTCCTTTGATATAAGTATCCCCATCTGTATCTTCTTCTACTTTTAGTACTTTTCCTAATAAGATTCCTTGCTTTATTTTTATATTTCTCAGAGAATCCTCATCAGTAGGTCTAATATCTGTATCTCTATCATCAAAAAATAGAGAATAATCATTCAACAATTCTCTAATTTCTTGTTTATGATTGAAATAGCTATTTATAAAAGGTTGTACTTCTTCTAAAGGATATGGATTAGCTCTCCATTCTGGGTAAGCGCTGAACTTTAGCCCATAGTGTAGTTGTCCTTCTAATCTATATAACAAATGATATTGCAGTTCTTTTGTACTACCTATATTGAACGTCCAATCATCATTTTTAGGATCTGTAGCACCAGCAAAAAGAGCATTTTTTGAAGCTACCCTACTATTCCCATTGAGTTCTATTCTTGTCTTTTGAAACTTTTCAATGAAATTATTTTCTTCAAACTCTTCGTGAATTTTATCTATAAGCTCTTGTAGGTTTTCAAAATAGACATTTTCTTCATATTCTAAAAACTTTCTGTAGTGGGTGTTGATAATAGCCTTTGGGACACCATTTCCTTTACTATTTGAATAGTCTTCAAAGGTATTATCTATAGTTTTTATATCCAAATTTTCTAAAGAAACATTTTCTTCAAAAGGATTAAAACCATAGCTCGTTTGGTATCTAGCAATAAGTTCTTTTATATTCTCATCAAAATTTGCTTTATTGAAATAGTTTCTGTATGACTGCTTGTTAGGAAGCACTACTCTAAGGTAAAACTCTTTAAACTCAGATAATTTGCTCATGATTGTTTTTTAAAGCAACAAAGATACAATTTTCCTCTCAAAGTTCCACTCTTTTCTATAGGAAAAAATTCTTTTTTTTCGTAACTTTGCATTCTCTTATCTTGACAGATCTTATGAACAAAAAAATTACCCTAATTGATTGGGGATTAAAGGACTATAAGGAAGCTTGGGAAGAACAAGAGAAGCTCTTCCAGTCCACTATCGACCTGAAAGTGGCCAACAAAAACCTCCCCTCGCCTATCGAGACTCCTAACTATTTGATTTTTGTAGAACACCCTCATGTACTGACTCTTGGCAAAAGTGGAGTCATGGAGCACTTACTCATGAGTGAGGAGTTTCTCAAGGAAAAACATATTTCTTTCTATAAGGTGAACCGCGGAGGGGATATCACTTACCATGGCTTGGGGCAAGTGGTGGGGTATCCTATCTTGGACTTAGACAATTTCTCGCCAGACATTCACCAATACTTACGCTGCTTAGAGGAGGTGATTATCCTCACTCTTGCTGACTATGGTATCAAGGGGGAACGTAGCAAGGGAGAAACAGGTGTCTGGATAGAAGTAGGTACCCCTCATGCTCGCAAGATATGTGCCATGGGGGTAAGAGCTTCTCGCTGGGTAACCATGCATGGCTTTGCCCTGAATGTCAATACCGACCTAAGCTACTTCAATTATATTGTCCCTTGTGGTATTGCCGATAAGGCAGTGGCTTCGCTTGAGGGCGAGCTGGGACATCAGGTGTCACTACAGGAGGTGCGGGAGCGTATCACCCAGCATTTCTTAGAGGTATTTTCGGCTACATTGGCCTAAGTACTACATACTCTTATAGCGATTGAGTATCTTAAGTTGCTCTTTGTCAAACTGATAAGGGTCGTTTCGAATAATGAGCTTACCTTCTTCGTCTACCCAAGCGGTAAGGTAGGAGACATCAATGACAAAGTGCTGCTTAGGGCGTACCCTACGCTGGTCACGCCCTGTGGTCATGGCTTCTTTCACCTTCTCAGCATCCCATTCTTCAGAGCCTCTGAGCAGTTTCGTAGCCAATCTTTCTGGATATTCCACACGGATACATCCATGGCTATAGGTGCGTTGGGTATTGCCAAAAAGGCGCTTGGAGGGAGTGTCGTGTAGGTATATACTCATATCATTGTAGAGGACAAACTTGACCAAGCCCAACGAATTGTTCTCAGAAGGAGCTTCTACAAAGTAAAATGCCCGCTTGCTAATGCGTTCGTCACGCCAATTGACCTTTGCAGGGTCTATTTCCTTATCATTCTCATAGAGCTTATAACCACGCTTAGCATACTTAAGAGAATCTCCACTGCTTATAATATTGGGTATCATTTCCTTACGAACGATACTCTGAGGTACTGACCAAGTAGGACGGAACTCCACATACCTTAGGCTATCAGAAAAAATAGGAGTAGGAGTCTCTGGATTGCCTACCACTACACGGGTTTGGAAGACCAAAGAATCCTTATGGAAGAGTCGCAAGCGATATTCAGGTATGTTCACCAGGATATAATCCTCTCCTAAATCCTTATTGTGCCAGCGCAAACGCTCCATATTCAAGAGCAGTAAGTCTCTTTTTTCCTTGGCTGTCATTAACAAATAACCCATTGTTTGGGCTCCTGGCACCCCATCTGCGGGAATTCCAATACTTCTCTGAAAATCTTTTACCGCTTCCACCAATAGTGAATCCACCTGCTCAGGATTTTCCTGTACAGGCGATTCATATCCCTTATGCTTCAGACAAGCACGTAGGGCTAAGATGGTACTATCAGCATAGCCTATAGTATAGCTCTTGAGATCTGTGATAGCAAAAGGGGTTAGTACTTCGGCGGTATCCTTCTCTAACTCTCTATAGCGCTGAGCCATCGCCTTATAGAAAGGTTGTTGGGGCTGTAGGGCTTCTATGATCTGAGAGAGGTTGTCATTGTCCTTGAGCTTGAGAAGCAGCTCCACATTGTCCAATAGCGGACGAGTACGCTTCCATACACGCTTCTCATCCCCTACCTTAGGAACTCTTCCTCGGGTAAGGTGACGGGTAAATAGCAGAAAAGAAGCAGTAATCTCCCTATCGGTCTCCTCTAAGTCTGTCAAGGATAGTGTCCCCTTATATAGGGAATCTACTTTCTGAGAGAGCTCCTTTTGGCGATAGTTCTCCGGAAAAAATCCATAATCCGAAAGTGCTGTAAGTACCTGTATATAAGAGGTAAAAAGAGGTGAAGGCTTATTCTGATAGAGCCAACGGGTTTGGTAATTATACTTTTTGTAAAAATCAACTACCTCTCGCTCTATGGCGGGCTTGTACAAGGGATCCTTGATGGTTACCTTCTTGAGGGTAGCCACTGCGGTATCTTGCAGGGATACAGACTGATAGGATTCGTTAATCTCCCTATCGGCAAATTCGTCTACTACAGCTTTGCTGTTTTTTTCCTTACATCCTATAAGAAGTAATGAAAAGAAAAGAAAACACAAATGCTTTAACATGTTATTATTTTTTTGGGCGCAAAGATAATGATTTTTTTAAGACTATAATCAAAATTTTGGCATGTTTTTTGTGTAAATATTTCTATCCTAATTTTTTAAAAGAAAATTTATGAAAAAACTCCTATCTTTTCTCGTTTTATTTTGGGGATTATCTGTAGCGATGGCGCAAAAAACAATAATCCCAGAAGTAAAAGTAGTCAGCGAGGACAATGTTCATCCTATGCAGCTACAAGACCTCTCGGTGGATATTCTCGTAGTAGGGCAAACGGCCGTAACTACGATGGAAATGACTTTCTACAATCCTAACAATCGTGTGATGGAAGGCGAGTTTGAGTTTCCCCTCGCCGAAGGGCAGCAAGTCTCTCGCTTTGCCTTGGATATTGACGGCAAGCTCCGTGAGGGTGTAGTCGTAGACAAATCCTTGGGACGCAAGGCGTTCGAGGATATCGTCCGCCGTGGGGTAGACCCTGGTCTTTTAGAGAAAACGGAAGGAAACAACTTCCGTGCTCGTGTATATCCTATGCCACGCAAGGGCTCTCGCCGTATCTTGATTGCTTTTGAGCAAGAACTCTCCCAAAAGAACGGACAGGATTTCTACTTCCTTCCTATTGCCAATGCGGCGAAACTCAAGAAGTTCAAGATTCGTACCGAGGTGGTCTCTCGCTTTGTCAAGGCCGATATCCAAAACTCCCTACAACTGGACTTTACCCAAAGCCGCAACAGCTATCTCAGTGAGGTGGAGAAAACTAACTTTACTTTGAACAAAAATATAGCACTGCTCTTTCCTAAGATAGACAAACCACAACTACTTACCGCTTCCCAAGGGGATAAAAGTTACCTATATGGAAATATTGCTTTGGAAAAACAAGAACTAAGAGCTAAAGAAGCTCCGAAAACCTTAGGAATCCTTTGGGATGTTTCTTCTTCAAGCGAAAAAAGGGACTTTGCCAAAGAATATATGCTCTTGGACAGCTATTTCAAAGAAGTAAAAAACGTAAAGGTAGTTCTCACTACCTTCCACATCTACGCTTCTAAACCTATTTCTTTTGAAATCAAAGAAGGTAACTGGCAAGCTCTCAAGGATCATTTGGACAAACTTACCTATGATGGGGCTACCGATGGCAATGCCATGACATTTCCTGCTGGAGCAGACGAATACTTCCTCTTCTCCAATGGTATTTTTAATTTTGGCAAGGAGGCATTCCAAATCAACAACCTCGTTAAGAGACTTCATGCTCCTGTGTGTGTCATCACCTCTGAGCTGGTGGCCAATATGGACAAACTACAGTACTTAGCAGGGGCTACAGGAGGTAGTTTTATCAACCTCTCCTCTCAAGAACTACTCGATGCGGTCAAGGCATTACGCTATCAGTCCTTCCAACTCTTAGGATATAAGGTAAAAAGTGGGAATGTAACTGACTTATATCCTCAAAAAGGAGCATTGGTAGGGGAAAACTTTACTTTTGCTGGAGAACTAAACTCAGATGAGGCTACTTTGGTGGTGTCTTTAGGGTATTCAGGAAAGGTTGTCGTAGAAAAAGAGGTTACTTTTTCTAAAAACGACTCTGCCTCTGCTGGAGAATTTGCTCTTTTACGCCGTATATGGGCAGAAAAGAAGATTACCCAACTCCAAAGAGAGGGAGCACAGGCCAAGGATATTGATGCTGTAGGGCGCCAATATGGTATCGTAACCGAAGGAAATTCTCTGATCGTATTGGAAACGGTAGCGGATTATGTACGTTACCAGATCACTCCTCCCGAGGAACTCCAAAGAGAGTACAATCGTCTTGTTAATACCGAAAAACAAAATAAAGAAAAAGCAAAGAAAGCACACCTTGACCATGTGGTAAAACTCTCTGAGGCTCAAAGCAAATGGTGGAATACTTCTTTCCCTATTGCTGGTACTAAGCCTGTCAAGAGTAGAGAGGATCACACCTCTAATAATAATGAAAGTAGTGCTACAGCTGGTATAAATATGCGTGCCAGTGCCAGTACCTCTGCCCTCGCTATCCGTGGTGTTGGCTCTGTTTCTGATAATATTGAGGTTCATGCCGAGATGGCCGAAGTAGCCGAGATGGCCGAAGTATCAGTAAGAGGCTATAGTCGCTCTTTAGGCTATAGTCGCTCTTCTAGAAAAGAAAGACGCAAGAGCAGAAACGCGGATAAAGCAATCGTACGCTCCGATAGCCATGAGCAGGAAAGTATGTATGAAGACTATAGAGATGAGCTTTCTGCCAACACCTCCAAAATAACTCTCAATAATTATAATCCTGATACCCCCTACCTAAAGGTGATGGAGTATGCCGATCCTGCCAAAGCGATAGAGACTTACTATAAGCTCAAGAAGGAATATGGGCAAACACCTTCTTTCTATGTGGATGTAGCGGATTACTTCTTCAAAAAAGGGGATACCGAGCAGGCTGTTTTAGTGGTATCCAACTTGGCCGAACTGAGCTTAGAGGATGCCCAGCTGCTCCGTGTATTGGGCTACAAACTCTCTTCCTACAAGGCTCATAAGGACGCTATAGAAGTATTCCGCAAGGTGCTCTCTATCCGTGAGGAAGAACCTCAGTCCTATCGTGATTTAGGACAAGCACTCGCCCAAGGGGGAGAATATCAACAGGCTGTAGAGACCCTCTACAAGGTTGTGGAACGTCCTTGGGATGATCGCTTCAGAGATGTACAGCTAATCGTTATGAACGAGATCAACAACATTGTAAATACCCAAAAAGGTCTCCGCACTTCCTTTATCGACAAGCGCTTGCTCAAGAAGGAACCAGTAGATATTCGTGTGGTACTCACTTGGGATACGGACAACTCCGATATGGACTTGTGGGTTACCGACCCAGAAGATGAAAAATGCTACTATGGACATAGACAAACTTACTTAGGGGGGATCATAAGCCAGGACGTAACAGGAGGCTATGGACCTGAAGAGTTTATGCTCAAAAAAGCTCCTAAGGGCACCTATAAAATAGCGGTAAATTACTATGGAAATCGATCCCAAAAGCAGCTTTTCCCTGTAAGCCTTCGTATTACTTTCTTTACGCACTATGGTACTCCTCAAGAGAAAAAACAGGAAACTACTGTACGCCTCTCCAACCAAAGAGAAGTCATAGAAGTAGGAAGTTTTGAGTTTTAAAAATAAATTATATGAGACAATTTTTAATCCTTTTAATAGCCTTATGGGGACTTAGTTCCTGTACAACTAATGCTACTTTCACTTTCCATAAGAACCAAACAACCTCTCTCTTAGCAGAAGTAGATATGGAAGGTATCCTCAAGTTTACAGGAGATAGTATAATGAAGTCTTTTACTAATAAAGAACTTTCGAAGAACTGGAAAAGTCTTTATCAAATAAGTAAAGAAAAAGGGGAACCTATAACCAATAAAGATACTATAGAATTGGCCAAAAGAATGTTCCTCAAAGGCCTTTACAAAGGCGAGGTACCTTATGGATTTGTCCTCAAAGCCGATCACATAAGTCAAAAGCAATGGAGTGGAATGGAAAAAATTTCCAAGAGTGAAAATACTAAGTATGGAGATTTATTTGCTTCTGTTTTCAAGTGGGATGGAGAAACTCTTATATTCGATCCTCAAGAGCTTACTAAGATCGGTAAAAAAGAAAAATTAAACTGTCCTGAAGAAGAAAGTAGTGAGACCTCAAAAGAAGAGATTAAAGCCACTTCTGATGAAACATCCGAAGCAGCTACCTCTTCTGAGACTGGACAAAAAATAGAGAGCCCTTTTCAGATGAAAATCAATCTCTTTTGCAAGTTCGATCGAAAGATAAAATCTATTCAAGGAACTCATCCTTACCTCCAGCAAATAGATGAACATACATTACAATTTAGTTTTAATGCATTAGAAAAGCATCCAAAAGAAAGAGGAGATTCCAAGATTACTATCATTACTAAGTAAAAACAAAGTGCACAAAAGAAAAGGTATAGCTAAAATCAAACTTAGCTATACCTTTTATCTTTTGTATTACCTCTTTTACTTATCCTCTGTGGGTAGCTCTTCGGAGGGTATCTCTTGAGGAGTTTCCTTTGCCTTGGCTAAATAGTTTGGCAAATTAAGTCCTGCCATATTGAAGAGATCGTTGAGCGGTGGTACAGTCTTCATCATACCAGAGACAAAGTTGGCAGTAGAAGTATTACCATTTTCTCCCTGACCTGAATCCCATACAGTAATCTTATCAATCTTGATATTCTTAACTGCTTCCACTTGAGTTTTTACTAGTTCAGGAAGCTTTTCTATCAAGAGCAATTGGAAAGCCTTAGTAGGATCGCCACCTGCAGCACTTACCACATCCTTAT
>ERZ773008.2158-NODE-2158-length-13135-cov-3.978517_pt1 | contig 13135 bp, 11 predicted proteins | sample MGYA00580664_ERZ773008 | MGnify/ENA primary metagenome ERZ773008 (study PRJEB29015, sample SAMEA2738016) | human oral metagenome | biome: human oral; feature: human-associated habitat; material: dental | place: China | collected 2048 ... | reverse complement strand
GCCAGATGGCGCGCCGTTTTTGTTTGCCGTGGATGAGGCCGGGGGCGCCTTCAGCCTGCCTTGCGGCGCAGCGCCAGCGCCAGCAGCAGCACTGTGCAGAAGGCAAACCACATGAAGGACCAATTGGCGATGCTGCCGCCCAGCAGCGTCCAGTCCACGGCGGCGCAGTCGCCGCTGCCTTTGAAGATGGAAGGCAGCAGACGGCCAATGGGCATGGATTCGATCATGCCGTAGAGGTCGCCCCGCCCGCATGCGGAAAACGCGGGCGGATTCCATTGCAGCCAGCTTTGCCGTCCGCCCGTGAAAGCGCCCAGCACGGCAAACAGCAGCGCCAGCACGCCAAAGCCGCGCTGCCAGCCGCCCGGCTTGCAAGCCGCCGCCAGGGCGCTGAACACCGCCACGGCAATCAGCGCCTCGCGCTGCACGATGCACATGGGGCACGGTTGCAGGCCCACCATGCCCTGGAGGTAGAGCACGCCAAAGGCCAGCATGCCCAGGCAGGTGGCGCTGATGGCCAGGTAAAGGCGGCGCGGAGCGGCGAGGATTTGTCGGATGAGGTTCATGGTCATTCAAAGCGAGTGTGAAGCGTGGCGTTTGGAGCGGGGGCCTGGCAGCGGGTTCCGCCAGCCTGGCTGGTGCGGCGCTTGCGTTTGCCCATCGCAGCCTTCTGCTCGGCCCTCCGCCATCTCAAGCTTGCGCGCACCAGACAAGGCAAACCGAACTTGTCGAAAAGAGACGTCTTTTTGCTCTTTTAATCACGCATAAAAGAACGGAATCAGGCGTGTAAACAGAACGGGAACGCAAGCTCAAGGAGCGCAGGAGGTTTTCTGAACAGGCGCTCACGCTCCTTCGCGGCTGGCGCGCTTGCGTTCGTGCTCTTTGAGGTGGCGCTTGCGCAGGCGGATGCTTTTAGGGGTGATTTCGACGAGTTCGTCGTCTTCGATGAATTCCACGCCGTATTCCAGCGTCAGCTCGATGGGGGGCGTGACTTTGATGGCGTCTTCCTTGCCGCTGACGCGGAAGTTTGTGAGCTGCTTGGTGCGCGTGGCGTTGACGACGATGTCGTTGTCGCGGTTGTGAATGCCCACGATCATGCCTTCATAGACCGGGTCGCCCGCTTTCACGAACATGCGGCCCCGATCATCGAGCTTGCCCAGGGCGTAGGTGAAGATTTCGCCGTCGTCCATGCTGATGAGCACGCCGTTTTTGCGGCCGCCCACATCGCCCTTGAAGGGTTCGTAGCCGTCGAAGATGTTGGAAATCAGCCCGCTGCCGCGCGTGAGGTTGAGAAATTCGTTGGAAAAGCCAATGAGGCCGCGCGCCGGTATGCGGTATTCCAGCCGCACGCGGCCGCGCCCGTCCGGCTCCATGTTCACCAGCTCGCCCTTGCGCTCGCCCAGCGCCTGCATCACGCCGCCCTGGTGGCCTTCTTCCACGTCGGCCGTGACCAGCTCGATGGGTTCGCACTTTTGCCCGTCTATTTCGCGAAAGACCACGCGCGGCTTGCTCACGGCCAGCTCGTAGCCTTCGCGGCGCATGTTTTCCAGCAGGATGGTCAGGTGCAGCTCGCCCCGGCCCGAGACTTCAAACACGCCGTCTTCGGCCGTTTCCCGCACGCGCAGGGCCACGTTGCTTTGCAGCTCTTTTTGCAGGCGGTCCCAGATTTGGCGGCTGGTGACGTATTTGCCCTCGCGCCCGGCCAGCGGGCTGGTGTTGACGCAAAAGTTCATCGTCAGCGTCGGCTCGTCAATCTTGAGCATGGGCAGCGGCTGCGGGCTGGCCGGGTCGGTGACGGTGGCGCCAATGTTGATGTCTTCAATGCCGTTGATGAGCACGATGTCGCCCGGGTAGGCCTCTTTCACCTGCACGCGGTCCAGCCCCTCGAAGGTGAGCACCTGGTTCACGCGGCCCTTGGTTTGCCTGCCTTCCGGGCCTTCCATGACCAGCACGTCCATGCCCGCCCGGATGGTGCCCGCGTTCACGCGGCCCACGCCAATGCGGCCCACGAACGTGGAATAGTCCAGCGCCGAAATTTGCAGTTGCAGCGGCGCGTTGCGGTCGCCCTCGTGCGGGGGCACGTGCTTGAGAATGGTCTCGAACAGCGCCGTCATGTCCGGCCCCCACTGCTCGCCGGGCGCGCCTTCTTCCAGAGAAGACCAGCCGTTGATGCCGCTGGCATACACCACGGGAAAGTCCAGCTGCTCGTCCGTGGCGCCCAGCTTGTCGAACAGGTCAAACGCGGCGTTGATCACCTTGTCCGGGTCGGCGCCGGGCTTGTCCACCTTGTTGACCACCACGATGGGTTTAAGCCCCAGCGCCAGCGCCTTTTTGGTGACAAAGCGCGTTTGCGGCATGGGGCCTTCCTGCGCGTCGATGAGCAGCAGCACGCCATCGACCATGCTCAAGGCGCGCTCCACCTCGCCGCCAAAGTCCGCGTGGCCGGGCGTATCGACGATGTTGATGTGCGTGCCCCGCCAGGAAACGGCGCAGTTCTTGGCCAGGATGGTGATGCCCCGCTCGCGCTCGATGGCGTTGCTGTCCATCACGGTATCCACCACTTTTTCGTGGTCGGCAAAGGTGCCCGACTGGCGCAGCAATTGATCAACCATGGTGGTTTTGCCGTGGTCCACGTGGGCGATGATGGCGATATTGCGAATTTGGGAAGACATGAATCAGAACTCAATCAAAAGAAAATAAAGCGGCGATGGAACGCAAAAATGAATCAAGAATCAGGCGCGCCCCGCCGGAATGAAAAACAAAAAACGGATCCATCATGCCCGCGCTTGCCGCGATCCACATGAAGAAAATAGGCGATATGGCGAATGATGCGAAGCATGAAAATCTCTTTGCAAAAATCAAATCAGCCGCTGGTAAATCGCCAAATCGGCTGGGCTGAAACAGCAGAACATGATTTCGTCCAATTGCTCCAGCGCCGGATGGGCGCGGACGACCTGAAGGGCGATTTCGGCGGCCGCTTCTTTCGGATAGCCATAAACGCCGGTGCTGATGCACGGAAAAGCCAGGGTTTTGAGGCCGTGCTGCGCGGCCAAATCAAGGCAGTGCGTGTAGCAGCTGCGCAGTTTTTGCGCCTCGCCCGCATGGCCGCCATGCCAGACCGGCCCCACGGTGTGAATGACGTGGCGGCACGGCAGGCCGTAAGCGCCGGTGATGCGGGCCTGCCCCGTGGGGCAGCCGCCCAGCTGGCGGCACTCTTGCAGCAATTCAGGCCCGGCGGCGCGGTGAATGGCCCCATCCACCCCGCCGCCGCCCAGCAGCGATGAATTGGCGGCATTCACAATGGCATCGACTGCCAGCTTGGTGATGTCGGCTTGAATGGCACGTAATTGAGTCATGTTTCAACCTCCGTCGTTTCGCTGTGTGGCCGTGCATGCTCAAACAGTTTTTGCAATTCGTCCAGCTTTTCGCGTATTTCGGCTTCAGCCGCAGGGGTCAATTTTGCAAGAGGAATCAGGCGATGCAGTTCCCCTTTGGTTAATAGTATCTCGCCGCCGAGCTTTTGCTTGAGGCGACGGAAAAAGGCTTCAGCCACTGTGCTGAGTTTGCGCCGCTCCGTGCGAGATTCCCAAATCAGACGGGCGGCATCAGGCGGGGAATTCACCCAGGTTTCATAATCGGCCTGACTGCCTGCAAAAACATCATCGCGCAATGTTTCAGCCAAGGCTTCATCAATGGCCTCTTTTCTTTGCTGATTGAACAAATCGCCGTCACCGAGATATTGTTCATAGGCATAGCGGCGCAACAAATCGGGGGTAATGAAGTAATTTTCCGGCTCGTAGCGTTGCCAGTAGCGGGTTTTCAATGCGCCTTCGTCGCGGTCTTGCCGATCTTTCCCGTCATTATCGAGAATGGCCAGACCTTGCAGTTCAGGCAGCAATTTGCACAGCTCGCTGAAATGCTCGCGCGGCGTTACGCCAAAACCGCCCTCGACCCGCTCCAATTCGGCGGACATGTCCTGATTCGGATGGTTGTTCTGAACATAAAAACTGTTGATTCGCTCATCCCAGTTTTTTTCCACCGGATGCTTCAGTTTTCTGGCGAAACCGCGCAGCATATCCACGTCCCTGCCGCCTTCCACGTAGAAGACATAACCTCGGGTGCGCGCTTTCACGTAATGTTCGGCTCCGAAGTATTTGAGATTGTTGCGAATATCCTGTTTTTTCGCCAAATCGTCCGCCCGACCTTCCAGCAACAGCGTCAGATTGGTGTCCAGCGCCTCGTCCAGAATCACTTCCGAATGCGTCACCATGACCACTTGCGAGCCGTTTTCACTGGCAATATCGCGCAGCAATACATATACTTGCTTTTGGCGCAGAATTTCCAGATGGGCATCGGGTTCGTCCACCAGCAGCACACTGCCTTTGTGCGAATACAAATAGGCAAACACCAGAAGCATCTGCAACATGCCACGCCCGGCCGATGAAATATCAAGCTGTTCTTTCACACCCGGTTGCTGATAATGCAAGGTAATGCTGCCGCGCGTCGTTTCCCGAGGCTGGCCCAATCGGATATTGAACAAGCGCTGCATCAATGCCGCGACGCATTTCCAATCGTCCATGGATGATTTCGCCACCACCAGGCACAGATTGCGCAAAACATCAGCTGTCCGGCCTTGCCCAAGCAATACATCCACGCGTCCGGGTTGCAAGACAGGTTCTTCGATTTCCAATCCTGACATCGGGTAGAGCAATTCGACCCGGATACTGGCGGCATGGCGAATCAAATCGAGATCGGCAACCACCGAATCATCCGGCGCGCAATACACCAACTCATCCCCCCGGCTGCGAAACCGCATGGGCAAATCTCGCACTTGCCCTTCATGCCACACGCCAACCGTCAAAATCATGGGAATATCTTCGTTGGCCTTGCGAGCCTGGGTGTTGTGCCAGAAAAAGCGCGTGCGTGTAACCGGCACGGCCACGATATTCAAACGGTTCAAAGGCGTGGCCGTGCGCTCTTTGGCGGCGGAATCCTTGCGTGCGTCATACCAGGTGTGCACGGCTTGCGACCACAGCGCCAGCGCCTGAATGGCACTGGTTTTGCCGCAATTATTCGGGCCAATCAATACGGCCGGATGTTCCAGTTCGATGAGCTGGCTATCGCCAAAGCGTTTGAAATTCTCGATTCTGATGTGATGCAGCAAACGCATGATCAATCCTCTTCAAGATAACCGAACCGGCATTTCAAGCGACTTTTGCTCAATTGAGCAGATTCCGCCCTGCATGACACCACTGCATTTCGCATGGAACGCCATCGTGATCGCCATCCATTTTTGTGTCCGGACAGTTATTCATGAAAAACCTGGCTTCCTCGCAAGAAGTCATTTGCGAGCAATGTGTTCGCCCATCACATTTGAAGCGTGAAGTATTCGCTGAAGTCGAAGGCGCAGGCAAAGACACCGGAGCGGCACTCGGCTGCATTGCCAAATCGGAGCGCTTTTTTCGGTCACTCAACTGTGTATAAGCCGCAAAGGCGCACATAATCACAAACGCCACCACGAAACCCGAAAAACGTGACGACGAATGGGTTCGGGTTCTGCCGCGCGAAGATGTTGCGCGCCCGCGCTGATTGGCAGTGGAAGCGGAAGGCGAATGTTGCTGTCGATCAAGACACTGCAAACGGCGTGCCTTTTTCTTTCCTTCCGCATTCAAAGCGACTTCAAAAGACACGCGCTCGCCAATGCGAGGACGCTGACCATCTTTGGGGAATTCCGAGATGTGAACAAATATCTCGTCACCGCCCGTGCCGGGCTTGATAAAGCCAAAGCCGCGTTCATCGTTCCACTTTGCCAATACACCATCAAACCGCATGTGACATTCCCTCCTGCGCAGTCTGTTTCAATATTTGCCCAATCTCCACCGGCGTAAGCAACCGCCCCGCAATCAATTCCCCCGCCTTCACGTGCCCCGTGCCCAGCAGGGCTCGGGGGCGGTCGCCGTGGACGGCCACATGTTCGGCATCGGGCCAGGGGCCTCGGCGGCGCAGGCCGGTCAGAAAGCGCGCGGCGTCTTCGTGGCCCAGCGTGATGTGCGGCCAGCCTTGCAGCAGGGTTTGCACGGGATGCAGGGTCGCAAGGCGCTGGTCGTCGGGCAGGGCTTCAAGTTGCTCCAGCGTGATGGCGTCTTGCGCGCGCAGGCCGCCGGTTTCCACGCGGCGCAGCATCGTCAGGTGGCCGCCGCAGCCCAGGGCGTTGCCGATGTCTTCGCCCAGCGCGCGGATGTAGGTGCCTTTGCTGCAATGCACGCGCAGGTGCAGTTGCGGCGCGTCGCCCGTCAGTTGCATGTGCAGCAGTTCCAGCGCGTGAATGACGACCTGGCGCGGCGCGCGTTCCACGGTTTCGCCATCGCGCGCGTATTCGTAGAGCGCCTTGCCGTCCTTCTTGAGGGCGCTGTGCATGGGCGGCACTTGCGTGATGGGGCCGGTGAAGGCTTCGAGCGCCTGCATCACCTGCCCTGCCGTGCACGTGACGGGGCGCTGTTGCGTCACTTCGCCTTCGGCATCGGCCGTGCGGGTGTTCACGCCCAGGCGGACGATGGTTTCGTAGGTTTTGTCGGCTTCAAGCTGCAACTGGCTGAATTTGGTGGCGGCGCCAAAGCACAGGGGCAGCACGCCGCTGGCCAGAGGATCCAGCGTGCCGGTGTGGCCGGCTTTTTCGGCGCGCAGCAGCCATTTGGCTTTTTGCAGCGCCTGGTTGCTTGAGAGGCCCAGCGGTTTGTCAAGCAGCAGCACCCCGTGCACGGGACGCCGCTGCACCCGTGCGCGTGGGGCGGCGGTCATGGCGTGTCGTCTTCCTTGGAACGCGAGGCCACCGCCTTGGCGATGAGGGCGTTCAGATCGGCCGCGTGTTCGGTGGTGCGGTCAAAAATGAAATGCAGCGTGGGCACGGTGTGGATGTGCAGGCGCTTGAAGAGCAGGTTGCGCAGGTGGCCGGCGGCGTGGTTGAGGGCGTCTTGCGTTTGCTGGGCGTCGCCGGTGAGCAGGCTGAAATAGACCTTGGCGTGGGCGTAGTCGGGCGTGATTTCGACGGCGTTGAGCGTGAGCATGCCAATGCGCGGGTCTTTGACTTCGCGCGCGATCAGCTCGGCCAGGTCGCGCTGAATCTGGTCGGCGATGCGAAAACTGCGGTTGGGTGTGGAGTGTTTCCGGTGCATGGCTGTATGCGCGTGGCGGGCGCGTTAAAAGTCAAAGGGCAAGAAGGCAAGCGCCTCAGCCTGTTTGCGGCCTGGCTGCGGGTTGATTATTTGAGAGTGGCTGCCGTACGTTCTCTGATCGCTGCCGCCGTGCATTTTCAAAGGCTGGCGCCGGTTTCCAGCCTGCTTCAGGGCGGACAGATTCCGGCCTGGAATCCCTTCAGGGTCTGTCCGTGGGCGCAAAAGCGCAAACCGGATATGGCCTTGCGCGCAGCACTCTGTTTTTGAGAGCAAATTCAGGGCCTTGAAAATGCCTCTATCGCACAGTTTTATAGGACTTCCCACTATCAAACTGGTAGCGAAATAAACGGTGGTTTCCAGGGCAAGGGCAGCTGCAAGAACCGGTGCACGGGCGGATTCTGGACAGGTTCTTACAGCGTGCGCGCGATTTCCTTGATTTCAAAGAATTCGAGCTGGTCGCCTTCGCGGATGTCGTTGTAGTTCTTGAGCTTGATGCCGCACTCGAAGCCTTCCTTGACTTCGCGCACGTCGTCTTTCATGCGCTTGAGCGATTCAAGCTCGCCGGTGTAGATCACCACGTGGTCGCGCAGCAGGCGGAAGTGGGCGTCGCGCCGCACCACGCCGCTGGTGACGTAGGAGCCGGCCACGGTGCCGATCTTGGAGGCCACGAACACGGTGCGGATTTCGGCGGAGCCGATGACTTCTTCCTTCTGCTCGGGCGCGAGCATGCCGCTCATGGCGGCTTTCAGGTCGTCAACCGCGTCGTAGATGATGTTGTAGTAGCGGATTTCGACGTCGTTGGCCTCGGCCAGCTTGCGCGCGCCCGCTTCGGCGCGGACGTTGAAGCCCAGCACGATGGCGTTGGAGGCAATGGCCAGGTTCACATCGCTTTCGCTGATGCCGCCCACGGCGGCATAGACCACCTGCACTTTGACTTCATCCGTGCTGAGCTTGAGCAGCGAGGCGGACAGCGCTTCCTGCGAGCCTTGCACGTCGGCCTTGATGATGATGGGCAGCTGCTTGACTTCATCAGCCGACATGTCGGCGAACACGTTTTCCAGCTTGGCCGCCTGCTGCCGCGCGAGCTTGGTGTTGCGGAACTTGCCGGCGCGGTAGGTGGCGATTTCACGGGCGCGGCGCTCATCGGCCAGCACCATGAATTCGTCGCCGGCCTGCGGCACGTCGGCCAGGCCCTGGATTTCGACCGGGATGGAGGGGCCCGCTTCTTTGACGGGCTTGCCGTCTTCATTCAGCATGGCGCGCACGCGGCCGGAGGTTTGGCCGGCCAGCACCACGTCGCCCACTTTCAGCGTGCCGGACTGCACGAGGACCGAGGCCACGGGGCCGCGGCCTTTGTCAAGCCGCGCTTCGATCACCAGGCCCTTGGCGGCGGCGTCCACCGGGGCCTTGAGTTCCAGTACGTCGGCTTGCAGCAGCACGTTTTCGAGCAGGTCGTCAATGCCCATGCCGGTTTTGCTGGACACGGCAATGAAGGGCGAGTCACCGCCGTAGCTTTCGGGCACGACTTCTTCGGCCACGAGTTCGCTGGTCACGCGCTCCACATTGGCTTCGGGCTTGTCGGCCTTGGTCAGCGCCACGACGATGGGCACGCCCGCCGCCTTGGCGTGCTTGATGGCTTCGCGCGTTTGCGGCATCACGCCGTCGTCGGCGGCCACCACCAGGATCACGATGTCGGTGGCCTGCGCACCGCGTGCGCGCATGGCCGTGAAGGCTTCGTGGCCGGGCGTGTCCAGGAAGGTGACGATGCCGCGCGGCGTCTTGACGTGGTAGGCGCCAATGTGCTGGGTGATGCCGCCCGCTTCGCTGGCGGCCACCTTGGCGCGGCGGATGTAGTCAAGCAGCGAGGTCTTGCCGTGGTCCACGTGCCCCATGACGGTGACCACGGGCGCGCGCGGCAGGGCTTCGGCGGACTGGGCCTGCACTTCTTCGTCGGTGAAGGCCTCGGGGTCGTCCAGCGCGGCCACCACGGCGGTGTGGCCCATTTCTTCGACGACGATCATGGCTGTGTCCTGGTCGAGCGGCTGGTTGATGGTGACCATCTGGCCCATCTTCATCAGCGTCTTGATGACTTCGGATGCCTTGACGGCCATCTTGTGCGCCAGCTCGGCCACGGAGATGGTTTCCGGCACATGCACTTCGAGCACGCGATGCTCTGCGGGCGCTGCTTGGGCGGCCTGCTGGCTGTCGCGTTCGCTGCGGCGGCTTTTTGGGCCGCTGCGCCAGTTGTTGCGGCCCACGCCGCCGGAAGCATCGCCGCGCGTGGGAATGCCTTTTTTCTTGCCAGGCTCGCCCGCCCAGCTGGAGGACAGCTTGGCGGATTTGACTTCCTTGCTGCCGCCTGCGGGCGCGCTGCCCTGACGGGCCGAGCTGACGCCGCCTGTCTTGGCAGGCTTGCCGCCGTCTTTGGACGCTTCAGCCGCTTTCTTGGCGCTTTCGGGCTTCTTGGCCACCAGCACTTTGCGCGGCTTGTTCATCATGCTGCGAATGGCTTCGGCTTCAGCCATGGCCTTGCGGCGGCGCTCTTCCTGCTCGCGCTGGCGGGCGGCTTCTTCTTCCGGGCTGGGCTTGGCCGGTTCACCTGCTGCGGCGGGCGCCGCAGCAGGTGAAACCGTGGATGAGGAGATTGCAGATGAAAAGGCGGACTTGGCCGCGCCGCCTGTTGCAGCTTTCCGGGTCGCAGGAGCGGCGGTTCCCTTGGCCGGAGCGGACTCGGAAGCGGGTGCAGCGGAGGAGACGGTTTCGGGAGCGGTCTCAGAAACGGTCTCGGGTTCAGCCGTCTTGGGCGGCTTGCTCTGGGTTGCGGCGGGCGCGGAGGGCTGCACGGAATCCGCAGCCGGCGCTTGCGGCACAGGGGTTTGCGGGGCGGCCGGCGTTTCCTGCGGCTTGGCTTCTTCCGGGCCAGGCTGGGCGGCTTCAGCCTGACGGCGCGCATCCTGCTCTTCGCGCAGACGGCGTTTTTCGGCGGCTTCGGCCTCCTGGCGGCGCAGCAGCTCGGCGTGGCGGCGGGCTTCTTCCTCGCGGCGGGCGGCTTCAGCCGCGCCAATCACTGGCGACGCAGGAGCAACGGCCGCAGGCATTGCCGCAGCAGGTCTGGCGGCCTCGGCAGCGGGGGAGGGCGAAGGCGTTTGGGGCGCGGCGGCCGGCTCGTCATCGCGCTTGATGAAGGTGCGTTTTTTGCGCACTTCCACCTGAATGGTGCGGGCTTTGCCGGTGGCGTCAGCCTGCTTGATTTCGCTGGTGGTTTTCTTGGTCAGCGTGATTTTCTTGCGGGCGGGCGCGACGGTGCCGTGGCTGCTTTGCAGATGGTCCAGCAGCTTTTTCTTGTCCGTTTCGGTCAGGACGTCGCCGCCCGAGGATTTTTTGACTCCGGCCGCCTGCAATTGCTCCAGCAGCTTGCCCACGGAGCGTTTGAGTTCATTCGCCAATTCAGCGACTGTGATGTTCGACATATTCTGTGACTGCCTCCATGCCCGTTACGCTTCATCGCTGAACCAGTGCTCACGCGCCTTCATGATGAGGGCGCGGGCTTCGTCCTCCGTCTGGCCGGTGATGTCGGTGAGTTCGTCTACGGCCAGATCGGCCAGATCGTCGCGCGTGCGCACGCCCGCTTCGGCCAGCGCGGCCAGCAGCTCGGCGTCCATGCCTTCTAGCCCGCGCAGGTCTTCGGCCACGGCCTCCACCTTTTCCTCGCGCGCGATTTCAAGGGTCAGCAGCGCGTCTTTGGCGCGGGCGCGCAGCTCATTGACGGTGTCTTCATCGAAGGCTTCAATATCCAGCATTTCCTGCAAGGGTACATAGGCCACTTCTTCCAGGTTGGTGAAGCCTTCCTCGATCAGGATGTCGGCGATTTCCTCGTCCACATCCAGCTTTTCCATGAACAGCTGGCGGATGGAGCCGGTTTCGGCCGCCTGCTTTTCGGCGGATTCGGCGGCGTCCATGATGTTGATTTTCCAGCCCGTGAGTTCGGAAGCCAGGCGCACGTTCTGGCCGCCCCGGCCAATGGCGATGGCCAGGTTTTCCTCGTCCACCACCACGTCCATCGCGTGCTTTTCCTCGTCCACCACGATGGAAGAAACATTGGCCGGAGCCAGCGCGCCGATGACGAACTGCGCCGGGTCTTCGCTCCACAGCACGATGTCCACGCGCTCGCCGGCCAGCTCGTTGGTCACGGCCGTCACGCGCGAGCCGCGCACGCCCACGCAGGTGCCGATGGGGTCAATGCGCTTGTCGTGGCTCACCACGGCAATCTTGGCGCGGCTTCCGGGGTCGCGCGCGCAGCTCTTGATTTCTAGCAGCCCCTGTTCGATTTCGGGCACTTCCTGGCGGAACAGCTCCACCATGAATTCAGGCGCGGCGCGGGAAAGCAGAATGGGCGCGCCGCGCAGCGTCAGGTCCACTTCCATGATCATGGCGCGCACGCGGTCACCATTGCGCAGGTTTTCCTTCGGAATCATCTCGCTGCGGCGAAGACGCCCTTCCACCCGGCCGGATTCGACCAGGATGTCGCCCTTGTCCATGCGCTTGACGGTGCCGGAAAAAATTTTCTCGCCCCGGCTCATGAAGTCGTTGAGCAGCATCTCGCGCTCGGCGTCGCGGATTTTTTGCAGGATGACCTGCTTGGCCGCCATCGCGCCAATGCGGCCGATGGAGACGGACTCCACAGGCTCCTCGATGTATTCGCCAACCTCGATGTCAGGAATTTGCTCGCGCGCCTCGAATTGCAGGATTTCCTGATCAGGCAATTGCAAGCCCGCTTCATCCGGCACCACGTGCCAGCGGCGGAAGGTTTCGTAGTCGCCCGTTTCGCGGTTGATGGCCACGCGCATGTCCACATCGCCCTCGTACAGCTTTTTGGCGGCCTGTGCCAGCGCGGCTTCCACCGCGCCAAACACCACGTCGCGATCCACGTTTTTCTCGCGCGAGATGGCTTCCACCAGCATCAACAGTTCACGGTTCATGATTCATCCCCAGTCCTTGGGCGCTTGCCCTTGAAATCCACCACCGGAGCCAGCCGCGCCTCGCGCAGCTCCTCCAGTGCAAAACCCATCACGTTCAACGGCAGCGCCGCCAGTTTCCTGGCGCTCACGCGCTGGCCCGGCTTGGCGGGCGCCGGTTCGTCGCGCCACGCAATTTGCCAGCCGCCGCTTTCGGCGCGTTGCAGCTGGCCGCGAAAGCGCTTGCGATTGGCGCTGATCTGCCCTGTGGCGGCTGCGCCGATGGGCGCTTTCAGCGTCAGGTCCACCATTTCGCCCTCAAACCGCTCGAAATCCGCCGCATTGCGCAGCAGCCGGTCGATGCCGGGCGAAGACACTTCCAGCCGCCTGTAATCCACGCCTTCCACTTCCAGCGTGAATTGCAGCTGGCGCGTCACGCGCTCGCAGTCATCCACCGTCACGGGCGGCGCAGGCGGCTGCCCTGGCACCCAGGGAAAGTCGATCGTCACCCGCAGCAGCCCGCCTGCGGAGCGCTCCAGCTCCACCAGCTCATAGCCAAGGCCGCTGACGGTGTCTTCAATGGTCTGATGCAGTGTCACGCCTGAGAACGAAAAAGCAAAAAAAATGGGCGGTTGGTGCAACCGCCCTTTTTTGGTCGTTGTAAGAGCGCGGATTATAGCGCAAAGCTTTGTAAAAACCGCGCTGCGGCTTGCGCGATTTCAGGTGCTGATTGCCCGCAAGTCCTGATGAAACGGGCGCTGGCAGCTATCTTTTCAGGAGCTAAAGCGGCTGGGTTGCAAACGGCTCCGAACTTGCTCAGAGTCTTTTGAGAGGCATGGCCAAGAAAGAAGGGGATGGTCTGCAAAACCCAGGCTAACGCGGCCGTTGTCGATTGATATTCCAGATGACGAGATTTTTCGGCCTTCAAAGGGTGAATCCGGGCGAGATTCAGTTTCGCTTGTGTCCGCTGCTCTGGCAGGCCCTGCGATAATTTCGCCCGACCCGCGCCCG
>ERZ773008.2157-NODE-2157-length-13137-cov-5.628421_pt1 | contig 13137 bp, 8 predicted proteins | sample MGYA00580664_ERZ773008 | MGnify/ENA primary metagenome ERZ773008 (study PRJEB29015, sample SAMEA2738016) | human oral metagenome | biome: human oral; feature: human-associated habitat; material: dental | place: China | collected 2048 ... | reverse complement strand
CATCACTAGTAATGATTTCAAAATCTTCTGGTATATTTACACCTTTGTCTGATAATCCATTTAACAATCCAGCTGCCAGTTCATCACCAGTCACAAAGGCTGCTGTAGCTTTAGAAGCAATGACCCGTTCTGCTAATTGATAACCATCATCATAGCTATATTTTGACTCAAAAACCAATCCTTCACTATAAGTAAGTTTAGCTTTCTTCAAAGCTTCTTTGTAACCAGCTAAACGAATCTTACCATTGATATCATCCACCAAAGGTCCGCTTACAAAAGCAATTTTTTGATTATTTTTCGTAAGACATTCAACTGCATCCATGGTTGCTTGCTTATAGTCAATATTCACACTTGGTAATTGATGCTCCACATCAACCGTGCCTGCAAGCACAACTGGCGTCCGCGAACGAGAAAACTCGGAGCGAATCTTTTCTGTTAAATGATAGCCCATAAAAATGATACCATCTACTTGTTTTGAGAACAGCGTATTGACAACAGAAACTTCTTTGTCATCATCTTCATCACTATTGGCTAAGACAATATTATATTTGTACATCTCTGCGATATCATCAATTCCTTTTGCAAGCGTTGCAAAATAACTGCTTGTGATATTTGGAATGACAACTCCAACAGTCGTCGTCTTTTTGCTAGCAAGACCACGCGCCACCGCATTTGGACGGTAATCAAGGCGGTCAATCACTTCCAAAACTTTTTTTCTTGTATTTTCCTTTACATTTTTATTTCCATTTACCACACGGCTAACGGTTGCCATTGAAACTCCCGCTTCACGCGCGACATCATAAATGGTTACTGTATCGTCTGTGTTCATGCTTCTTCCTTTCTATATTGAAAATATCGTTTTCACATTCCTACCAAACTCATTTTATCACTTATTGGAAACACTTTCAAGCATTTTGATAACTTTTTGAAAAATCTTGTTCTTTAGGCAAATTTCTAGCAATTTTATCAATGATTTTACAAGAAAAATCTACCCAATCTGTGAAATTTTTGAAGCGACAAAAAAGTTCTTACTGTCCTCTTGATTTTTACCCATTTTTTTGCAAAAATAGAGGGGTAGAAAGAAGGTAATAGAATGACCAAAATAAATCAAATTATTTCTTATCTAGAAACAGAGAAAACAGATGTCGCCGTGGTTTCTGATCCTGTAACGATTAATTATTTAACAGGATTTTATAGCGACCCTCATGAACGCCAGATGTTTCTTTTTATTTTCACAAATCATGAACCACTACTCTTTGTCCCAGCTCTTGAGGTAGAGCGAGCTAGTGCGATTGTTAATTTTAAGGTTGTGGGCTATATTGACTCTGAAAATCCTTGGGAAAAAATCAAAGCAGCCTTGCCAGCGGACAGCACCCGCAAAATTGCTGTTGAATTTGATAACTTGATTTTGACAAAATACAATGGATTGCGTACTGTTTTTGAACAAGCTGAATTTACAAACTTAACACCTTGTATCAATCGTATGCGTCTCATCAAATCATCCGATGAAATTAAGAAAATGTTTGTTGCTGGAGAACATGCAGATAAGGCTGTTAAGATTGGTTTTGAGACTATTTCTCTCGATAAAACAGAAACAGATATTATTGCTCAAATTGACTTTGGTATCAAACAACTCGGCTATGAGATGAGCTTTGAGACTATGGTTTTGACAGGTGATAATGCTGCTAATCCGCATGGCATTCCGGGTGCAAACAAAGTCGAAAACAATGCCCTGCTTCTATTTGACCTTGGCTGTATGGTCAATGGTTATGCCAGCGATATGACACGGACAGTTGCTGTTGGAAAACCAGATCAGTTTAAAAAAGACATTTACAATCTAACGCTTGAAGCTCAACGGGCAGCTCTTGACTTCATCAAGCCCGGAGTAACAGCTCATGAAGTAGACCGCGCAGCACGCGAAGTCATCGAAAAAGCCGGTTATGGTGAATATTTCAATCATCGTCTGGGACATGGTATCGGTATGAGCGTACATGAATTTCCATCTATCATGGAAGGAAACGATATGGTTATCGAAGAAGGTATGTGCTTCTCTGTTGAGCCTGGAATTTATATTCCAGGAAAAGTTGGCGTTCGTATCGAAGACTGCGGTCATGTCACCAAAGATGGTTTTGAAGTCTTTACAAGTACAAGTAAAGATCTGCTCTATTTTGATTAAAATACTGAAAAAGAAGCTAAAATAGTTGATTTAAGGACTGAAGCCTGTATTGGTTTTGGTTCTTTTTATTTTGAACTCTAACTTTGTTGTAATCATCGCATTAACTAATTAACTCGTTTAGTAATTAAATCTGTTTTCAAATCTATAAAGCATCTTAACTTTTAACACACCAAAGAAAATTTTATTGTTCTTGATGCCAATTTCTTTTCATGTCATAAAAAGATGAAGAATTCTTTTCGACAAAAAATAATGACAAAATCAATTTTACATATTGTTATATTCTATTCATAACTCATTTCATAAGAAAAAACTCCATAGTTGAATTTTTAGCCAACTATAGAGATTTGTAGAGCTACTTATTATAGCTTTTTACTCACTATGTACTTTAAAAAAATCTTTTGACAAATAGCCTTTACCCGCCACCATATCATATTGAACAAGTTTCAGGTCTTCTGCAATTTGCCGCCCTTCCTCATCCAAATCTTTTTTATCAACACTTGCTTTGTGTAAAACTTCTGTTAATAAAGCATAATAAGGTGACACTTTTGAATTGGTTTGTTCTAATAATAGAGCTGTGAAGTCACTTGAATTTACAATCGGATAGTCCAATTTAGGTGTCTCATAATTACTCCACACAAAATAGTCTGTTAAATATTGACTCTCTGGATTATTTTTGAAAGCTGACTGTGGATAAAGCCCTGGTAAATGATCTCCATAAAAAACAACTGTAACTTTCTTATTGACTTTTGAAAGTTGATCAAGAAAATCCTTTGTGGCTACGTCCGTATGATACAATAAGCGAGTATAGTTACTTAATTGGTCGTTTTCCTCGCTAGAGAATCTATCGTTGCTTGTTTTTAATTCACTCGGTTCTTGCTCAGCCCATGGCGAATGATTTTGCATTGAAATAACAGAAAAGAATTGTCCGTTATCATTCATATTATTTAAAACAAATTGATAAGTTGATGCATCACTTGGATGATAACCTTCATTTTCATATTTAATATTTTTGGTATCTTGTGTAATAAAATCTTTAAAACCTAATTTTTCATAAATAATATTACGTGCATAATTTGTTGAGCTTTCTAAATGAATAGCAATTTTATTATTTTTAGTATATTGATCACTAATTGAAGGAAATTTATTCATTTTAGGAACAACTTCTGTATAAATTACAGATATACTTTGAGAAAGATTATAAAAAGGCAAACCCGTTAATGTCTGAAACTCCATATTTGCTGTTCCACCACCGTAACCATCTGATTTCATGAGACCGCTAGTTACATTATTTTTAATTCCTTCAATATTTGAAATTGGATTTTCACTAATAGACACACCATCTATACGCCTAGGGTCAGCAAAACTTTCACTTAAAATATAAATTACGGTTTGTTTTTCAATAATCTCACTACGAGATTGATTCATGATATTAGCCAAAGATTTGTATTTTTTTTCAATACTTTTAATTTTTGTTTGACTATATTCTTTTGGATACTGCATATTTTTGGTCGTAAGCTGATTAAGCCAAACAAAACTTAGAGATTTAAAATGAGCATGAGTCGTATTTCCCATCCATGTAATATCTTGATTATTATTAAGTTTAGATAAAATTGGAATACCATTTACAATTTTATTATCTTTTTTATTTGAGAATATTAAATGAACAGACAAGCATGCTAAAATAACCACAGCCAAAGATGCCATTTGATATTTTTTTGAAGAAAAAATATTTTGTTTAAAAAGAAATTTTCTTAAGCCAATATAAAGAACTGATCCTGCTAATAATAAAATTACAAGATATTTTATGTTATCTGGGTTAACAAAAGATAAAAGTACTTTGAGTGATAACAGCCAGGATAAATCACTCGGTAAAATCGGTTCACTTCTCATACTAAATTTCAAAAAATTTGCATAAGTAAAAATTGAAAATATAGTAACCAATAATATGCTAGCTAGTAAAAATCTATTTAGTAAAAAATAAATAAATAAAGATAATAGTGCTATTGCTGCTATTTGGAAACTAGTCGAACCTGGCAATGTATAAAGTCCCCAATAATCACCAACACCCAGTCCCATACTCATTTGTATAAATACATTAAACAATAAGCCCAAGAAAATACTAACCACAATTGATGAATAAACTGTCCCTCTGTTATTTACGATATCTTCAACACCACGAATACTAGAATATATAATAAAAAAAGCAATAACCATAACTAAGATTGTTTCAAAAAAATAAGAAACCGTCCCAAAATGATTAAAAATGCCATCATTTGAAATAACCCAAGTTATTTTACTATCATAAATACAAAATAAAAGAAAAAATTGAGAAAGAAAAAAATTCTCATAGAGTGAATTAGTGGAAAATAAAGATGTAAGTTTATCAACATCAATTATTTTCTTACCCCTTTTACCTGGATTTATTAGCTTATAAATAAATGCACTTAAAATAGAAATACTTAAAATTAAAAGAACAGGGACTAGACCTTTAAATTGTAATAAATGATTTTTGTTAAAGCTCCAAATATTAAAGTTTGGATTATTGATATTCATTGATATGGTAACAAGATAAGAGAATATACAATAAATAATATGAATAAGTACTAATTTGAAATAAAATTCTTTACGAAATTTACAAAGGAATGCACAAAGACTTAATATCAAAAGAGTAAGATAATATAAAATTTCAGGAAATATTGCTATTTTTTTTATAATTAAATTTCCTTGATTATTGCTTAGTAAAACACAATTTCCTAAAATGTAAAAAAGGAAAAACATAATTACTAAATAAATATAATCTGTTTTAATTTTTTTCATACGACTCTCATCTCTTTTTGTTTAAAATTCTTTTAGCAATATACTTAATTGCTCTAGCTGGTCCGATAAAGATATATTTAAGAGCTCCTTTAATCCCACCCATGTAGGTAAAGTCAACATAAGTATTAGGAGCACTATTTCCACGCTCATTTAACAATTTATTATCAACAAAAGCTGTGATCTGAGCTGGATTTTTAGAAATTCGAAAATCATAATGCTCATTCCAAGCGATGTAAATCAATAAACGTTCAATGGCATGTAGAATCGAATTTTGCGGCAATGGTTCCACAGGCACATCATCATCTGTCAAACCAAGTTCAAATAAGGGTTTGAGGGCGTCATATTTGAACCAAACAAAAGTTCCATAACTCATGACAAAACTGTGAAAATCATTAAAATCAATCACTTTAGTCAATCCCATACGTTCCCATAGATTATTCATCTCAGGAGCAATTAAATGCTCATTCCATGCATCCACAATCTTGTTGTAACGGAAGAAGGTAGGAATGTCTGCAATAATAATCCCCAACTTCTCATTGTCAAAATTTGACAAAATGTTATTGGCTGGACAAACCAACATTTGAATGAGTTCCTTACGCCAAGACTCCCCAGCCCAAAAATCCGCTTCTTTTGATTTTTTAGTATGAAAATGTCCGATGTAGTCATACTGAGATAAGTCTTCTTTGAGCTTGAGCATCGGTAGCACATCACGTCCAATATTTCCTGTCACACGAATGTCTGCTGGACGCTTGTGTTGATCTAAGATTTCCTGAATTTCTTTGTGCTTCTCCTCAATATCTGTTGTGATGAAAAGATCATAATCAAAATCAAAGGATTTCTCAAAAGCATTCAGAAACTCTTCAAGTAAGTCAACGTAAAAAGTATGCAGATGCACTGCAATTTTCTTACGAGATAAATCCGCAGGAGCAACTTGTTTAACCAACTTGTGCCCTAACAAATACTTAAAGTCTGGAAAATTAACCTCTGACATATGGGAAATAATCAAGTCAATCGGATAGTTGGTTTTATCTGCAATCTCATCCAAAATATAAGGTGTAATACCTTGGTGAGCATCTATGGCTTTTACCTTAATAAAAGGAACCTTGTGATTTAAAATAGCCGTTGGATTATAGTAAGAAAAGTCAGGATGAAGCATGCCTGTTGTATCTTCATTAACTGTATCAAAGACCGTCTGGTAGCGGAAACCAGCAGCCAAAAAAGTCGTTGTTACCTTGGTTTCATAATCATTGATAACTTCTTGGACATCTGTATGATTTTTCACATTTTCCCAAAAATTTCTAAAAGCCGAAGATGCAATAACCGGCTTTTTAAAAGTGATAAAGTAACTTTGGATATGCTCAGGAAAGCCCTGCGTCTGATGAGATTTTTTTGTCCTACGATTATTAGTCAATCCCCAGAAATCAACTTGGTCATCAGCTTCATATTTGAGGTAATAATCCTTGATCTCCCAAAGCGGACCAAAACAAGTATCATTCATGATAGTAACAACATCGTAGGTCGTAATATCATCAAAGCTGACATGAGTCATACCATCACGCCAAGCTGCAAAATCAAAACCAATATTTTCACGTTGGATAAAATTATCCATCAAACGTAAATTAACTAATTTCTGGTGGTCACGCTCACTAACTTGGCTATTTGAGATAAAGATAACCTTTGAAAACAGAGGCCGCATCTGTGTCAGTTGATAATAAACATGCGAACTCACACGATTATATTTATTAAAGTGCACATATAAAAGCAGACGCTTCATTTTCTTCTCCTAAAAAAGTTGATAATTTTTGTTGGAATCATCCAACGACGTGAATGGGTAACCGAATTGTAACGGACGGCCATCTCTTCCAGAGCTTGCTTATAGTACAGACGCTCTTGGTTAGCTATTTCAAACTGAATTTTATAAGAACTAAGTTTTTTCAGTTCTTGCGATACTTTAAAAAGATCCTTAGCTAGGAGTTTTGCCACAAAGTCATTTGAAGTGATATTATCTACATTAAACATTGAATAGTTTAATGTAAAATCTTTCTTTCTAATTTTCGAAATATCATAAATCAATTGTGGATCAGGTTGATTGAAAAAGACATAGTCACCAACTAACTTGCCATTAGTTAAACTTGGAAGGATTTCTGTTTGATAATCATTAGCAACCAAGGAAACACGTTTATAAAAGCTTTCAATTTCAGAAAGGTCAATTCGCAGCCGCACTGTATCTTCTGGCAAATCAAACGAAAAACTATCCTGATACTTCATAGGGATTTCCAGCACTCGCTCTTGGCTAAACTCTTCATCATCACCTGAAAAATAAATCGTCACATACTGCTTATCAACCTGTGATACCAGATTACTTTTCTGAGACAGAGCAATTTCAAAACGATTATCTTGTTTAAGTAATAGCTCAAGCGCACGCTGGTAGTCGCAAGGATATTTTTCTAAATATTCCAACTGTGTTTGTAATAAACGCTCAAAACGCTGTTGAAGTTTAGTATCATCCTGAGTACGTGAATCCGACTCTGGATCCATTCGATAGACCGTAGTCGAGTCTGGCAAAAAACTCAATGTCGTTCGTCGAAATAATTCTAGTTGGATGTTAAAAGTATCGTCCGCAGTATTAGCATCAATGAGGTCATTAACTTCTCGCATCAAATCAGTATCAACCAGCCAAGTTGAAGCCATGGTCATTCCCTTCAAGACAAGCATCTCTTCGTAAGAAGTCAATAGTGGAATAACTTGGTTTTTAAAGACATCTGCCTGTGTTGTTCTACCAAAGGAATCCACTATATCAAACTCTGTATTAGACCATTTAGAATTTGGTGTAGTTTCCAACAAGTCAACCTGTTTTTGTAACTTCTCATCGTCTATCCAGTAATCATCCCCATCACAACGGGCAATATACTGACCGCGAGCTTCCTTACAAATAGCAACCCAAGTTTTGGCAATCCCTTGATTTTCAGAATTGAAAAAAGTACGAATTTTATCAGGATAGCGCTGTCCATAATTGCGGATAATATCAACTGACTCATCTGTAGAACAATCGTCAACCAGAATAATTTCAAATTCAAAATTGGTTTTTTGGCGCAAAAAACTATCAATAGCATCTGCTATCCACTTTCCCTTATTGTAATTTGTACAAATAACAGATACTTTTGGCATGGTGATATCCTCAACTTTTAATCATTAAAAATCCAATTTCCATTTCGCTGAATTAAACCACTAGCAGAATCCAAGGCAGATTTGTCATCTGGTGCAATATCATCACGGTTAATCCAAATAATCGGTGTCTGTATACTATCAGCAAAACCAAGCATTTGTCCTGCTTTATCACGCACAGTAACTTCTAATTTCATTTTCAAATCGTTAACATTTGGCAACAAACACTCATAAGTTACCTGCTTGTGCCCTGCTCCAGATGTTGGAAAATTCATTGAATTATCATTATAAATCCAAATATTGCGGTCAATGTCAGTTAAAGACAGAGCAATGTAGGTTTGAACGTCTTCAAGAACATCATAAGAAACGGTGAAAGATACTTTCTCTTTTGGTGTCATACGAGTTGGAGAGTGAAGCTCAACATTAACATTTTCAACTTGAACCGCCTTTTCTTCCATCTTATCATCAGTTTCAGAGTCTTCAATGACTTGTTCAGTATTGTCGTAACTGTATTGATTGGCAACATTAAAGGGTTCCCCGTAGGCTTTAACTAAACCGTCTTCAATAAGCACCGCACGGTTACAATACTTCTTAACTGCACCCATATCATGAGTGACCAGAATGGTCGTCTTGCCTGATTTTTTACGTTCCATGAAGTAATCATTACACTTGCGTTGGAAAGCTTCATCACCCACTGCCAAGACCTCATCCAAAATCAGGACATCACCTTGTGCCTTGATAGCAACAGAAAAAGCTAAGCGGACCTGCATACCGCTGGAGTAGTTTTTTAATTTTTGGTTCATGAATTCTTCGAGTTCTGCAAATTCAACAATACCGTCATACATATTATCAATTTCATTGGTACTAAAACCAAGAAGTGCACCGTTCATATAAACATTTTCACGTCCAGTTAATTCTGGGTTAAAGCCGACACCAAGTTCAATAAAGGAAACCATTTTCCCGTTTACCGTGACTTTGCCCTTTTCAGGAACATAAATCTGAGAAATAATTTTCAAAAGTGTTGATTTCCCAGAACCGTTACGACCAACAATCCCAAAGAAGTCACCTTCTTCAACTTCAAAGTTGATATCTTTTAAAACATGCTGCTCTTTATACCCCTTAATGCCCCTGAAGCGATTCACTAAGGTTGTACGAAGACTATTGGTCGCTTCTGTAGGTAGTTTAAAATATTTGCTAACATGATCAACTTTTACTGCAATTTTTTTATCTGACATTATAAAATCTCCGCAAATTTTTTAGCATTTTTATTAAATATCAAAAAGCCAACTATAAAGATAAGAAATGGCAATAAATATGGAATAGCTACAATAAACTTATTATTTATCATTTGCCAAATAGGAGTGTTTGCCTTATCAATCAGGAAATAACGCATATCCTGAATAATTTGAGCTAATGGATTCATCATGACAAGCTTTGCAGCCGTAGGATTTTTATCTGCAATAAAACTAATTGGATAAATAATGGGGGTTGCATATAATCCAGCTTGTAACATGACTTCCCAAATTTGAGATAAATCACGAAAACGAACAAAAAGAGTCGCTAAGATAAAGGCTAAACCACTTGCAATGAGAAATAATTCTACAAATAATGGAAGAAGCCATAAAGCAGAAATGGTAAAGCGAACCCCATTAGCAAGCGCAAAAATCAAAACAACTATAAGGTTAATTGAAAAATTGATGGCTGCCCCTGCTACTGCTGAAATGACAACAATATGTTTAGAAAAGTTCAACTTACGAAGTAAATCTCCACGGGTAACAATTGAAACCATGCCCATTGAAGTCGCTTCTGAAAAAAAAGACCAGATAACATTAGCTAAAAGAAGAGCTACTGCAAAATGAGGTACATTCCCACCTAAACGAAGAAATCTAATAAAAACAAAATACATAATTGTAAACATTAGAAGGGGCTTTAAAATTGACCAAAGATAGCCAATCAAGCTCCCTTGATACCGTAATTTAAAATCTGTTTTAATCATCTCGCGTAAGAGAATCATATTTTTTCGACTAAATAAGTCCATCATTACTCCTTATAAGCAAATTTTGTAAGAATTAGGGTTGTAAAGACAAAAGTGTGGAAGGCGCGATTCTTTCGATAGCCATATTTTTGAAGACGATGCAAGCGCTCCATAAACGGGACTTCCATAATTGTCACAAAATTTTCTATCAGTTCTTTATTTTGAGCAGTCAGAGGCAAGGCCAATAAATTCCTTGCTTGTTCTTGGCTATCTTGAATCAATTTCCAATATTTTGCGAAGAGAATATGCGGGCGAATCCAATTCTGCATTCTTTTTCTGAGGGTTCTTGCACCTAAAACATTATTGGAATGTTGCCGATATAATTCACTTGGTTGGTCTATATAGACTAAATGACCAAAAGCTGCTGCCAACAAAGCCAAATACCAGTCATGCATGAGAAGATCATGAGCTTCTTGGCCTGTCCATAAGTCAGCCAGAGCTTGGTTAATCATCGAAACGCCGCCTGTAACAGTATTTTCTGTTAATTCTTGGAGCAGTTCCGTGTTTGCATGGTCAGACTGTGTACGAATCATACTTCCATGTACGACATTTAACTCTTGATCTACAACTTTTAAATCTGTGTAAACCAGCAAAGGCTGACTGGTATCGTGTTTAATCGCTTCTTCTAGCTGCATTTCTACTTTCTCAGGTAGCCAGACATCATCTTGATCGCTAAAAAAGTAAATATCTGACTCTTGATATTTCAAAAGATAAAAGAAACTTTTGATAACACCAAGATTTTCAACGCTATCAGGATTCACAAAATGAATGCGATTATCTTTTTGACAAAAATCTTGAATAATCTCACGCGTTCTGTCTTTAGAACCATCATCTCGGATTAACAGCTGCCAGTCTGTATGGGTCTGCTGCCGAATACTTTCAATTTGTTCTGCTAAAAACCGTTCACCATTGTAGGTGGACATGAGAATAGTCACTTTCATGATAAAAATAATTCCTCGTATTCACCCACAATTTTTTCCCAAGTGTAGTGTTCTTTCATGTTTTCTTTCGCAGCTTGACCTAGATCTGAAAAGTCGGACTGTTTATCTACCTGATGAATGCAATCAACTAGGCTGTTTTCTTTCTTATCCCAGTAAAGAGCTGTTTCTTTTGCCACTTGTCGGTTAAAGTCCACACCCAAGACCAAATTCAAATCTGTCTGAGCTAAGGCTTCTAAGAGACCAGGATTGGTGCCGCCGACCTCATGACCATGAATATAAGCAAACGCTTGATTGCGAATATACTTCAATAAATCTTGATCATAAACAGTACCGACAAACTTAATCCGCTCATCTCGGTCAAAATTTGTTTTTTGTCGTAGTTCTTCAAAATAAGCATTACCTTGATGATTGCAGACAATCAGCAAGTCTCGCTGCGTCTGTGACTTCATAAACTCGTGAATGATGATTTCATAGTTATTTTCTGGAACAAAACGCCCAACAATCAAATAATAATCTTTTTCCTTACTTGCCCACGTGTCAAAAAAGTGTCGAACTTTTTCATCCTGAGCAGTTAAAGACGACAAGCGCAAATCGGTCCCATAGGCAATAAAGGTGGTTTTAGCCCACGGATAAGCTTTCTGGATATAGCTTTCAATTCCTTGATTGTCCGAAATCACCAAATCGGCATGCTTGGTCATCACTTTCTCAGAATATTTGAGGTACTTTTGAACGGGCTTAGACCACTTGGCACGTTTCCACTCAAGTCCATCAGGGTTGATATAAAAGATACCACCAGCATGGTGAATTTTTCGAGCAAAAGGTGCGATAAAAGCTCCGATTGTATTTCCTAGGATATAGAAAATAGGACGCTCAATCTGTTGTTGCTTGACTAATGTAAGTGCGTAGTTGATTGCTATCATATCATAGGCAATAACGCGAGCTGGACCAAGTTTTGGCGCTCTAATCGTAAAACAATCTACGCCTTTGTAATCAAAATGATGATAAGCTTCATCATCTGATAAACAAGCCACATGATACTGAATCTGTGATGAAATTTGATGTTCAACCAAATTTTCTACAAAAGTCTCAAATCCACCATACTTTGCAGGAAGACCGCGACTTCCAATAATGAATACATGTTGCATGATTTTCCTCATTTCAAGATTTTGCAATCTAATCTATTATATCACTTTATAAATCGTTTGTGTAACATAAAATAGAAAAGAAAAGCAACCTTTCGGCTGCTTCTACCTTATTTCTTTCCTTGTTTATAAAATTCCTTGAGGGCATCTTGCCAAGTTGGGATGACAAAGCCGGTTGCCTTAGCTTTAGCTAGGCTCATGGTAGAATTGAGTGGCCGCTTCGCTTTCGCTGGAAACTTACTAGAGTCTACTGGCAAAACTTCGACATCTGTATCTTTTAAGATTTCTACTGCAAAGTCATACCAAGTCGTATCTTCTGTGGCATCATTCGACAAGTGATAATAGCCAAATTCTTTTTGGTTTTCTGCTAAGTACGTCATAAATTCAGCCAACGTACGCGTCCAAGTCGGACGACCGTGTTGATCATTGACAACAGTCAGAGTTTTATGTGTTTTCGCTAAATTTTGCATAGTGAAAACAAAGTTCTTTCCATAATTTCCAAAGACCCAAGCTGTGCGGATAATGTAGAAACGGCTAGAATATTTCTCAACCAATTCCTCTCCCATGCGCTTCGTGCGACCATATTCTGTCTGAGGGTCTGGTTGATCGTCTACCTCCCATTCCTGCCCAACTGGCTTATCTCCAGCAAAAACATAGTCTGTAGAAATGTAAACAAGTGTTGCACCATGCTTTTCGGCTGCTTTAGCAACATTTTCAGTTCCTGTGACATTGATTGCATAATCCAGTTCTTTACCTTCATCTTCTGCTGCGTCCACAGCTGTATAGGCAGCACAGTGGTAGACAAGACTTGGCTTCACTTCTGCAAAAACCTTCTCTACCATTTCGGCATTGGTAATATCC
>ERZ773008.2155-NODE-2155-length-13146-cov-9.461157_pt1 | contig 13146 bp, 8 predicted proteins | sample MGYA00580664_ERZ773008 | MGnify/ENA primary metagenome ERZ773008 (study PRJEB29015, sample SAMEA2738016) | human oral metagenome | biome: human oral; feature: human-associated habitat; material: dental | place: China | collected 2048 ... | reverse complement strand
CATTCTCAGTCCTCGCCTGGACAAGAGCAGAGCAAGAAAACTCAATAATTTTCCACCCCTGCTTTCGTCGAAACTCTAGTTGCCGCTCTAAGACGTCATCATCTTCCTTTACATACACAACTGGGAAGAAGGTCTTATCTAGCTTATTTGTATAAAAACCTATAATAGTTTTACTTCTCAATGGGCGTGAAGATTTCTCCGTGCGCGCGGACGACTTCCACCCCTCAGTATCCTCTGGGTCAACCGTCATCCCTCGCCAACTTCTAATAGTATCTTCCTTATTTTTAACATACACTGGATACTCGGCTCCAGGGTCATCTTCATCAAACTCAGGCACCACAATCGCCCGACCCTCAAAAAACTCCAACACCTGATCAAGGTGGTTCCGAGACACCTCCATGCCATAGAGCACATGCGGTGGATCGTAGTCCGCATACCCAGACCAAGAATGCCTGTACCGCGAATCATTATCCACTGTCTGCAACAACTTTGCAGTCCACTTCGCCATGAAATAGTCAGTTTTTTCTTGATCTTGGAAGAACACATCATAATCCTTCAGAACAAAAAAGAACCCCTGACTCAAATCCAACCAATGCAAATCCTCAAGATACTCATGAATCCAATCATCCGGCAACCGAGGAATCTCATACGGAAACTCAATAGCCTCAAAAACCATCACAGCAGCTTCCGCAGACCCCGAAGACTCCAATAACTTTTCACAGGAAAGCTCAATAATCTTCCACCCAGCCTGCCGCAACAACTCCAACTGCCGCTCTAAAACACCATCCTCCCGCACATAAACAACCGGGAAAAAAGTTTTATCCAATTTATTCGTGTAAAAAACCATAGGCTCATAATAATTCATAGTATTTTCATTCCTTAATCAAAATAAACGTCTCATCATGGTTCGACATATAGAACATCAGGGCTGCCCACAAGCGACACCAATCAATCATAGACAACCCTGCCTTTTCTTATATATAGGTTATTGATTCTAATCCTTTACTCTGGCGAGTGCGGATACTCATCTGCGAAAGGCCCCAGTGCCTCCGCACTCTCAAGCTCAGGATGCTCAGGATCAAAACCTATCCACAACCACCACATGCCCCCGGAAAAACTCCCGCACCAGCGGAAGATTCTTCTCAGAACATTCAAAACCGTAGGTAAATTTAAGGTTCGCTTCTCCTTCCTCCAAAAGCTCCCAACGGTACCTGGTTTGCAACCGGTGGAGATGCTGGCAAAGATAACTTGCTATTCGAGAATTCTTGAGAATAATATCATCAAAATTAGATATATACACAAAAAACCATGTGATATATCCAGCCATTGATCAATATCCTCAATATAATCTAATGTCCATTGCGAACCATAATCCGGAATATTCCAGGGACATTTAATAGCACGAAGTATTTCAGATGTCATGGTATCAAAATCGATAATAACATTTCCTCTAATTTCAATAATTTCCCACCCAGAAGAAACTAATGAATCTATCCTATTATGGAGAATAGGCTCTCCTTTTAGATAAATATTTGGTGTTATAGGATACCTTTCATCCATTTTAAAATCAATAGTCATATTTATAGTCCTTTCAGAAGAACAAAAGTCCTGTAATGATCAGGAGTATAATAAATATCTCCATTACTCCCAACGACTAAACGTTCTGTGTCTCGTCTTCCTCTAATCCTTGGTTCATTGCGGATAATGTATCCAGAATCACGAACATCAAGCTTATAATATTGAATACTGAGGTTTGTTCGGATGTACTTTACCCATTACTGCCGCCGGTATAGGAAGTGCTCTCAGGGTACTCATCAGGATCATTAATCCAATCCGTACCATCCTCATACAACGGGTCAGGAAAACCATTCGGGAAGAAAAACTTCTTATACTCCTCCATACTTGACCAAGGATATTCAACCCCATCAGCAGCAATCACCACCCTGTTGACAAAGAACTCTTCCACCCGAGACAAACTCTCTTGCGAAAGTTCGAATCCCCACCCAAATAACACTTTGTACAGCCCGCTACCATGAATTGGACGAATACTGTAGTACGTATCCATCTCTTCAAGAATATTCACACATGCACTTATATCATCAGCCATAGTAAAAAGCTGCTCAAAATTCTTATACAAAACGAAAAGCCCCTGACGCATATCCCTATCCCTAATCAAGCATGCTTCTTCGGATGCCCAGCGCATATTGAAACCTTCGGGAAAACTGTAGGTAGGGTCGATAGTTTTAACGAACCGCTTGGCGAAGTCCATGTACGATACCACCCCGGCACAATCAACAGTAATGACAGCCCACCCCTCCGCTTCCAGATAGGGCAGCATATGGTTCTCCCAGTACCCGTCCTCACGGATGAACAAAGGAGCGGTAAATTCTACGGCAGACCGTTCTTGTTGATAAGGCATATTTCTCTCTAAAACACAGACAGACAAAGGAGTCTAACTATTCACTCAGATAAACTTTCTCCCTCATGACCGCCGGTGTAGGAAGTACTCTCGGGGTACTCATCAGGATCATCAATCCACTCCGTACCATCCTCATACAACGGATCAGGAAAACCCTGAGGAAAAAACACTTTCTTATACCTCTCCACACCGCTCCAAGGATATTCGACCCCGTCCATGGCGAACACAACCTTGCCCTCGAAAAACTCTTCTACACGCGGCACACTCTCCTGCGAGATTTCGAATCCCCACCCAAAAAGAACCTGGTAAAGACCACTACCATGGATCGGACGTACTGTATAACGTGTGTCCATCTGCTCAATAATATTTACGCATAGGCTCACGTCCTCGTCATCCATCACGAAGAGGTCATCAAAATTCTTGTACAACACAAACAGCCCCTGGCGCATATCAAACCAGTTAATCAGGCAGGCATCTTCCGAAGCCCAACGCAGGTTAAAATCATCCGGAATAGCATAGACACTCTCAATACTCTCAACCAGACGGCATGCGAAATCTGGTGTGGTTTTTACCCCGGCACAGTCAACAACAATAACCTTCCACCCCTCCGCTTCCAGATAAGGCAGCATATGGTCCTCCCAGTACCCACCCTCACGAATAAACAAAGGGGCAATGAACTCTACAGTTCCGTTAAGCGTGTAACTCATCTTTTTCTCTTCGAGTTTTTAGTGGACGATATATAAAGTTTTACTTAGACGAGTCTTCTTCATTATCTTCAACGTAGGAAGTACTTTCCGGGTACTCATCAGGATCCATAACCCATGATCCATCCTCATAACGAGGATCCGGGAAACCATTGGGAAAGAATGTTTTTTTAAATTTCTCTGCACCATCCCACGGATATTTAACATCACTCGCAGCAACAACAATATTATCTGCAAAAAATTCTTTCACTTGAGGTAGACTCTCTTGTGAAATTTCAAACCCATATCCAAAGAGAACCTGGTATAGACCGTTACCAAATGATGGGCGAACACTATAATATTCATCCATAGTTTCTATAATGTTGACACATGCAGTTAACTTCCTATTATCGAGTACCAGAAGATCCTCAAAGTTTTTATACAAAACGAAAAGCCCCTGCCGCATATCCCTATCCCTAATCAAACATGCCTCTTCAGCAGCCCAACGCATATTAAAACCTTCGGGAAAACTGTAGGTAGGGTCGATAGTTTTAACGAACCGCTTAGCGAAGTCCATGTACGATACCACCCCAGCACAATCAACAGTAATGACAGCCCACCCCTCCGCTTCCAGATAGGGCAGCATACGGTTCTGCCAATATCCACTCTCACGAATAAAGAGAGGAGCTTTAAAGAGGTCAGGGTATTTTGATGTATAACTCATCATTTCTCGCTAGTCTATTAGTAGAATAAATGTATGATAATGATCTAAAGTAAGGTAAATACTTCCATTGCTACCTATTAACAGGCGTTCAGTACCTCGTGTCATCTCAGGCTCCCCATCAGCCTTGAGAATTACTTTACCATCTTTATCTATTTTGGGTCGTCGAGGCATAAAATCCATTTCAGTGTAGGTTATATTGCCTCCTTTAACATCAGCTGTCGGTAAAATATTGCCTATACCTTCACCCTCCTCTGGAATATTGTCAAAATTCCTACCCTCATTAGCACTAACAATAGGATCACCCTCAACCTTGAGGTAAAAACAACACATAACTACTCAACACTTAAACACGACTAATAAATTTAAAATACAAAAATACTGGATCCTGTAACAAAGCAAAGCCGCAGGAACCAGTAGTTTTTATATGAGGCTGTCTCCACTAATTTACCTGAAGAGAGCTCCACGTGAATAAATATTGTAAAATCCGGTTAAAGAGCCAAAAATGAGAATCCCTGGTATTACTTACTCTCATATTTCCAGCTCTCCAAAACCTCATCCTTATTCTTCACATACAAAGGATGCTCCGCCCCAGGGTCATTTTCATCGAAATCAGGAATCACGATCGCCCGACCCTCAAAGTACTCCAACACCTGATCAAGATGCTCTTGAGACACCTCCATACCATAAAGGATATTCGCAGGATCATACTCCCCATTCTCATCCTTCGAATACCGGTACCTCAGCTCAGTATCCACAGTCTGCAACAGCTGTGCAGCCCACTTCGCCATATAATAATGAGGATCATGAGGACTCTGGAATAGCGCATCATAATTCTTCAAAACAAAAAAGAACCCCTGACTCAAATCTAACCAATGCAAATCCTCAAGATACTCATGAATCCAATCATCCGGCAACCGAGGAATCTCATACGGAAACTCAATAGCCTCAAAAACCATCACAGCAGCTTCCGCAGACCCCGAAGACTCCAATAACTTTTCACAGGAAAGCTCAATAATCTTCCACCCAGCCTGCCGCAACAACTCCAACTGCCGCTCTAAAACACCATCCTCCCGCACATAAACAACCGGGAAAAAGACGTCATCCCACTCATCAGTATAGAAACCCATAATATTTCTACTCCTTAATCAAAATAAATTTATCGTAATGAGTAGGAGTATAGAATATGCTCCCATTACTAGCAATCACCAAACGATGCGATCCCTCTTTACCACTCGAACCAGGAACATTCACCGTCGCCTCAAAATAGTCAACCTCTGCACCATTTTCAGCATGCGTAGGTAAAGCCCGGTATATATGTTTCTCATAATCCCCCGCTTCATTTTTGACCATAGGCTGGGCAAAATTCTTATAATCTTTGAACCGCAGATCATCAGAGTTAATATCCAAGTTCCGATTCGTGAGAATATTTTCACCAGTCTCAAAGACCTCATCTGGAATCTTTTCCCCATACTCACTCGGACGTGTGATCAGATAACTCTTATTACCAGAGTCACTACCTTCCATACCCGTTGCAAAATCCAGCTTCGCACGGGTACCATCTTCATTCTTATAAAGCTCATCTCGGAATATCCTTAGTGCTGGTTTTTTCGGAGCCTCCGGCACAGGATGAAGCTCATACCCCACAGAACCAACCTCAACACCATCACGTTCAGCCCTCAGCGCTATCTCACGATTCCGTTCGAGAGCCTTGTTATAAGCTTTCATATTTCGTTTATATTTCTGTATCTCCTGTTTTGTCTTATCTGCTTTATCGTAGTATTCCAGGTTCGGGTCGTTATACTCCTTAATCCGACGCTGCTCAAGACTACTCCACCCTGGCCGCTGACCTTCTAAATAGTCATCTGCCCGAGGGGCATTATAAAAACCCCTACCATAAGCACCGCCTCCATTCGGAACACCCCTCTCAGCAAGCTCAGGAACCGCCTTACCATGAGCCGCAGGCACCAAATGCTCATCCCGCACCACACGCTGAACCTGTGCGGTATCAAGACCTTCAACTTTCGGCTCCTCGACAGCCCTCAGCTGCACCTCAGGCTCACGCACACCAGCAGAACCACGAGCCACCACAGCATCATCAGCCACACCACCAGGCTTAACAGCCTGCATACCATCAGCACCAGACCCAGTACCCGAAGCAGGCGGAACCTCACCCACCTGCGGAGCCTCCACAGGCTTCACCGGAACCTGCGAAGCACCACGAGAAGCACCAGAACCCTGCACCGGAGCAACCTGCGGAACCTCCGTCGCAGAACGAGCGCCACCAGTAACAGGTTTAACCTCGATCTTAGGGTAACGAGTTTCCTGCAACTCTCGCGCAGGAGATTTCAAAATTCCGTAACCGGCATCACCAGGCTTTAGGCGGGTGTAAAAACCAGATTCGCCTGCTTGAAGAATTTTACTCTCTGCGGCACCAACTAACCTAGTATCGAACTTAGCCATTGAGGAAGGGGCTTGCCCAGGAATAGACAAGCGACCACCACTTGTATTAAATTCGACACCTTTGCCAGACCGAACAACCCTATATACACGACCTATTAGCATAAAGAGTGCTTCGCTACCAGCACCTATCAAACCGTCTATTTGTAATTGCCTAGGGTCAATCTTTCCATTTTCCCATCGCTGGATAATCCACGAGGTGCCAACTCCCCCAAGATACCCTACGGCGAACGGGCTCAAAGGGGTACCGAGCATCATCACAGACAGAATCATGACTGCGCCATTACGCAGTTCTTCTGGATGAGAATTTATCCAGCCTACTGGGTCTTTAAGGAAGTCTTCCCAGAATTTATTCCAATCATCAATAGAACTGGACCAAAAACGATTCCATTTGTGTTTAACGTCTTCCCAAAACTTATTTAAGGCGTCTCGTTGTACATCTCCGTTCTTAACACGTCGTATATATTCCGTCATCACCTCAACCGGAATAGGCTCTAATCCTGTGGGGTCGTGCAGGTTCACCGGATCACCCGACGCAAACAGATACGACGCACCCATATACCCCGACCCGGCCACAGGCTCCACAGGGTCCGGCGACAAAAACCCAGCCGTCACAGGATCATACAAACGCGCACCCATCAACTCACCACCAACGGTTGCTAACGCACCCTGATCAGTCAAACCCACATCAGCAGGCAAACCCGGCAACCCATTACCAGCAGCTGCAGTGGTGTTGCTTCCCCAAGTTACCGGGGACGCGACACCGAAGATATCCGTGCCAAAACTATATACTCCCGCACCTGTACCGGTGAGGATACTATCGCGTCCACCAAGCACAGACCCCGCCGAAACCGCCTCGGTAACACCAACACCCACCAACGAAGCAGCATCAGGTACTGTCATATCCCACACCAGCGGCGAGACAACAGGATCCTGCCCATCTTGCTGACTCCCAACAGCTACCGGCATATTCCGAACCGACGATGCCGCAAACCACACCGTCGAGTTACCCTCGCTGGCAGCGGACAAATGGCCGCCCAACAGGGAGTCGGAGCTGTGGTTGATACGCTCCACCCGCTCTAAAGAGCCCAGAGCATCCCAGCCCCACCTCACAGCAGCACCAGTATGATCAGTCGCCCCGGTACGGAAACCCCGCACATCATAGGAATACTGAATCGACCCTGTACACACCAAAGATGACGCATCTAACCCGGCTAGATCCTCAACCACACCCGCAACAGGTGCAGCAGAAGAACCACCACCATCCTCTAGTGCCTCATACAGGCGTACCGTCTGCACCCGCTCCCCCACATAGGAAAACGCACGCACCCGAACCAGGGAACCTTCCTGATGGGTTTCTTCCCTCATCAGCAACCCGACCGGATTATACACCCACACCACCGACACATCATCCGAACTCACCGCACGGATCAACCTGCCGGAAACATCATAGGCGTACTCACACCAGGAACCCTTAACGGTATCTTCCACCAGAGTAATCTTCCCCACAGGATTCCGGCGTACCCGCACACCCTGCACCACACCCGACGATGAACCACTAGGCTCGTCGGCCTCACCGAGAACTTCCTCGGTGTACCCCATAACGGCCCCGGACGTATCACGCACCCACGAAGAGACACACTCCCCAACCTGAACACGTTCCAAATACCCCAGCGCATCATAAGCAAACTCAGCCACCCCAGGCTTATCGCCAACACTCGATGAGTCCTCTACCCCGACACCGGCAGGGACTTGCTGCGTAGACCTAACACGCCCGCCCGGAGAATACCCATACACGGTAGAACCATACGGAGTAGTTCGCTGAACCACATTCCCATCAGCATCATAGGAGTACGCTAGACTCCACGCACCCGTAGATGCGAACACCTCAGCCGCAGAAGCATCCCCGGCAGCGGATACTCGATTACCCGCTGCAAAGAACGCCGTATCAGAAACCTCATCCCCGATTTTCGGGGCAGAATCCACCCTCACCAAACGTCCCAAAGCATCTGAGACATAGGTCGTCTGAACATACACATCAGCTTCGGATTCCGCGCCATCCGAGAAACCGATAGAAGACCTACCAGCAGCCGTTGTTGCACTCGCGTTAGCAGAACCAACGGTTGTTGTTGCTGTAGCGACCGTAGCAGCTGCAGACCGCTGAGCGCCTAGCCGTGCCAGATTCTCCCCCGCCAGATAATCCTTCACCGTCAGGCACCGACCGGCTCGATCCCGCACCCACTCACAAGCCAACCGACCCAAGCGTTCACCTGGCTTAGCCACATGCATACTCGCCACCTCGCCAGCACCATCGTACGCATACGACACCCGCGAACCATCCGGATTCATGACTTCAGTGCACCGGTGCGCGCCATCATACGCATACTTGGTCACCGCCCCGAATGGGTCCGTCACCGACACCACATTCCCCACCGCGTCATAGGCATACGAGGTTGTCGCAAAACCCTCAGACGTAGCTACCCGACGCGCTAGCAAACGCCCCGCGCCGTCATAATCAAAAAAGCATGTTCCGCCTACGCCGGAAACAGCCTTAACCACACGCCCACACGCATCATAGGAGAACGACCGGGTGCCCCAAGCAGCATCCACACACCGCACCACACGCCCGGCAGCATCATAGGCATACCTGCCCACCAGCTTAGTCCCAGCACGACGCTCCAGCAGACGCCCACAGGCATCATACACAAAAGACTCCACTACCACGCCAGCACGAGTCTTCGCTACCAAACGCGAATCCGCATCATACCGGTACTCAGTCATCACCCCATCAGCATCTGTCACTGAGGCAACCCGACCACACGCATCATACGAATACTCCGTCACAGCCCCCGAGGCACTCACCTGCCTGAGCACCCGCCCAGCAGCATCACACACCTCACCCGAAACCTGACCAGCAGCATCAGTACACGTCCGCAACGCATGGGCACCGGGAACCCTCACCAGATTCTCTGTCGGATCCTGCATGCGAACAGGCTCTGAAGCACCCTGATGATGCGCGGGCTCCCGATCCCCTTCACCCGAGGAGGCAGTCGTGATGTTAGTCAAAAACTGATACGCCCACGACGTGACTGCCCCAGACGGGTCAATACTGCTCATCACCCGGCCCAGCGCATCAAACCCCACCGTCGCGGTGTTCCCAACACCGTCCTGATGCGTGATCTCACCGGCAGCACTATCTCGACTTACCCGTGTGAGCACACCCGTCGGATCGGTATGCTCCACCAAAGTATCAGCAGCGTTATACCTACTCGCCCACACATTCCCGGCTGGGTCAATCTTTTCTGTAACCCTGCCCATACCATCATGAACAAACTTCGTCACATGCCCTAACGGGTCCGTCTCAGCAACCGTGTATCCCAGCTCGTTGATCTCACGCACGGTACGGGCGCCATCAGGTGCCACCTGCGCAACCAGTTCCCCAGCGGCGTTGTACTCAAACCGGCGCACGCCCCCAACCGCATCCGTGATACTGGCGACTTTACCCGCAGGAGTATATGTATACACACTTGGGTTCCCCGCCGGGTCAATCACCCGAACAGGACGCGAGGCAACGTCATACTCAACCCGCATAGTTCCTCCTGACGGAGAAACTACTGAAACGGGCCGATCCTGGGCATCATGCTCAACCGTGAGCATGTCGCCCACAGCATTGAGCACCCCGGTCAGATTCCCCCGAGCATCATAGGAAAGCCGCGTCACGACCCCTGTCGGATCTGTCACTGACGATATCTGCCCCGCCGACGTATAGGTATACCGGCTGGTGGCACCATCAGTCGTCACCGCAACCGGCTGACGCGAAAAACCCTCCTCAGCATACTCATATGAAATAACCTTTACCGGAGCATCTTTACGAATCCACGCATCCTTCGAGCCATATGTCCGCTTGTGAACCGGTCGGTCCAAGTCGTCATACTCGGTAATACTCATCGCACCTGTAGAAGTAAGCTCCTTCACCACAAGCCCACGAGTATTCGCAGACCGCACCGTCCGCGACCCTTCAAGATCGGTCACCTGAATCCGGTTCCCAAACGCGTCATAAATAAACCGAACCGTAGACCCTTCCGCCGACGTAACCGAGACTAACCGCCCTTTACTATCAGACACCCACGTATTCGGATGCAGCGCCCGTTCAGCAGTGTCCGCAGCATCAGAGCCATCAGAGTCAGCCGCTAGAGTGTTCTCATGGGTACCGGTGGTAATCTGAGTAATCCCACCCGGCAAATACGTATAGTCAATTACTCGGCCATGCTCACTGACCTGCTGGGTAACACGCCCAGGATTATCCGGATCCCCATACACATTAGTCACCTCACGCACGCCGCCAGTGCCCGTGACCGTCTGCACCAAGCCATCCTCGGTATGCGTATACACGCGCGAGGCAACCATAACGCCGCAAGCCGCAGCAGTACCACCCTTGACAGCACTCTCAGGCTCATCTACGGGATCGGATGTTGTCTGCGAGGCTAGGGCGTAGGTTGTCGCCTCTACCAGATGCCCCGTTTCACTATAGGCATACTCCACCCGAGATCCAGCCCCAGTAACAGCCACCGCACGCCCGGAAACATCATCATACGAGAGGCGGATAGCCTTACCGAAAGCACCCACCATAGCCCGCACACGAGAGGAAGAACCACTATTGGAAGCGTCCTCATAGATAGCGGCAACCGCAGAACCAGGTTCCGAACCCCACGAGCCCAGCCAGGCACCGCCCCGCGTATAGTAATGGTACTGCCCGGTATTATTCGACACCGCATAGAACTCACCGTCAGAGACCACTTGGTCAGAATGCTCAGCGGCCAAAGAAATCACAACAGCAAACCCAGCACGCGCAGCCTGCGCACGCACGCCACCGTTAGCCTCATCATGAGCAGCACCATTCTCAGAGTCAGAAACCTGAGACACAGACGAATCCGCTGGGTTCACCCTATACCGATGCAGCCACCACGCCTCCCCAGTAGCCCGAGTAAATCCAGCACCAGCACGAGCAAAGAAGACCTGCCGCCCATCAACATTAGCCCACACCACACCGGAAGCAGTAAACCCCAAATGCGTATCCACTGTAGAAGACCACCCAGGCCCAAACACACCCGTCGGAGCCATATACCCCTCATGGGTCTTCTGAGGTCCGGCAGCGGCTGCGATACTGTTATACATCCGCACCAAAGACACGCCACCATCGCTGAGGTCTTTTTCCTCCTCAATGAAATTCCCCGTCGCCACATTCACGGGATCGTTTGCATAACCACTCGATGGCTGGGCACCCAAAACCAGCACATCAGGAACCTCAAGATTCTTACGCCCAGCACTAACCCCAGCCTGCTGAATCGAGGCATACAACGCAGCGTCAGAAACCGTGAATTTCACTCCGGCACCAGCATTACGAAACGCCTGAGCTACCGCATTAATCCAGGCAGCATCATTATCATTATCCAAAATCCAGTTTTTAGTAGCTAACAGCAAACCTTCAATATTTAAGATCCCCCATTTACAATTAACAACGTAAACATCGTAAGCACGATTAATAGCGCTGAACGCAGTATTCATCTCAATATTGAGCGTGTTCAGCACAAAGTTTGTATACTTTTCCAAAGCATCAGGTTCTGCAGACGATGTACCGCTCGATGATGCCAGCTCCTCAGCATATTTTTCGCTGTCTGATTTCTCAGTAGGAGCCGCTACACCTTTAGGTGCCGCAATAGAAAGCTGAGGAGGTACGCCAGTCTTCTCGGTCAAAGTACGTTCGAGAGTAGATTTCCGAGATAGTTCCTCCGGATTAACAACAATGGCAGGTTCTTCACTAGCCCGATATGCAGGCATTGCCTTCTTTTTCATAAGATCGAAGTGTCTGTATCCATCCCGTATTGTGCCCTCAGGGAGATCAGACCTTTTTTCCTCAGCCTCGCGCGCCCGTCGACGATTTTCTTCTTCTTGTTTAGCAGCCTGAGCAATTTTACGCACCGCCTCAGATGCACGACGACATGCATCAGCTAAACGTCCCGCATCATCTATACACTGCTTATAGTTACGTACAAACAACGTGGCGTACCGACCACGGAACTCTTGGGCAGCATGCATACCCTCGGAGCGAATCTTGCCCTGGAAATCCCCTAGCTTATGGGCCGCGTCATCAAAAGCACGAGCAAGCGTTGCCGCATCCTCTTGGCTGTATTCAACAGGATTTGAATTGGCCTGAAACAGGGTATTTTTTTCGGATGTCATGATTCTCTTCCGGAAGTTAGGTATAGCTAGAGTTACTCTTCATCTTACAAGGGTTCTTGAAAATAATCTGTACTTTCGGTAGAGAGTTATAAAAATGTTCAAAAATTTTTGTACTACGATTTCATATTCTGAAGTCCTCCTTCTCTGGATTTCAAAACCCTATCCGCCATATGCGCATGCACATAGAAGAGCGGCCCTTCGGTCATGGTGACCGGAGAGCCGCTGTGAAGCTATGTTTTAGGGTCAGCGCAGCAGCCAACCATAGATGCGTTTATTTCGTGCTTGCCTCGCGAGCTGCCTCTTCGACTGCCACCCATGAGAGCATCGCGCATTTGACGCGGGCCATAAACTTTGAGACCCCAGAAAATGCCGCCATATCGCCGTATTCTTCCTCATCCAGGGTAATCTGACCGCGCGAGCGCAACATCTCGCGGAACGCATCCACATGGTTCTGCAGTTCCCCCACGGTCATGCCCGGTGCCATCTCAGAAAGTACCGATGCCGCCGCCATCGAAATGGAACAGCCGTCGCCTTCCCACGAGACTGATTCGACAACCTTTTCACCGTTTTTCTGCTCATCAGAAAGCACGAGGCGCAGGTTGATTTCGTCTCCGCAGGTGGGG
>ERZ773008.2154-NODE-2154-length-13149-cov-51.925386_pt1 | contig 13149 bp, 11 predicted proteins | sample MGYA00580664_ERZ773008 | MGnify/ENA primary metagenome ERZ773008 (study PRJEB29015, sample SAMEA2738016) | human oral metagenome | biome: human oral; feature: human-associated habitat; material: dental | place: China | collected 2048 ... | reverse complement strand
GGACTGATAGATGCCCGTACCCAACAGGATCATCCCCGCATACGCGGGGAGCACTGCACCGTTCGGCAACCCCTCGAACCCACTACCGGATCATCCCCGCATACGCGGGGAGCACCAGCTGACGGAGACGTCGAGCCCATACTTTTTGGGATCATCCCCGCATACGCGGGGAGCACGCCGGCTTCGTGGTGAAACTCACGATCGCCGGACGGATCATCCCCGCATACGCGGGGAGCACGACTGCGGCGTCATGGTCATTGCCGGCACCGATGGATCATCCCCGCATACGCGGGGAGCACCGCCATATCCGAGTGACTGGCGTCGGAGGTTGCGGATCATCCCCGCATACGCGGGGAGCACTCGATCGTGTCGGGCGCGACCTGCACGATGTCGGGATCATCCCCGCATACGCGGGGAGCACGTATATGTGGCAGTCTCCTCCAGTCCAAATGAAGGATCATCCCCGCATACGCGGGGAGCACAATTGGCTCTCCTTCCGACCGGAGCCCGTGCTGGGATCATCCCCGCATACGCGGGGAGCACGGCCCCGATCGTTCGGGATGCGAACATCTGCGCGGATCATCCCCGCATACGCGGGGAGCACAATGGACTCACCAACGGTCTACCGTCACCGTAGGGATCATCCCCGCATACGCGGGGAGCACGTAGGCGATGGCGAGGTCTTCGATGTCCTCCTTGTGGATCATCCCCGCATACGCGGGGAGCACACCTACATGCCCGAAGCCGGATTCCCCGTCACCGGATCATCCCCGCATACGCGGGGAGCACGGCCCCGGGATACCAAGCCATAAGTGGGTGTCCGGATCATCCCCGCATACGCGGGGAGCACCTTTGCAGATAGCCTGGGAGGTCATCAAGCTGGGGATCATCCCCGCATACGCGGGGAGCACATGCACGTCTACCCGCCTGTGAGTCGCTTCGACGGATCATCCCCGCATACGCGGGGAGCACAAGCAAGTCGCTATCTCGGTCAACACGTTCGAGGGATCATCCCCGCATACGCGGGGAGCACGTTTTTCCTTTCAGTCCCGGGGGGCTTTCCCCCGGATCATCCCCGCATACGCGGGGAGCACCACCGTCTCGGCTGTGCCGGCAATTTCGGACGAGGATCATCCCCGCATACGCGGGGAGCACGTAGGCGAAGACGATGCCCGTGACGATCCTGGCCGGATCATCCCCGCATACGCGGGGAGCACTTGATCTTGCCGAGCGTCTCCCACTCGCCTACCGGATCATCCCCGCATACGCGGGGAGCACAATCAGCGGCACGACCCTAAGGGCGACTTTACGGGATCATCCCCGCATACGCGGGGAGCACGGCCGAGTGCTCGGGGATGTCCGGCCAGGCGACGGATCATCCCCGCATACGCGGGGAGCACCCGGGAAGGGGACCACGGAGACTTCGTAGAGGGGGATCATCCCCGCATACGCGGGGAGCACCCGGACGTCGTGATCGACCACTGCCCCACCGGCGGATCATCCCCGCATACGCGGGGAGCACCGCAAATACCAGCAAGACAAGGCGTGGCGGTCCGGATCATCCCCGCATACGCGGGGAGCACGTATATCACACCGCTCCCATCTTCGACCAGTCCGGATCATCCCCGCATACGCGGGGAGCACCTGCGGGGATTCCTGGAAGTGCCGGGATATGGCGGATCATCCCCGCATACGCGGGGAGCACTTCCGCGAGGTGGGAACCCTCATTTTCGACGAAGGATCATCCCCGCATACGCGGGGAGCACTCCCTCGGCGCCGTCGGTCTCTCATCCATCTGGGGATCATCCCCGCATACGCGGGGAGCACAACTCTATTTCGACAAGCCACAGACTCGGAATTGGGATCATCCCCGCATACGCGGGGAGCACGGCCGACATCGCCGAGCGTTTCCCCGACCACGATGGATCATCCCCGCATACGCGGGGAGCACAAACTCGAGCGCGTCGCCAGAAACTGCCAAAACGGATCATCCCCGCATACGCGGGGAGCACCGCCCACACGGCGGAAAAGACAATGATCCGGGCGGGATCATCCCCGCATACGCGGGGAGCACGGCCGACATTATCATTTTCCGCAGCATCGCTGCGGGATCATCCCCGCATACGCGGGGAGCACGGCGCTGTGTGGTGTGCGCCTCGGGACTGTCCAGGATCATCCCCGCATACGCGGGGAGCACGCTGCAGTCCAGGTAGCTACCGTCCAGCGCCCCGGATCATCCCCGCATACGCGGGGAGCACCCCAGCGATTGTGAGCTTCACCACGAAGCCAGCGGATCATCCCCGCATACGCGGGGAGCACGTGTCGAGGTGCGGGTTTTGCACGTTGCCGGGGGGATCATCCCCGCATACGCGGGGAGCACCCTGTTTTCCCGCGACGCCATCCACCACACGAGGGATCATCCCCGCATACGCGGGGAGCACGCCAAACAGGCTCTAAACACGGTGTACGGAAAAGGATCATCCCCGCATACGCGGGGAGCACCCGGATGAAAGTCTTCACCTCGCGCGGGGTCCAAGGATCATCCCCGCATACGCGGGGAGCACTATGGGTGGAGACCGCCTACGATGGTGAGCGCGCTGGATCATCCCCGCATACGCGGGGAGCACTACCGCATACACCATCATCAAAAACATGGACAGGGATCATCCCCGCATACGCGGGGAGCACTCCACCGACGGAGTTGACAACTCTCGGCTTCCGCGGATCATCCCCGCATACGCGGGGAGCACGCTGCCGTGCTGTTGGCGAGCTCGGTCTGCGCGGGATCATCCCCGCATACGCGGGGAGCACCGTCGGGAGCTCGTGCGCGTCGCGAACGCCAACGGATCATCCCCGCATACGCGGGGAGCACCTGACGGACGACGATCCCGCCGCGGCGCCGCGCGGATCATCCCCGCATACGCGGGGAGCACGAAGACCTGCATCCGATTGATGTAGGCCCTCAGGGATCATCCCCGCATACGCGGGGAGCACAAATCCACACCCTGCTTCTTCAGGCGGTTGAGCGGATCATCCCCGCATACGCGGGGAGCACAAGTCGCCCCCGCCTCTCGGCGCCGGATCCTCAGGATCATCCCCGCATACGCGGGGAGCACGCCGCGTTGTAGTAGGGGGACCGGAACTTCAAGGGATCATCCCCGCATACGCGGGGAGCACCCCACGGGTAGAGGCTGCACGACAGTGCGAACACGGATCATCCCCGCATACGCGGGGAGCACACTTGGAAATCCCTGCAATACCAAGGATCGCCGCCGTGATTATACCAGTTTTCCTTTACCCGTCACCCACCCCTCAGGAGGAGGCGGATCGTAGTATGGTTTTGCTAACATTGTCCTGAAAGGGGTACGGAGATGCTGTCCACTGGTTCACGCCGAGCATGGGCCAAATCGGGGTACGACCCGGAGCGGCGATGTTGGTCGCCGCTCTGGCTTCATCTTTTAGACACGGCAGGCGTCGCTCGGCTTTTGGCGAGGAATTGGCTTACGCCGACGATTTCGAATCTGATTCAAGCCGAGTTCGCCGAATCCGAATCTGGATTAAATCCAGAAGATGAGTTCGCCTTGCTCGCGTCTTGGATCGCGGGCGCTCATGACATAGGCAAGGCCACTCCCGCTTTCAGCTCCCAGGTCCCCTATTTGGACGATCGCATGCGCGAAGGCGGCCTTGATCATACTCCCATTGATCCTGAGGAACGCCGCAGAGTCCCTCACGCGCTTGCCGGCCAGTTGGTTCTTGAACGATGGCTTAAGGAACTGGGCTGGGGTATCTCGACGGCGCGGGCTTTGGCATCGATAGTCGGCGCTCACCATGGAATCCCGGCGCTGGAAGGCCATCTAAATGATGCTTGGGGCCGTGAACCTCTACTAGGAGATTATGCGTGGCAAACTGTTCGCGCTGAACTTCTCGATCTCGTGGCAGAACGTACCGGCGCTAAGGACAATTTGCAATTTTGGGCGCATAGATCAGAGTCCAAGTCGTGGTCTCAACCTTTTTTAGTTGAATTATCAGGTCTGGTTATTTTAGCTGATTGGCTGGCGTCCTCTGAAACATATTTTCCTCTTCTATCCATTGACGATGACGGCATGTCTCTTTTCGATTGCGACGTGCATGAAAGGCGCGTCGAAACGGGCTGGTCCCGCGTGGAGTTGCCTTCCCCATGGCATCCCCGCGATGGCGGAGAAAGCGCCGACTTCCTGTTGAACGCTCGATTCGACCTGCCTGACGGCACTTCGGCGACTGCTGCTCAGCGCACTGCCGTCAAGAGAGCCAGGGACATGAGTTTGCCTGGGATGCTCATCGTCCAAGAGACCACTGGATCGGGCAAAACCGAGGCCGCGCTTATGGCCGCCGAGATCATGGCGGCGCGTACCGGACGGTCTGGAGTTCTGTTCGCGCTGCCGACTCAGGCGACCACGGACGCTATGTTCTCTCGTGAATTGGATTGGTTGGGCAAAATCGAATCTTCCTATCGTGCGGATGGGGCTGCCTCGACTTTCGCAATCCAGCTCCAGCATGGCCGGGCTCGTCTGAACAAAGAAGCGGGTAGCTTGCGAAAGAGGGGGTACGAGATACGAGACCGGCTCCTCGGCAGTTTGGGAGAAGCTCAAGAAGACCCGGAGAAACACAGGCCGTCGCGTCCATATGACATCGGACGGGATGAAGATAATTTACAAACCGCTAAACAACATCATGACTCCATAAAAAATTATGATAGAGCGCAGAGAGATCTTGCGATCATGACGTGGTTCACAGGCCGCAAGAAGTCCATGCTATCCGATTTCGTTGTGACTACCGTCGACCACGTTCTTTTCTCATCCATGCGCGCTCCTCATCTTGCCTTGCGGCATCTCGGTCTCAGCAGAAAGATAGTAATCGTTGACGAAGTGCACTCTTATTCCACCTACATGAACAACTATCTGGAACGCGCTCTCACCTGGTTGGCATCCTACGGGGTGCCGGTGATTTTACTTTCCGCAACGCTCTCGGAAGCGCGTTGCGCGAGCTTTGCCGACGCCTACCGTCGCGGCTTGCGGCTCATGACCGGAGAGAAGGTGCCGAAGAAGCCGTCACCGAATGTTGCCAGCATGCCCTTCCCCTCCCTGGCCGCTGTCGGCCGGGATGGTATGGACGTGACGCCCGTTGAGGCGACCGGTCGCAGCAGCCGTGTACGCATTGAGCGTCTGGCCAAAGACGACAGTCTCACGGCGCTTTTGGGCAATGCTCTGGTCAACGGCGGTTGTGCCCTCGTCGTGCGGAACACTGTGCGCCGGGCACAAGAAACCTACGAGCAGTTGCGGGAGACCTTCGGCGAGGACGTGAGTCTCAACCATGCCCGTTTCACCATTTCCGATCGTCTCGCCAGGGACGCCGATCTTCTTCGCCGTTTCGGATCGCCGCGACGGCGGCCGGAGCGTCCTCATCGGGCGATCGTCGTGGCCACTCAAGTGGTCGAGCAGTCCCTCGACGTCGACTTCGACCTGCTCGTCACCGATCTCGCTCCCATCGACTTGATCCTCCAGCGGATGGGACGCCTGCACCGTCATCGACGAACCCGGCCGAAAGCCTTAAGCGCTCCTGTGTGCTATGTCGACTGGTTGCCGAGCGCTTCGAACCCCGATCCCCGAGTGGAGCCCGGGTCCGAGACGATCTATGGAGAACACGACATGCTCCTCACCGCTGCGGCCTTGAACAGAGTGCTTGCGGACGACGCCTTAGTCACGGTCCCCGACGACGTCCGCGACCTTGTCGAAGCAGTGTACGGTGCGGGATCTGAAGCCCCCGCATCGTGGGCCGAGGCCCTCGAACGAGCACGGGGCAAGGCGTGTAAAAAGCAGAAGGACAGCACGAAGGCATCGAGGGGTTTTCTATTGAATGAGCCTGCCATGCGAGGGAAGACCGCATCGCTTATCGGCTGGCTTGAAACGATCGCCGATGACTCCGAAGAAGGCAAGGCCCAAGTCCGCGACGGCGAGGATTCCTTGGAAGTCATCCTCCTTGGGCGACGTGATGAAGGAGGGCAGGAGGAATTGCGCACTCTTTCCACTGCACCAGGAGCTTCTTCTTCGGTTATACCCGTCGATCGGGTACCCGATCGGAATGTTGTGCGTGCGATGGCGATGTCTGAGGTCAGGCTTCCTCCCCGATTCACGAACTCAAGTATGATTGATAGAGTTCTCGACGAACTCGAAGAGAGTTGTTTCGTTCCCGCCTGGCAGGCCTGCCCTGATCTGCGCGGCCGACTCTTCCTTCCACTCACCGACGGACGCGCTCAACTGGCCGGCGTAACCGTTGAGTACACTTCTACAACCGGCCTTATGGAAGTAAATGAAAATGACACAGAGCTTCAATCTGCTTGACGAGCCCTGGATTCGCGTGACCTGGCTCGATGGGGAACCCGGTGAAGTCTCTCTCCTGACCGCATTTCGAGACGCCGTCCGAATCTCGGGAATTCACGGCGAAATCGCGAGTCAGGATATGGCGCTCCTACGGCTTCTGCTAGCCATCGCACACCGAGCCACCGGTGGTCCTGAAGACCTGGACGACTGGAGGGCCTACTGGGCGAATCCGGAGAAGCTCGGAGCCGATGCCGGCGGCTACCTCGAACGATATCGCGATCGTTTCGATCTGCGCGATCCTGAGGCACCCTTCTTTCAAGTTGCCGGAATCCACGCCAAATCGGGAAAGATCTCGGACCTAGAGTCACTGATCGCGGACGTTCCCAACGGAGAGCCTTTCTTCACGACGCGGATCGGCCCCGGGCTCGACCGCATGGGGTGGGCGGAGGCCGCCCGCTGGCTCGTTCATGTGCACGCCTTCGACCCCTCGGGAATTCGATCGGGCGCGGTCGGCGACCCCAGGGTCAAAGGCGGAAAAGTATACCCCATCGGTCCGGGGTGGACCGGCCAGATCGGCGTCGTGGCCGTCGAAGGGAGGAATCTGGCTGAGACGATCCTGCTCAATACGGTAGTCACCGAGAGCCTTGCCGACCTTGCCGAAGTCGAACACGAAGCCGACCTACCGCCATGGGAGAAGAAGCCCGATGGCCCGGCGGGTTCCATGGACCTCGAACCGATCGGACCCGTCTCATGCTACACGTGGCAGACTCGCCGCGCCTTGCTTCACGGAGACGAAAAGGGCGTTACGGGGCTGTTCCTCGGCAATGGCGACAAAGCGACGCCGCGGAATCGCTATCTCGTGGAGCCCATGAGTGCATGGCGTTATTCGGAGCCTCAAACTAAAAAATTCAAAGAGATCGTTTTCATGCCGCGTAAACATGACAAAGATCGTGCCATGTGGAGGGGGTTATCCAGCCTCATCCCTCAACTCATTCCGAAGTTAAAGATCAAGGGCAAAGGAGAATTCACCCGATATAGAATTCCAGGAGTCATTTCTTTTTACGAAAAGCTTCTCGCACAAGAGATCGTCTCCCACCGAGGTGTCATTCCGGTTCATGCCGTCGGCATCGAGTACGGGGCTCAAGAGGCAGTGGTCAGCGAACATTTCGACGATGTCCTCAACCTTCCAGCTGGTTTGTTGGCGCCGGACAATAAGCGGCTTGTGACGCTTGTCCGTGATGCGATGGAGAAGACGGAGGAAGTCGCCAAAGTGGTGCGGCAACTGGGCGGTGACCTCATTCGCGCCCGAGGGGGCGATCCCGATGACGTGTCCTCCGCCAGGGAGAAAGCCGGAGTCGCCTTCTATTTGGCCATCGACGAGGGGTTCCCTCGGTGGTTGGCCTCCTTGGACGGCATTGAGCCCGAGGCGGCCCGAGACGACTGGCGGAACCGGCTTCGAAGTGAGGCGCGCAGGCAGAAGGAGAATCTGGTGGATTCGGCTCCGCCGGCAGCTTATGCCGGACGCGGTGAAGGGAGGAGCCGCATCGATGTCGGCCTCGCGATGAAATGGTTCGACACCGCCCTAAGCAGAGCCCTTCCTATATCTATCATTTCCCAACAAGCGAAAGAGAAAGATCAATAGTGACCACAGTTAATGAAATAATAAAAGATGAAAAGCCTTTACGTAAAAGAAAACGACGTAATCTAAGTCCGATCGGACAGAAGATCGATTGTAAGATTTCATGTTTGCAGAAAGGATATCTGTCCGAGGATTCTCGGAAACAGGCTCGGGCGCGGGCGGACTTGGCCAACCTGCGCCGCGGCCTCACCGCAGGGCCCGGCGAGCGTGTGGAGATCTGGCATCTCACTCAGGTGGACGTTTCCGACAATGCGCCGGACGAGCCCACACGTGAGGAATTCGCAGTCCACGTCTCCATGACTCTCTATGCGGCCCATCAGCAATCTCGAACCAAGCCTATGCATCGACCGGCGGAAGGACTCGGGCATGCGGCTCACAGCGTTGTAGGATACGGTGACGATGAAAACCCATCGGCTCGTGCCCGTTTCGATGCTCTGGTAATGTCCTCGACTCCGAGGGAATTGCGTCGTCATCTTCGATCGTTCGTTTCGCTGTTGCGCGCCAAGGAAATACCCTTGGACTATGGCATGCTGGTTGACGACATCGTTTGCTTCCAGCGTCCTGGAGGGGCGAAGGCGGTGCGACGGCATTGGTCACGCCAGTACTACGATTTTTCTTCGACAGATGGCGAGTCCAGCGAGACCGATTCCACAGCAGAAGACATCTGCTCGGAAAATTCACTACACAACAGTTTGAGAAATACAAAGGAATAAAATAATGAATACATATGTTGACATTCACATTGTTCAAGATCTTCCGCCCAGCTGTGTCAACAGAGATGATTCCGGCTCCCCTAAGTCGGCCATCTACGGAGGTGTACAGCGTTTACGCATATCCAGCCAATCATGGAAGCGTGCGACCCGTCATGACTTCACCGATTATTTGGATGCCTCCGAGCTGGGCACACGCACCAAGCGGGTGGTCGAGGTCCTCGCGAAAGAGATCGCCAGGCAGGCAGAAGACCTCTCCGATCAGGCTCAGAGCTTGGCGGAGCAAGTCTTCCAAGCCGCCAAGATCACGCTCGTCGCCCCGCGGGCGAAGAAGGGGGAAGAGTTCCCTAAGTCTCAGGAATCCAGTTATCTGATCTTCCTCTCGCACAGACAGATCGCTATGCTCGCGGAATTGGCCATAGCCAGTGACCGTTCGGGCAAGGCGCTCGACAAGAAAGCCGTCAAGGCGATTTTCAAGTCCGGCAATTCCATCGACGTCGCCCTCTTCGGCAGGATGGTCGCCGACGACGCCGATCTCAACGTCGATGCCGCATGCCAGGTCGCCCACGCCATCTCCACCCACGCCGCCGAAAACGAATTCGATTTCTACACCGCCGTGGATGACGAGAAAGCCCGATCCGAGGAAAAGGAAGACGCAGGGGCGGGAATGATGGGCACCGTTGAATTCTCATCGGCGACGATTTATCGATACGCAACGATAAATATAGGTATGCTTTTGGAGAATTTAGGAAATAATGAGGCGACATTGCGCGCTTTGACTGCTTTTATTAGAAGTTTCATTAGATCTATGCCGACAGGCAAGCAGAATACATTCGCCAACCGCACGCTGCCAGACACCGTCGTCATTCACATCCGTGAGGATCAACCGGTCTCGTTTGTCGGCGCTTTCGAGAAGCCCGTCGCCCAAGATCTCACTGAAGGCTATGTCACGCGGTCGGTTAGACAGCTGGCCGACCACGAGAGAAAGCTCGAAGAGACATATGGATTCAAGCCTCTGCACGGATTCGCTGTGAGCATGGAGAGCCCCGAAGCCGTCGAATCGCTAGGCGAACGCATCTCCTTCGCCGATTTGGACGGCAGAGTGCGCGAGGTCGTCGCCCGCCGCTTGCCCGGCGCGGAGTCCGAGTGATGACCGTCCTGCTTCTGCGCCTGGCAGGTCCCCTGCAGGCCTGGGGCGTCAAATCGAAATTCTCCATTCGCGCCACCGAATTGGCACCGACCAAGAGCGGCATCCTCGGAATGCTGGCGGCGGCTGTCGGCCGACGCCGAACCGACCCCGTCGAGGACTTGCTGACTCTGCGTTTCGGAGTGCGCAAAGACCAGCCGGGTACGGTCATCCGCGATTTCCACACTGCTCATACGCTGGACGGGAAGAAGTCGATGCCGCTGTCTGACCGGTACTACCTGTCCGATGCCGTCTTCTTGGCCGGAATCGGAGGGGAGAGATCGATGCTCGAGACGCTCGATCGCGCGGTGCGCTATCCGGCGTTTCCGCTTTATCTCGGACGGCGATCGTGTCCGCCTGCGCTTCCGGTGTCTCTGGGATTGCGTGAGGCACCGTTGCTTGAGGCCCTGAAAGAGGAGCCTTGGCTGGCTTCGGAGCGGTTTCAACGTCGTAACGGCTGGGATTTCCATGCAGAGATCCTCATCGACAAGGAAGCGGTGCAGGACGGAGAGCATTCCGATGACGTGCGCGGAAGCCGGGACGTGCCCCTTTCCTTCGACCCTCGACATCGCGAGTACTCCTTCCGCGACATCGAACGTCATAGGATTTACCTGGGCGGTATGCGCGGGGTCGATCACCACGATCCGATGGCCGAACTGGAAGATTGACGAGGTGACCGATGCACTTGACGAAAATCGAACTCGACCTGCACAGAAGATTTGCTCGAAAACTCCTGAGCTCGCCCCAGGTTATGCACGCTGTCGTGATGAAAGCGTGCCAGCCCGGCGGCGAATCGGGGCAGTCAGATGCCACTGACGGCTTTCCCCCTGGGCGCGTGCTGTGGCGCGTGGATTCGGGGAGCTTTGGCGTGTCCCTGTACATCCTCTCCCCGAGACCCCCGGAACTGATACAGCTGGAATCCGAGGCAGGCCTCGGCGACACGGCCCGCACATTGGACTATGAGGGGTTCCTCGACAAGCTGTCGAACGGCCAGCACTGGGCATTCCGTTTGTCGGCCAATCCCATTCATTCGGTTCCTGGTAAGCCCGGTACCCGCGGTAAAAGATACGGACACGTCACTGTCGAGCACCAAAGGAAGTGGCTTCTCGAGAGGACCGGCAAATACGGGTTCTCGATTGCGGGCGCCGATGCCGAGCGTGACGGGACGGCAGAAGACTCCGATGGCTCTTCCCCGCTGGACGCTTCCTCTGTGCTGATCGTCCGAAGGGACAGACCCGTCTTCTATCGCAACCGTCGCGATAGGCAGCGTCGGGACAGAGTGACCATCAGCCGAGTCGTATACGAAGGCGTGCTCCGTATCGACGACGCCGAGCCGTTCAAGAGAATGCTCGTCGGCGGACTGGGGCCCTCGAAAGCGTATGGCTGTGGTCTCATGACCCTGGCCCGGCCCAAGCGATCCTGAAGGTGCGTAACTTCGATGGCGCGCCTGCTTCCCGTCCCTGTGACTGCGCTTCCCAGAGCCGCGGACCGCATGTCCTTCCTGTATCTCGAGCACTGCGTCGTCCATCGCGAGGACGGTGCGTTGACGGCGCGCAACGAACAGGGGATGATGCGCGTTCCCGCGGCGTCCCTGCTCGCTGTCTTCTTAGGGCCGGGGACGTCCATAAGCCACCAGGCTATGATGCTGCTCGGAGAGTGCGGCACCACCGCTGTGTGGGTGGGCGAACGCGGGGTGCGCTACTACGCCCATGGACGCTCTCTGGCCACGTCGACCCGGCTGCTGGTCGAACAAGCCGCTCGTGTCTCTTCGCCCCAGAAGCGTTTGGGTGTGGCACGCCAAATGTACCTCATGCGTTTCGCGGGCGAGGACGTGACCGGACTCACCATGCAGCAACTCCGTGGCAGAGAGGGCGCGAGAGTCCGAGCCGTATACCGTGAGAATTCCCGCCGTACCGGAGTGCCATGGCAGAGGCGCGAATACCAGCCGGACGACTTCGACTCGTCAGATCCCGTCAACCAGGCTCTGTCCGCCGCGCACGCCGCGCTGTATGGCGTCGTTCACGCCGTCATCGTCTCACTGGGGTGCTCGCCGGGGCTGGGTTTCGTCCACACCGGCCATGAGAGGTCTTTCGTCTACGACATGGCCGATCTGTACAAAGCCGATGTGACCATACCCGTGGCCTTCGACGTGATCAGTGAGGGCATGGAGGACATAACCGGAACGACGCGACGGCGCGTCCGCGACAGGGTGTTCGAATTCAAAGTCATCGAACGCTGCGTGCGCGACATCCAAAGACTCCTGGAAATCGATGAGTCGGAGGACCTGAGCGTCAACGTCGTCTCTCTGTGGGACTATCAACGCAAGATCGTCGCTGGAGGGACCAATCACGCCTTCGCCATGGAGGCCTCCGAGGGAGGGGATCCCCCGTGGTAGTCATCGTCCTGTCGGCGGCACCCGCAGGACTGCGCGGGGCCCTCACACGATGGATGCTCGAGATATCCGCAGGGGTGTACGTCGGGCATCTCTCCACGCGGGTGCGAGAGCAGGTCTGGGAATTGATCCAGGCCAACATCGGGCAGGGAAGGGCGTTGCTCGTCTACCCGGTCAAGTCCGAACAGAGATTCGCAATCCTGTCTCTCGGCCATGAACGCGTTCCCGTAGATGTCGAAGGGCTTTTGGTCATGCAGGCTCCATCTGTTCCCTCCGCAGGAGTGGAAAGGCTTCCCGGAGCGGTGCCGCCTCCGAAGGAATCCTGGTCGATCGCCGCTCGCCGGCGCCGTTATCGGAACTCCGCTGAGAGGGCGCTCCGGCGAGACTGACCTCCGGGGACGAGACAGACAGCCGTGAACGATGGTCGGCCGATCCGAGGTTTGATCTCCGGGCCTGAGACGGACACAGGACCGTTGCATTCACACTCCCTGCCTTGGATTGTCGACGTAGGACGGGTACCGGTTCCCCTGTGGACCATTACCCGTCATCCGATGGTTAATTTTCCGTCGAGCCGGTGTCAGAATTGGACCAGCAAATCGGATCACAGTACATATAGCGAACGCGAAGGAGAATCGAGACATGCCCCAACGTTCCGATGTGTCCCGTCATCGGGACAGCTCTGCAGGGATTTGGTCGGATGAAACCGCTTATTGGCGAGGAATGACGTACAGTCCCTCTTCCTCCGAAGGAGGTGGGGATTCGCGGCGAGCCGATGCCGTCCATGAGAGGGCTTCCAAACCGGAGCCTCGGGAGGCTCGGCTTTCGCCGTCCGCCGGTTCTCGGGACGATGCCAGGATTGCCGCCTC
>ERZ773008.2153-NODE-2153-length-13156-cov-3.754217_pt1 | contig 13156 bp, 9 predicted proteins | sample MGYA00580664_ERZ773008 | MGnify/ENA primary metagenome ERZ773008 (study PRJEB29015, sample SAMEA2738016) | human oral metagenome | biome: human oral; feature: human-associated habitat; material: dental | place: China | collected 2048 ... | reverse complement strand
CAGAATTCTTGTCATGTACGAGGGAGAAATCGTAGCGGATCTCAATCCTAAAAATACTACGGTAGAAGAGTTGGGATTGTATATGGCAGGTGCAAAAAGGGGTGTGGGATATGAAGCATAAGAAAAATATTTTTGGGGGAGAAAAAATAGCAAACCTCGGTTCATCCCTGCTTGCAATTGTTTGCGGACTGTTATTCGGTCTGATTATCTTGCTAATCAGCAATCCGAAAGAAGCTTTCGGCGGATTTGCCATGATTGTTCAAGGCGGATTTACAGACGGAATGCAGGGAATCGGACAAGTGTTATATATTGCGACACCGATTATTATGACCGGACTGTCTGTCGGTTTTGCGTTCAAAACAGGATTGTTTAACATCGGTGCTTCCGGTCAATTCACAATGGGAGCATTTACAGCCATCTATGTCGGAGTCAAATGGGATTTTTTGCCAAGCGGAATGCATTGTTTGGTTGCATTGCTGATGGCACTGCTGGCAGGAGCGCTCTGGGGACTGATTCCGGGACTCTTGAAGGCATACATGAATGTAAATGAAGTAATCTCATCCATTATGATGAACTATATCGGAATGTATGCTGTGAATATGATGATTCAAAGAAGTATCTACGATTCTTTGAAAAATCAATCTTTAGCCGTTGCAAAGACAGCAACTCTTTCAAAGGGTGGATTGGACAAGATTTTTCCGGGGACAAGCATCAACATCGGAATTCTGATTGTAATCGGATTTGTAGTTCTGACCTACATCATCTTAGAAAAAACAGTGCTCGGATATGAGTTGAAAGCCTGCGGAAAGAATGAATTTGCGAGCAAATATGCCGGAATCAATGCCAAGAAAAATATTGTGCTATCCATGATGATTGCAGGAGCACTGGCAGGAGTAGGAGGAGCTTTGCTTTACCTTTCAGATTCCGGAAAATACTTACAAGTGTTGGATATCATTTCTCCGGAGGGATTTGCGGGAATTTCGGTTGCTTTGTTGGGACAATCCAATCCGATTGGGATTTTATTTTCAGGATTGTTCATCGGATACATCACAGTCGGCGGAAACAATATGCAGTTGTTTGATTTCGCACCCGAAGTAATTGATATTATTATTGCGGCAATTATCTATTGCGGAGCATTGTCGCTTTTGTTCAAAGAATTGATTCATCGTATGCAAAGAAGAAAAGATAACAGGCAGAAGGAGGGAGAATAAATGAATATATTGTATTTTGTCGTTCAACAGACCATGTTTTTTGCAATCCCTCTACTGATTGTAGCAATCGGTGCAATGTATTCCGAGAGAAGCGGTGTCATCAACATTGCTTTGGAAGGAATCATGGTATTTGGAGCATTTACGGGAATTTTGTTCATCAATCTTACTCAGGATTATATGAGCGGTCAAATGTTGCTTATGATTTCAATCTTGATTGCCGGTGCGACAGGGGGATTGTTTTCCTTATTGCACGCCTTTGCCGCAATCAATATGAAAGCGGATCAGACGATTAGCGGTACAGCCTTAAATATGTTTGCACCTGCATTTGCAATCTTTGTGGCAAGAACATTACAAGGAATGCAACAAATTCAATTTATAGATTCTTTCCGATTCACAAAAGTTCCGGTTTTGGGAAGTATTCCGATTGTCGGACCGTTGTTCTTCCAAAATTGTTATATCACAACTTATCTGGGTTTCATCATCTATCTTGTTGCGGCTTTTGTCATCCAAAAGACAAAGTTCGGCTTACGCCTGCGTGCGTGTGGAGAACATCCGAGTGCAGCGGATTCTGTCGGTGTGAATGTCTATAAGATTCGCTATGCAGGTGTTATCATATCAGGAGTATTAGCGGGAATCGGAGGTTTGGTATTTGTGATTCCGACTTCCACAAACTTTAATGCAAGCGTGGCGGGATATGGATTCCTTGCGTTGGCAGTATTGATTTTCGGTCAATGGAGAAGTAAGCGAATCTTTATGGCGGCATTTTTCTTCGGGATTATGAAAACATTGGCGAGCGGATATTCTGCGATTCCGGTGCTGAAAGGGTTACCTCTTCCGAATGAAGTGTATAAGATGATTCCTTATATGGCAACTCTGATTGTGCTGGCATTCTCCTCTAAGAGTTCTCAAGCACCGAGAGCGGAAGGAATCCCGTATGATAAGGGAAGCAGATAATTAAGATATACTTGATAAGGAAGATATGAAACAGAGAATGTGAGGGAACACAATGTCAATAAGAATGTATGATTTGATTATCAAAAAAAGAAATGGACAATCCTTGACGAAAGAAGAAATCGACTATATGGTGACAAACTATGTTCAAGGAACAATTCCGGATTATCAGATGTCGGCATTTCTGATGGCTGTATATTTTCAAGGAATGACAAAAGAAGAAACGGCTATCATGACACAAGCTGTCGCTCATTCCGGAGATATGGTTGATTTGTCGAGCATTCATGGAATGAAAGTGGATAAGCATTCTACAGGTGGAGTTGGAGATAAGACGACTTTAATCGTTGCTCCGATTGTTGCCGCTTGCGGAGTGAAGGTGGCAAAGATGTCAGGCAGAGGGTTGGGACATACCGGAGGGACAGTGGATAAGTTGGAATCGATTCCGGGTTTTCAAACCACACTGACAGAAGAAAAATTTTTTGAAGTGGTGAACAAGACAGGATTGAGCGTAATCGGTCAATCAGGCAACTTAGCACCTGCCGACAAAAAACTGTATGCTCTTCGGGATGTGACTGCAACTGTAGACAGCATTCCTTTGATTGCAGTGTCCATTATGAGCAAAAAGCTTGCTGCCGGAAATGACGGAATTGTTTTGGATGTCAAAACAGGCAGCGGTGCTTTTATGAAAACGGTGGAAGATTCGATTGAACTTGCCAAAGAAATGGTTTCTATCGGCGAACACGCAGGAAAAAAGACCGTTGCGTTGATTACAGATATGGATATTCCGCTTGGAAAAAATATCGGAAACAGTCTTGAAGTAAAAGAAGCGGTACAAACCTTGAAAGGACAGGGACCGAAGGATTTGACAGAAGTGTGTTTGCATCTTGCGGGGAATATGATGTACCTTGCAGGAAAAGGAAGTATAGAGGAGTGTATTCGACTTGCAAAGAAGACATTGGAAGACGGGAGTGCACTTTGTAAATTGGTAGAAATGGTAGGAGCTCAAGGTGGAGACAGTTCTGTTATTTTAGACACCGAAAAATTTGAGAAAGCACCGTTTTCATATGATGTTTTGGCAAAAGAAGACGGCTATATTCACGATATGAATACAGAAAGTTGCGGCATTGCCTCCGTGATGTTGGGAGCCGGAAGAGAAACAAAAGACAGTGAGATTGACTATACGGCAGGTATTATCATTGAGAAGAAGACAGGAGATTATGTCAAAAAAGGAGAACGAATCGCTGTATTCTACGCATCGAAAGAAGAACTGTTCCAAGATGCGGAAGAGAGATATCAATCGGCAATTCAGATTCAGCCTACAGAACCTGCGCATATTCCTTTGATATATGCTCGTGTGACCAAAGATAAGGTAGAGAGATTTTAGCAAAATATGTTTCTTTTTCATTTAAGAGGAAAAGAAAAACCGATTGTATGGAATTGTATGGAGGAAAGAAATGGAAACAAAAGAAATTTTAAGCCATGTAGATCACACACAGTTAAAAGCATTTGCTACATGGAATGACATTCAAACATTGTGTGAGGAAGCAATCGAGTATCAAACAGCATCTGTTTGCATTCCGCAGTCCTATATCAAGCGTGTGCATGATAAGTATCAGGACAAAATCAATATCTGTACGGTAGTGGGATTTCCGTTAGGTTATAATTCTACAGAGTCCAAGATTGCAGAGGTAAAACAGGCAATTTTGGACGGAGCGAACGAAATTGATATGGTAATCAACATCGGCGATGTCAAAAACGGTGACTACGATAAAGTGACAAAAGAGATTAAACGATTAAAAGAAACCGCCGGAAATCATATTTTGAAAGTGATTGTTGAAACTTGCTACTTGACAAATGAAGAAAAAATTGCTATATGTAAATCAGTAACTCAAGCAGGTGCTGATTATATAAAAACATCCACAGGTTTCGGCACAGGGGGTGCCACGCTCGAAGACATCCGATTATTCAAAAAATATATTGGAGAACATGTGAAAATGAAAGCTGCGGGAGGCGTTAAGAGTGTAGCGGACATGGAAGCATTTATCGAAGCGGGATGTGACAGAATCGGTACAAGTTCTGCGATTTCCATGATAAAAGGTCAGGAAACAAAGGGGTATTAAAAAATAGCGTATTGTATTTGAGGAGGAAAAAACAATATGAAAAAGAAATTAGTGAGTGCAGTTTTGGCAAGTCTTATGGTAGTAGGTCTGTTATCCGGATGTGGAGCAAATAAGCCTGATGAGGATGTTCCTTATACAGAAGGAGAAAGCAAAGACGGTTATGAATTAGCTTTGATTACAGATGTCGGCACAATTGATGACAAGTCATTCAACCAAGGTTCCTGGGAAGGCTTGAAAAAATATGCAGATGAGCATGGAATCACTTGCAAATACTACAAACCGACAGAAAAATCAGATAAAGCTTGCATCAATGCCATTGATTTAGCAGTAAAAGGCGGAGCAAAATTGATTGTAACACCGGGATTTTTATTTGAACATCCGGTATATGAAGCACAAACGAAATATCCTGATGTAAAATTTGTTATTATCGATGCGGCTCCTGTAAATGACAACAAAGAAGTAGAAATTGCAGAAAATGTTCACTCTATTTTCTATGCAGAAGAACAAGCGGGATATATCGCAGGTTACGCAGCGGTAAAAGACGGATATCGTAAACTTGGTTTCATGGGTGGAATCGCTGTTCCTGCTGTAGTTCGTTTCGGATACGGATATATCCAAGGAGCAGATGCGGCAGCAAAAGAACTTGGACTTGCAAAAGGCGACGTTACTTTGAAATACACATACGTAGGAAACTTCGATGCAACTCCTGACAATGCGGCAAAAGCTTCCGCATGGTTCAACGAAGGAACAGAATGTATCTTTGCTTGTGGCGGCGGAGTAGGAAACTCCGTTATGAAAGCTGCTGAAACAGCAGGAAAAGTAGTAATTGGTGTAGACGTAGACCAATCAAAAGAATCTGAAACAGTTATCACTTCCGCTATGAAGAACTTGGGAGATTCTGTATACGGTGCGATAGACAACTTCTATCAAGACAAATTTGAAGGTGGAGTAAGCGTTGTATTGGATGCATCTACAAACGGAATTCAACTTCCGATGGAAACATCTAAATTCAAAACATTCAACCAAGCAGATTATGACAAAATTTATGCAGGCTTGAAAGACGGAAGTATCAAAGTAGAAAAAGATACCGTTGCAGAAGATGCAGACAAAGTTCCTGCAGAAATCGTTACTGTAGAAAATATAAAATAACAAGAATGACAATAGTTAGGGGTTGGAACGAAATGTTCTACCCCTATTATTTTAAGTAAAGAAGAGAATCATACAAAACACAAGCAATCAACTTACAGAGAGCAATCACTTGTCAATGGAATTTCGTTTGTTGTGTCATGTTTGGGATGGACGGAACAATCAAATTTGATACTACAATAGAAATGAAAACAGATTGGTTTGATAGCAGTGTAGATGAATTTGAAAAATCATTTAATTTGACAGAGAAAGGAAAAAAGGAATGAATCCGGTTTATGAAAAGTTAAACAAGTGTTTTCACAGTTTGAAAGAAAAAGTAGATTTTCAGCCCGAAGTAGCCCTTATTTTAGGCTCAGGTTTGGGAGATTTCGCAGAAGAAATCAATATTGTCACAACAGTAGATTATCATGAAATCGAAGGATTTCCAATTTCAACGGTAAAAGGACATAAAGGACGTTTTGTATTCGGATATGTAGAAAATACACCGGTTGTCATTATGCAAGGACGTGTTCATTATTATGAAGGATATCCGATGAGTGATGTTGTTTTGCCGACCAGATTGATGGGAATGTTGGGAGCAAAAAAACTGTTCTTAACCAATGCGGCAGGCGGAGTGAACACCGATTATAAGCCGGGAGATTTTATGATGATTACTGATCATATTGCAACAGGTGTTCCAAGTCCGTTGATTGGAGAAAATTTGGAAGAATTGGGAACCAGATTTCCTGATATGAGTGATATCTATAGTCCAAGAATACAAGATATTATCAAAGAAAGCGGAAAACGGTTGGGAATTGAACTGAGAGAAGGTATCTATATCCAATTGACCGGACCTGCGTATGAAACTCCGGCGGAGATAAGAATGTGCAGAATACTGGGTGGAGATGCAGTAGGCATGAGCACTGCATGCGAAGCGACTGCGGCAAGACATATGGGAATGGAAGTCTGCGGAATCTCTTGCATTACCAATATGGCGGCAGGAGTTTCCAAAGAGAAATTAAATCACAAAGAAGTACAAGAAACGGCAGACCGTGTATCCAAGGAATTTAAAGCATTGGTATCCTATCTTATTCCAAGAATATAAGGAAGGTAAGCCTTTAAGAATGCCTATGATACCGACCGATTAAGAAAAAGATAAGTTGTCAGTGGGATACGAAAATCCCACTGAAATGTCGGAAGTTTGAATTTGAAATCAATACCCTATTCAAGGTTACACGAATTGAAAAAAACGAATAGATTCGTGGAATGATTAAGATAGGAACAGTAGGTTGAAATTACACCATAAGGAAGTGAAATAAATCATAGTAGAAATGTCATAAATTTAGATTAAAAAATAGTTTGTCTGAACTTATTTTGATTAAAATAAAGAGTAGATGGTTAGAATAAACGAGATAGGATAGTCAAGATAGGGTAGTAACTTAAAATGATATCGAGGGGAGAGAAACAGACCATAATACAAACAGGCAGAACAAGATTTTTTCTTAAATTGTCGATTGTATATAAATTGTTATAGAAATTGCATTTTTTTGTAGAAATTGTATGGATAGTATGCTACAATAGAAAAATCAATTCGATTATTCAAAAAAGAGTGCAGTTTTTTTGAGTAATCGACAAAAATAAATTGACAAAGGAGATAACAACACATGAAACAAAAGAAAAACTTGCGACAGATTTTTTCTGTTTTTTTGACTTGTATGATGATAATCGGAGTGGCTTTGGCCAATGATCATATATTTGTTGAAGGTGAAGGAAAACCACAAGCAGAACAACAAGTACAAGAAGGAGAACCGCAACAAGGACAAGAGCAAGAGCAAGAGCAAGAACAAGGAGACCCTGAAAAACCGGGAGAACAAGAACAAGGACAAGGAGAGATACAAGAAGGAAAACCGGGAGAACTACCGGGAAAACCGGAAGAAGTAAAATTACGAGAAGAACCGAAAAAAGTAGAAGTTGATATTACAGAGTTTACTGTCACAAATGCGAATGGTTCTGTAGAACCGGATGGATATATTGCCAATCAAATATTTCGATTGAATTGTAAGTGGGAAGTCTTAGATAAGGCTAAGATATTGAATGAGGGAGATTATTTTCAGTTGGACTTGCCGACTGAGTTTAATTTTCCCGAAGAGGAACAATATCTTAAATTTGATTTGCTTTTAGAGAATGAAACAACCGTGGTTGCAAAGGCTGTAATTACACGACAAGATTCCGGTGGTGGTACAATCAAAGTTACCTTTACAGATTATGTAAACGGTAAACAAATCAAAGATGGAAAGATGAATTTAACGGCGAGATGGCAAGACATAGATTCGATTGTAGGATCGACTGAAAAGAACATCAAGTTTGGCTCAGCGACAGCAACCATTAAGTTAAAACCATATATACCACCGAATTATGCACAAGAAGTCCTTTATAAGACCACGGGACAAACATTGACAGACAAAGGTTGGGTTAGATGGAGGATCAGAGTTAATACTAATGGTAGTTTAAAGAGTGCTGTTGTTACAGATACATTGAGGGTAAAAGCTCCAGGCAATTTGGATGGTATTGAGTATGTTGGGAAGTTTATGTTACATGAATTGGAGTTGAAAAATGGAAAACTTGTTGAAAAGAGTGGAGAGGATATAAGTGATAATATTGAGTTTTTCAATGATAAACGTTCATTTAAGTATGACTTTGGAGATCTTAACGGGAAAAGGTATATACTATATTACTACACAAATTATAAACAAGGTCTTTTATTAGAAAATACTGCAGTGCTTAACGGAAAGAATTCTAATGGTGATGATGTAGGAACTGTGAGGGCATATGGTATATTTTTAGATTCCCAATCAGGTGGTGGAGTGAATGACGATTTTAACAGCAGGATTAAGATTATCAAATTTGATGGATGGGATCAAACAAAAACAACAAAGCTAAAAGGTGCAAAATTTAAAATCACAAAAAAAGGTACGGGTGACAGCATTTATGTAGAAACTGATGTAAATGGTGAAGCTTTAACTATGCCGATTACGCCGGGAGAGTATACCATAAAAGAAACAGAAGCTCCACAGCATTATATGAAAGACGATCAAGAATATACGGTTCCTGTTTCATCCGACAAGCTCACAAGAATAAATATTGGGAATGCACCGGAAACAATAGATATTAAGGTGAGAAAAGAATGGATAGGTTTTGAGAAACCTTCAATAAAGGTTGTTTTGTATGCTAATAAAGTTAAAGTGGAAGAGCATGAGCTAACAGCTCCAAGTTGGGAATATACATTTAAAAATTTTAGGAAATATGATTAAAATACAGGTACAGAAATAATTTATACTGTAGATGAAGAAGTTGTTCCGACAGGATATGAACGTTCGATTACAGGCTCTCCAAAAGACGAATTTGTAATCACCAATAAGCAAAAAACAATAGACATAAAAGGTGAAAAGACTTGGGATGATAATAACAACGCAGAAAATAAACGTCCTGAATCAATTACAGTCATTCTTTTTGCAAACGGAAAACCTATTCAGAACCCTGAAGTGCGTCCTGATGCAAACGGTAAGTGGACATATAGCTTTGAAGGATTGCAAGAATATGATAGTCAGGGCAATAAAATTACCTATACCATAAAAGAAGAACCTGTTCCTGGTTATACCTCTGAAGTTAATGGCTATAATATCACAAACACATATAATCCTCAAAACTCTGGTGGTGGAGGTTCCGGTGGCGGTCAATCAGGAGGCGGTTCCGGCGGAACAGGTGGAGACGATTCCAATAAACCGAAACCGAATGATCCAAAACCAAATAATCCGAAACCGAACGGACCTACACCATCGGATGATTCCACAGGAATGGGAGGAGCGACACCACCTGACAGTTCCGTGATGCCTGACGGTTCCGTAGTGCATAATGATTCTACAATAGCTACAAACACTGTAGCGCCGAAGAATCACAAAACACCGAAAAATCCTGTATTGACTGACAAGCAGGGAGTAAAGAAGACAGCTCAAGCAGGTCGCAGACTTCCGAAAACAGGAGAAGGAGCAAATCCGACTTTATATGCATGGATGTTAGGCGCATTGGGAAGTATGCTTGTTTTGGTCGGTTATCGAAAAAGAAAAACCGTAAAGTAACAAAATACTTTATGAAAGATAATTAAAATAAGATATAACAGTAGGGATATTCTTCAGTAGAATAAGACAAAGAGACTATCCGAACTGTGTTCAGAAGACTTTTACACAAAGGTGTAGGAGTCTTCTTTTTGTTTCTTTAGACAACAGTCGCCGAGATAATACCGAATCTATCTTCTCAAATTTGAAAGAAATTCTCTATTGAACCTTGTCTTTATTGAAGTAACCGAGTAATATAGTGGTGGAGTCATGAATCATAAACAGTAACTTAATATGATGACAGATAGAAAGGGTAACGAAGAATCGTGTTAGTCATTTTTTGAAAAAATCTAACTGTGGTTTATGAACGGAAACATACAATTTGTGAATTCACTGTATCGGGTTTTGGTCTAATATAGGATACATACAAATAAGTCGGAGTAAGGGGAGTATCGTTTATGGGAAATAGAAATTTGAAAGAAATAGCAGTTTTACGAAGTATCGTAATGCTGATGGTAATTACCATTCATTTTTTGAATCTTCCTCATGTCTGTTTACAGATGGGAAGTTACGGACAGGGATTTTATGTGATATGGCGTGCAATGTTGGTTTGTGCAGTTCCTTGTTTTATGTTTTTGAGTATGATGATGGTGTCATACCATGCCAAAGAAAAAGAAGGCTTTGATACGATGAAATTTTTCAAAAAAAGAATTTATCGTATTGTAATACCGTATCTTGTATGGAGTATGATATACTTGGCTTTTTACTATGTTGTTCATCGATATACAAAGGAAGATTTTGCAAAAGCATCTAACTGGATTTATTGGTTAGGTTACGGAAAAGCGAATGACCATCTGTATTTCATGATGATTATGTGTCAATTTTATCTTCTCACACCGTTACTGTACCCGCTTGCAAAAAGATATCAGAATTCTCTTGAAATCGCACTTGCCATGGGTTTGCTTCCACAGGTAGCAATCTATTGGTTAAACAGATTGTATATTCATCAAGTCTATCCTTTGTTCACTTCCTCTTTTGCATGGTATTGGTGTATCGGATTTTTGGGATTGTGGTTCGGATTCGAGTATGAAAAGAATATTGCTTTTTTCAAAAAGCATTGCAAAGTGATAGTTGCGTTGAATGCAATTTCCTTTGGAATTCACTTCTTTTACAGTAATAAATTGTGGCATCAACTGTGGGAAAAAATATCCTTTGATACGTTTCCTTACACTGTGAATATGTACTCTTACATGTTGTTGTGTATTGTATCATTGCTGTTATTTGCAATGAAAGTATCTAATTCTGAGAAGGAAGGTTTTCAAAACAAAATAAACGGTTTCTTGAATGAAGTATCCAAGTATTCTTATGGAATCTATTTGATGCATCCGCTGTTTATGTTTGTGTTGAGAAAAAAACTGACGATAAGCAATCCGTATCTTTGGCTTCCGATCATATTGGTAACAGTTCCGATGTTGGCATATCTTTGCGGAGTGATTACAAAATACGGTGAAAAGTTACCGGTTGTGTCCTATGCATTTGGTGTGAGTCGCAAGAAATAAGAACAGAAATCGTAAGGGAATGCTAAACAATAGAAGTTTTTATTTTGTCTGAATAATGTATTGAGACGAAAGAAATGATATTGTGAAGCGCAATGTTTTGTATTCAAACATTTCATATTCAAAAATTAGAGAATGGCAATTGATTGAGAATTCGGAGCAGGTATGATACGAAACCCGAACGGATAAAAGTTCTGTTCATTTTCTTTGAACATTACGGATACGATTGGTTCAAAACAATAATAATGTTGTTTATAAATTGTTCTGACGAAATTCAGTATTAGAAAGAAATAGCATTCGGTAAAAAGAAAAATTTTGAAAATAGAAACGCTTGAAGACTGCAGAGAGGACAAACCTCTCTGTTTTTATATGTATGATTTGCCTTTTGAACAATTGAATTTTTATGTTTGTACGAATATAATAGAGTTACAGCTTTCATACAGAAGTGAGAGTAGGTCTGACAATGAAACATAAGATAGTGAGACTGTATTACCGGTTATTTTGTTGATTGGAAGTTTTATATTAGGAGTATGAAATGCATCGGAGTAAACAAGAGCAGAAAGAACGAGTTGTATTTTGAAATAGTAACGATATAGCAATGGAACAGAGAATCGGATGAAGTCGGAAATCAGATGAATAATAGAGAACAGATGAGTGATAAAAGAGGATGGGTAGATTGAAACAGTTGATAGAAGTTGCCATTTTAAGCAGAGGTAGCGGAATTTATACAAAATTTGATTATTATGCGGATTCTTGTGTTCAAATCGGGCAGAGGGTGGAGGTTCCGTTCGGAAAAGGTAGTTCTGTTGCACTGGGAATGGTGGTTGGAATTGACAAAGAACCCGAGCAGAATATGGAATATAAGGACGTGTTGCAATGTATTGATGAAACACCTGTTGTAGATCAGATAATATTGGATATTTCCAAAGAGATTGCCGACGACTACCTCTGTTCTTTTCAAGATGCTGTCGGATTGTTTTTGCCAAGAGGAGAAAAGGCGGCATTTGACAAAACAAAGGTTGTCATTTCTTTGGCTACACAGGAGCAGTGGCAGGAATATTTATCATCTCAGAGAAAAAATGCTTACATTAAGTTGGAATTAGCAAGAAGATTGTCGGAAGTGGGAGAGCTATCGTGGGAAGAGATTCGAAATGATATCACGCCACATCCGTCTGCTCCGATTCAACAAATGGAAGAAAAGGGACTTGTAAAGGTCATTGTTCAGGAATACAATCGGTTTGAAACAAAGAAATCACAGTGGATTCCTGCAGCAAACCTTATGTTCAGCAAAGAACAGAACCATGTTATTGAAGAAATTTGGAACCGTTCGACTGACAAACAGAGTAACAATTATTTGATTCATGGAATTACAGGTTCCGGAAAAACGGAAATCTATATTGAATTGATACGGAGAACGGTTCAACAGGGAAAGCAGGCCATTGTTCTGGTTCCTGAAATTTCACTTACTCCGCAGATGATAGAACGATTCCAAAAGATTTTTGAAGACAGAGTTGCATTTTTGCACAGTGCTTTGACGGAAAAAGAGAAAAAAATTCAGTGGCATAAGATGAAACAGGGAGCTTGTTCGATTGCAATCGGACCGCGCTCGGCACTGTTTGTACCGTTTTGGAATTTGGGCATGATTATCGTAGACGAGTGTCACGAAGATACGTATCACTCTGAGATGACACCGAGATATGATGCGGTGGAAGTGGCAAAAAAATTAGGGGACTATCGCAATGCTACAGTTGTATTGGGTTCTGCAACCCCTACGATTGAACAGTTATATGATTGCCAAAACGGAAGTATGATTCGTTTGAACTTGGAGAATCGTGTGAACGGAGCGATTCTTCCTCAAATATCCGTTGTGGATATGAGAGAAGAATTGAGAAACGGAAACAATTCGATGTTCAGCGGATATCTTTTGTTTCGGATTCGAGAGATACTTGAAAAAGGAGAACAGGTGCTGTTGTTTTTGAATAAGCGAGGTTTTTCCAAGAGTTTGACTTGTACAGACTGCGGTTATGTTCACAAATGTCCCAATTGTGATATCACATTGACTTATCATAAGCAGAACAATG
>ERZ773008.2152-NODE-2152-length-13163-cov-49.234513_pt1 | contig 13163 bp, 10 predicted proteins | sample MGYA00580664_ERZ773008 | MGnify/ENA primary metagenome ERZ773008 (study PRJEB29015, sample SAMEA2738016) | human oral metagenome | biome: human oral; feature: human-associated habitat; material: dental | place: China | collected 2048 ... | reverse complement strand
CTGCGTTGCCCGTCATCTGTTGCCGGGTGCTGCCCGGGTCATACATGAAATCGAAAGCATTCAGCGAAGAAGAGGTTCTGACCGTCCATCACTGGACCGATCGTCTGTTCAGTTTCACTACCACGAGGGACGAGGCGCTGCGCTTCAAGAACGGTCATTTCACGATGATCGGCCTGCCGCCGAAAGAGGGAGAGCGGCCGCTGCTGCGTGCCTACAGTATTGCAAGCGCCAACTACGAGGAGCAGCTGGAGTTTCTCAGCATCAAGGTGCCCGATGGCCCGCTGACCTCGAAGCTGCAGCACATCAAGCCCGGTGACAAGGTCATCGTCGGCCGCAAGCCCACCGGCACATTGGTGACCGACTACCTGCTGCCCGGCAAGCGCCTGTGGCTGCTGGCCACCGGTACCGGCCTGGCCCCCTTCCTCAGCATTACGCGCGATCCTGAAACCTACGAACGCTACGACCAGGTGATCCTGGTGCACGGCGTGCGTCAGGTGAACGAACTGGCCTACTACGACCTGTTCACCAAGGAGCTGCCGGAGCACGAATACCTGGGCGAGCTGATCAAGGGCAAGCTGCTGTACTACCCCACCGTGACCCGCGAGCCCTTCCGCAACCAGGGCCGCATCACCACCCTCATCGAGAACGGCAAGCTCAACGCCGACCTGGGTCTGCCGCCCTTCAACCGCGAGGAAGACCGCATCATGATCTGCGGCAGCCCCGAGATGCTGCGCGACTTGAAGGACATGTTCGAGAAGCGCGGCTTCGTCGAGGGCAACACCTCCACTCCGGGTGACTTCGTCATCGAGCGGGCCTTCGCCGAGCAGTGATCCTGCCCCGCACGGTGCCATGATGTGCCCAGGCGATCCTCCGTCGGCACCTCATGGCGTGTGCCATCCGGCGCCTTCCCTCATGCCGGATGAAGACGATGCCGAGATCGTCAGACAGCCGTTCCCGCCCGGCCACGTCCTTCCGATGTGGCCAGGGTGGTACTGAGCCCATTGTTTCACCGATCGCCGACCCCTTTCCGACGGACGGTCGTGCAGCATCCATGCAACGTGGATGTTTTCGGAAAATCCTTTGCCCACGGGCACTTGGCGCATGTTCCTGCAAGGTGTGCCGAGCTGTCGGTCATGCCGTTTGGCGTTTGCGCAACACCTTCCATGGTGTCCCAGGGTATTTGATGGCGCTACATATTGTGTCCTCGGGGTGGACGAACCCCATATCTTGGGTACAATGCGCTTCATCGAGGTTCCCGGGAGATCATCCCCGGGATGAAAAGGGAAGCCGGTGCGCATCCGGGAAGGTCGCCTCAAGGCCTTTCGCACAGGGTGCAATGCCGGCGCTGCCCCCGCAACTGTAGGCGGTGAGCAAGGCTGGAAGGGGTCCGGACGGACTCCTCCTGAACCACTGGACCCATGGGGTCTGGGAAGGTTCCAGCCACGCACGGACCCGCAAGCCAGGAGACCTGCCCCGATAGCCGCCGAAAGGCCGCCCATCTTCATGGCGGCAGCGCCTTTCGGCATGGATGACAACCCTGCGGTGGGCAGGAGCGGGTCATGGTGGATGGCGCCTGTCTGCGCGCGTCCGCCCGGACTGCTGCCGGCCCTTCGCTCCCCGTCTGAAGGAAACCCGGCCCATGACCGTCACCGTCTACTCCAAACCCGCCTGCGTTCAGTGCACCGCCACCACCCGTGCGCTGGATGCCCGTGGCATTGCCTATCAGCTGGTCGACCTGACCCAGGATGCCGTCGCCATGGCCCAGGTGCTGGCCATGGGTTATCGCCAGGCCCCCGTGGTCGTGGCCGGCGAAGCCCACTGGACCGGTTTTCGTCCTGACATGATCGGCCGCCTGGCCTGATATCCGCCATGGCGGCGCTGGTCTATTACTCCTCGGCCTCGGGCAACACCGAGCGCTTCATGCACAAGCTGGGCCTGCCGGCCATGCGCATTCCGGTGGATGAGTCCGCCCCGATGCCCGAGCCGGACGCGCCCTTCGTGCTGATCTCGCCCACCTACGCCGATGGCGAGGGGCACGGCGCCGTGGCCCGGCAGGTGATCCGCTTCCTGAATGATCCGGGTCGCCGCCGTCTGTTGCGGGGGGTGATTGCCAGCGGCAACCGCAATTTCGGCACGACGTTTGCCCACGCCGGTCGGGTGATTGGCGACAAGTGCGGCGTGCCGGTGCTGTACCGCTTCGAGCTGGCCGGCACCGAGCTGGATGTGGTGCGAGTGCGTGAAGGCCTGGAGCGATTCTGGGCCAGCCTGGATGAGGTCGAGCCTGTCTGAGCCGGCTCGTCATGGGCGCAGCCGCATGGGCGAACGTGCGATGCGGCTGCCACGACGGACACGGACGGACAGGGAACCGATGGGAAATGAAGGAAAGGGTGGATGAGGGCGAAAAGGCCCCCGGTCGCCCATGATTGATGCAGGGAGAGAACATGACGGCTGCAAGCAGCTACGAAGCCTCCGATACAGGCGTGCCGGATGACGACAAACCGGGGCTGGACTACCACGCGCTCAACGCGATGCTGAACCTGTACGACGCGGACGGGAACATCCAGTTCGAGGCCGATCGTCGTGCGGCGCGCCAGTACTTCCTGCAGCACGTCAACCAGAACACGGTGTTCTTCCACAACCTGGATGAGAAGCTGCGCTATCTGGTGGACGAAGGCTATTACGATGCCGAAGTGCTGGACCAGTATTCGCGCAATTTCCAGCGCCATATCTGGGATGAGGCCTACAGCCGGAAGTTCCGCTTCCCCACCTTCCTGGGCGCCTTCAAGTACTACACCTCCTACACGCTGAAGACGCGCAACGGCCAGCGTTATCTGGAACGCTTCGAGGATCGCGTGGTGATGGTGGCGCTGACGCTGGCGCGCGGCGACGAGCAGCTGGCGCTGCGCTTCATGGACGAGATCATCAGCGGTCGATTCCAGCCGGCCACGCCCACGTTCCTCAACGCCGGCAAGAAGAGCCGGGGCGAACTGATCTCGTGCTTCCTGCTGCGTGTGGAAGACAACATGGAGAGCATCGGGCGTGCCATCAATTCGGCGCTGCAGCTTTCCAAGCGGGGCGGTGGTGTGGCGCTGATGCTTACCAACCTGCGCGAGCTGGGCGCGCCCATCAAGGGCATCGAGAACCAGTCGTCCGGCGTGGTTCCGGTGATGAAGCTGCTGGAAGATTCCTTCTCGTATGCCAACCAGCTGGGCGCGCGGCAGGGCGCCGGTGCGGTGTACCTGAATGCCCACCATCCAGACATCCTGCGCTTCCTGGACACCAAGCGCGAGAATGCTGACGAGAAGATCCGCATCAAGACGCTGTCGCTGGGCGTGGTGATTCCGGACGTGACCTTCGAGCTGGCCAAGCGCAATGCCGACATGTACCTGTTCTCGCCACATGACGTGGAAAAGGTCTATGGCAAGGCGTTCTCGGAGATTTCCGTCACCGAGAAGTACGACGAGATGGTGGGTGACAAGCGCATCCGCAAGAAGAAGATCAACGCCCGTGAATTCTTCCAGACGCTGGCCGAGATCCAGTTCGAGAGCGGCTATCCCTACATCATGTTCGAGGACACGGTGAATGCAGCCAACCCCATCGAGGGGCGCATTACCATGTCCAACCTGTGTTCGGAAATCCTGCAGGTCAACGAGGCGTCCACCTTCAACGACGATCTGAGCTATCGCCATCTGGGCACCGACATTTCCTGCAACCTGGGTTCGCTGAACATTGCAGCTGCCATGGATGGCCCGGATCTGGGCGCAACGGTGGAAGCGGCGGTGCGTGCGCTGACGGCCGTCTCGGAGATGTCGGCCATTGACAGCGTGCCTTCGGTGCGGCGTGGCAACGACGAGGCCCATGCGGTTGGGCTGGGGCAGATGAACCTGCACGGTTTCCTCGCGCGTGAGCGCATTCATTACGGTAGCCCGGAAGGCATCGATTTCACCCGCGTGTACTTTGCCACGGTGGCCTACCACGCGCTGCGCGCGTCCCACCTGCTGGCCCAGGAAAAAGGCAGCACCTTCGTGGGCTTCGATCGGTCGAAGTACGCCGACGGCAGCTTCTTCGAGAAATACGTGACGCGCGACTGGCTGCCCGAGACCGAGACGGTACGCGAGCTGTTTGTACGCATGGACGTGACGCTGCCCACCCGTGAGGACTGGGCTGCATTGCGTGAGGCGGTGATGCAGCATGGTCTTTACAACCGCAATCTGCAGGCCGTGCCACCCACAGGCTCCATCAGCTACATCAACCATTCCACGTCATCCATCCATCCGATTGTCTCGAAGGTGGAGATCCGCAAGGAAAGCAAGATCGGGCGCGTGTACTACCCGGCACCGTTCATGACGAACGACAACCTGGAGTACTACCGGGATGCCTACGAGATCGGTCCGGAACCGCTGATCGACACCTATGCCGCTGCCACCGAACACGTGGACCAGGGCCTGTCGCTCACGCTCTTCTTCCCGTCGGATGCCACCACGCGCGACATCAACCGGGCACAGATCTACGCCTGGAAGAGGGGCATCAAGACCATCTATTACGTGCGGCTGCGCCAGGCGGTGCTGGAAGGGACCGAGGTGCAGGGGTGCGTGTCCTGCGCATTGTGAGCGCCGCCGTGCGCCGCGAAGGGAAACCTTCGCGGTGACGGAGAGTGGATGGAACTGGGGCCATGGCCCGACAAGAACAGGTGATTGATATGTCGAACAAGGAACAGGTGCGGAAGGTGCCGCTGGCCATCAACTGGAACCGGCTGCAGGACGAGAAGGATCTGGAGGTGTGGAACCGGCTGACGGCGAACTTCTGGCTGCCGGAAAAGGTGCCCCTGTCCAACGATGTGCAGAGCTGGGCCACGCTGCGTGAGGAAGAGCAGACGCTGACGATCCGGGTGTTCACCGGGCTGACGCTGCTGGACACCATCCAGAACACGGTGGGGGCGCCCTCGATGATGGTGGACGCACAGACACCGCACGAAGAGGCGGTGCTGACCAACATTGCCTTCATGGAAGCGGTGCATGCGCGCAGTTATTCGTCGATCTTCTCGACCCTGTGTTCCACCAAGGAAGTGGACGAGGCGTTCCGCTGGTCGGAAGAGAATCCGCAGCTGCAGGCCAAGGCGCGGCTGATCCTGGAAGAGTACGACGCCGCGTCCGATCCCCTGCAGCGCAAGATTGCCAGCGTGTTCCTGGAGAGCTTCCTGTTCTATTCGGGCTTCTATCTGCCCATGTACTGGTCAAGCCGCGGCAAGCTCACCAACACGGCAGACCTCATCCGTCTCATCATCCGCGATGAGGCGGTGCATGGTTACTACATCGGCTACAAGTTCCAGCGTGCGCTGGCCCGGCTGCCGGAAGCCGACCAGGCACGCCTGAAGGACTTCGCGTTCTCGCTGCTCTTCGAGCTGTACGAAGTCGAGGCGCTCTACACCGAGGAACTCTACGATCGCATCGGACTGACCGAGGACGTGAAGGCCTTCCTGCACTACAACGCCAACAAGGCGCTGCAGAACCTGGGCTACGAGGCGCTGTTCCCGCCCGCGGCGTGCGAGGTCAATCCGGCCATCCTGTCGGCATTGTCGCCCGATAGCGAGAACCACGACTTCTTCTCGGGCAGCGGTTCGTCCTACGTCATCGGCAAGGCCGTAGCCACCGAGGATGAGGACTGGGATTTCTGAAATGTCTGAGTTGATCAGGCCCTGTTTGGGCCTGAGAGGTAGGCGCTGCCCGCGTAATAGTGGCTGTTGCTTGGGTGTGGATGCGTGTGCCCGTTTGTCGTACCGTCATTGCAGGGAGTCTTCGTAGCTGTTATATGACGGAGAGGTTATGAGGCCGTGTGGGCCAAGTGGACTTCTGGCAAATGGGGGACGTCAGGATATGGGCGATATCCAGTTGTTCCGTCTTGAGGGTGACAAGGCTGTCGAGCTGTCGGCAACGTCTGCGACATTGGAGCGTAAGCTACAACGTCTAATCGAGGGGCAGATGGAGGTGCTTCTTGGGGTACGGTTCCTGGCCTCGGAATATGTGACGGGGAAGACGCACCGAGGGAGGATCGACTCTCTGGGACTGGACGAAGATAATTGTCCTGTGATCATCGAGTACAAGCGGCATGTTCACGAGAGTGTCATTAATCAAGGACTTTTCTATCTGGATTGGCTGCTCGACCATCGAGCGGAGTTCAAATGGCTGGTGCTGGATAGGCTGGGTCGTGAGTCTGCCGAACGCATTGATTGGCCTGGCGCACGATTACTGTGCATTGCGTCGGACTTTACGCGCTATGATCAACATGCCGTGCAACAGATACCGCGTAGTATTGACTTGATTCGTTATAAGTTCTTTGGTGATGACCTGCTACTGCTGGAGCTGGTAAACGCGCAGGTGCAGGCATCGTCGGAGCCCAGGCCGGACTCTGCACGATCAGGTGACGTGATCGTGCCGGGAAGGAGTATCGATTCCGGCGAAGTCGGGGCCGGAGATGGTATTGAACCGTATCGGACAGCTGGTGTGTCCGATGGAGGCATGATTCCTCATGAGAACGGAGTACCCTTGGCTCCGGATAGGACGGGCAGGGATAAGCCCTTCGATCAGAGACTGCAGGAAACCACGGATGAGGTTCGGCAGATCTGCGCTCAGTTGTGCAGCTTTGTCACGTCTCTGGGGGATGACGTAACTGTGAAGCAGACACGTCTGTATTTGGCTCTTCGCAGGCTTCGGAGTTTCGGGTCGGTCATCATTCAGAAGAGACGTCTACTGTTGAATCTGAAGCTTGATCCGCGGACTTTGCCTGACTCTGACTATGAAAGCGGGTTTGCCAAGAATATCCAAGGAATAGGCACCTGGGGTGTGGGCGATGTGGAGCTACGGTTAAAGTCGATGGACGATCTGGATCGTGCCAAGCCGTTGATAGAGAAGGCATGTTGGCAAGGTGATGGGTCAGGAGGCCGGATCTGTCGTGGATGACTATTTGTCCCGATCCTGAGCGCGCATTGGCTGTTTACGGCTGCTGAAAGGCGATGCCTCCGTGGTCATGGAAAGGAAACGGGCGCCTTTCATGGAAGAGGCTTCTATTGGATAATACGAGGCTAGTCAGGGATGATTCTCTGGGGAAGGCCATGCGTATCGAATCCATCCGTCTGAAGAACTACAAGAGCTTCCGGGATGCCAGTATCGTCGACATGCCCAGTCTGTGCGTGGTCGTGGGGGCCAACGGCACGGGCAAGAGTACGCTGTTCGGGGTATTTGGATTCTTGAAGGATTGCCTGCTCTTCAACGTCCGTCATGCCATGCAGCAGCGCGGTGGTTTTCGGGAGATGCTCTCGCGTGGTGCAGATCCTGGGGAGGGCATCGAGATTGAGATCAAGTTCCGTCTGGAGATCAGTGGTGTCGATCGGTTGGTGACCTATCTACTGCACCTTGGGGAGGAGCGAGGGCGGCCGGTCGTTCTTCATGAGGTATTGCGCTACAAGAGAGGACGGTACGGTTCCCCGTTTCACTTCCTGGATTTTCGTATGGGGGAGGGCTATGCCATTAACAACGAGGAGGATTTTCGGCGCGACGAGGATCTGACGCGGGAAGAGCAGCGGGTCGACAGTGGTACGCTGGCTATCAGCGGACTGGGGCAGTTTCAGCGATTCAAAGCTGCGCATGCCTTCCGCCGGTTGATCGAGAACTGGCATGTCTCTGATTTCCACATCAGCGCTGCCAGAGGCAGCAAGGACGCTGTAGGCGTCGATGATCATCTGTCAGTGACCGGTGACAATCTTCAGCTGGTTGCGCGTCACATCCATGAAGAGCATCCAGGTATTTTCCAGGAGATCGTCCGGCGCATGCGCGAGCGTGTACCAGGGGTTTCGTCTGTTGTGCCCAAGCCGACGGAGGATGGACGTCTGTTGCTGCAATTTCAGGATGGGGCATTTGTGGATCCATTTGTGGATCGCTACGTGTCGGATGGAACCATCAAGATGTTTGCCTATCTGGTGTTGCTACATGATCCAGATCCTCATCCGCTCCTGTGCGTGGAGGAGCCGGAGAATCAGCTGTACCCAGCCCTTTTATTGGAGCTGGCTGAGGAGTTTCGAGACTATGCCATCCGCGGCCGTGGTCAGGTCATGGTATCGACGCATTCGCCGGATTTCCTGAATGCACTGGATGTGGAAGAGGTCTTCTGGTTGGTGAAGAAGAACGGCTATACGCAGGTACGCCGGGCTAGGGAGGATGCTCAGATCGTGGCCTACATGAAGGACGGCGACAAGATGGGCTATCTGTGGAAACAGGGTTTCTTCGCGGGGGTGGACCCGTAATGAAGACGCTGGTGTTTTGCCTGGAAGAGCCTTCGGCACGCGAGATGCTAAAAGGTGTTCTTCCACGGCTGTTGCCGGAAGGTATTGATGTTAAATATCTTGTCTTCGAGGGAAAGCAGGATCTACAGAAGCAGTTGGAGCAACGATTGCGTGGTTGGCAGCAGCCTGACAGTCACTTCATCGTGTTGCAAGACAAAGATAGCCATGACTGCCTAGCTGTGAAACGGAAGCTGCAGGATCTGTGTGCTCGTGCAGGTCGAAGCGAAGCTCTGGTGCGTATCGCATGCCATGAGTTGGAGAGTTTCTATCTGGGGGACCTGCAGGCTGTCGAGCAGGGGTTGTGCATGAAAGGGTTGGCAGTACAGCAAAGAAAGCGGAAGTATCTTGCTCCGGACGCGCTGGCCAATGCCGCAGAGGAGCTGAGGAAACTGACTCAGGGACGCTATCAGAAGATTCAGGGATCGCGATCGATTGGCCTCCATATGGATCTGGAGGGTGGAAACAGTTCGCATAGTTTCAATGTCCTGATCAAGGGTATTCGCCGCCTAGCAGCCTAAAATGTCTACTTGATCTCCAAGTGCTCTCTTCCTTAGGCTTGTATAATTGTTACAGGAGCGAGAGGAGCACGCCATGACCACCAATTTCTTCACGCATGCGCGTCTGGCGCATGGCTACTGGCGAGCCCATGAATGGGGGCTGGATGACCAGGGATTCCTTCGCATGATCCATCAGGCGCTGGCGCTGGGCATCCGGGTCTTTGACCATGCTGCCTGTTATGGGGGCTTCACCACCGAGGAGATGTTCGGACGCGGGCTGGCGCTGGAGCCTTCGCTGCGCGAACAAATGTGCATCGTCAGCAAGTGCGGCATCCTGTTTCCCAACAAGGCGCTGCCGTGGATGAAGGCCAAGCATTACGACAATTCCAGAAAGCACATCGTCTGGTCGGCCGAGCGTTCGGTGCGAAGCCTGCAGTGCGGCTATCTGGATCTGCTGCTTATCCATCGGCCCTCGCCGTGCGCCAATCCGGAAGAGATCGCAGGGGCGTTCGATGAGTTGCGTCGGCGCGGGCTGGTGCGGCGGTTCGGGGTTTCCAATTTTCCGGTGCCCAAGTTCCGGATGCTGCAATCGTATCTGGCCGAGCCCCTGCTGACGAACCAGATCGAGGCCTCGCCGCTGCATCTGAACGCCTTCGATGACGGGACGATCGATCTGGCCTTGCGGATGCGCATCCGGCCAATGGTGTGGTCGCCGCTGGCCGGCGGGCGGCTCTTCGATACGACGGAAGCCCGCAGCGTGCGGGTGGCCGAGGCCCTGCGGGCGGTGGGCGCACCGCAGGGGGAGGAACGGCTGGACGTGCTGGCGCTGGCCTGGCTGATGGCCCACCCGGCCTCCATCATGCCGGTGGTGGGCTCGGGCAACCCGGCACGGTTGCGGGCTGCTGCCGAGGCGGTGCGCGTGAAGTTTTCCGAGGCGGACTGGATCAGTGTCTATGCCGCCTCGCAGGGGCACGAGGTGCCGTAGTCACTGCGCCGCTTGATCCTTGCGGTTCAGCAGCTTGCGGCGGCGGGTCTTGATGCCCAGGCGCTTGGTGCCGATCCAGATGCCGGTGGCTGAAAGGGCCAGGCCGCCCACGGCCAGCACGAGCATGAAGATGTCCCAGAGCGGACGGCGGTGCAGCAGCGGCACCAGATCCCAGCTGTGCATGAGGAAGAAAAGCCATCGTTCCACGCGCTTATGCTGGTTGAGCGTGTTCAGGACGGTGCCCGTGGCGGGATCAAGCTGAACCCAGGTCTGGTCAGGGTCGTCGAACTGCACACGCCAGAACGGCAGGGGCTGAGGGTCGCCGCCACCCATCATGGTGTGGTCGGCGCGGGTGTAGTAGTAGAAGTCGTATTCCTTCAGCTGCTCAATCCGGGGCGGGTGATCCGGCGTCAGGGCGTTGAGCGCGGCCGTCAGGTCCCGTGCTTCCACCCGGGTCGGCTTGCCGGTGATGGCATCCAGAACATGTGGGGTGCCTGTGGCACCCAGGGCCAGCACCGTGGGCTTGCCCAGGATGGTTCGCCACTGCAGTTCGCGGACATCGCCCAGACCGTCGCGGTGGGCAGATTCCAGAAGCACATGGGGAATCATGGGGGCCTGTGCTGGGTCCATCTGCAGGCTGCTGATGCTCTCGGTTTCCAGGGCGGCGTGAGGGCTCTTGAACAGGCCCCACGGGCGCATGGACATGAGCCCGCTGAAGATCCAGGTCAGTGTGGTCAGCGCAAAGAAGAGGCCCACGAGGTGGTGCCAGCGCATGACGCCGGGCTGGAACGGTGAGCGCGAGCCGCTGCGGTAGGGGTGTGAGAAGCGCCAGCGCAGGATGCCGACGATGCTGCCGGTGAGTGCGACCAGAACCCCGATGGTGGCTAGCCAGATGATGATGGTGGGCCACCAGGCGTCAAAGCTGCCACCCCGGAACATGTACAGCCAATGCAGCCAGGTGCCCACGTAGTCCAGGGTGCGTTCGGTGTGGGGGGCATCGCGCACCACTTCACCGGTGGTGTCGGCGATGTAGAGCAGCGTCCGGTCAGCGTCGGGCAGCTGCACCTTGTGCAGGGGACGGTAGGGATCCAGGCTGCGGCTGTGGGTGTGGGGGTCTTCGTCGATGGTGCCTTCGTAGGTGAGTGCCGGCTCAGCCTGGTCCGGCCTGGAGGCAGGGGCGCTGTTGGATGTGGGGTGGCCCTCGTTGTGCAGATAGGTTCGTGCGCTGGCCAGGACCACGTCCTGAGTGGCCGGTGGCAGCCGGCGTCCGGTGCGGGCATCCACGGCGACGGCGGTTTCGGCATCATCCGGCCCGCTCTGCAGCAGGGCGGTGTAGATGGGCTGGCCGGCGCGGCTGGCGGTCAGCCGAAGATCGGACACGGAGCCGTCGATGCCGGCCATGCCGAAGGCCTGGCGCGGGGACAGCAAGGGTGCGTCGGCATCCAGCGTGGGCAGGTGCTGCAGCCGTTCAGCATGGGTGAGCTTGGGATAGCCCACGTACATCATCACCATGCCGGAGACGAACCAGCTCAGAAAGAACAGACAGAGGCCGATGCCCAGCCAGCGGTGGGTAAGCAGCAGCCAGCGTTTGATGGGAATGTTCATGGTGGGTAAATCAGAACCGATGGTCGATGGTGAACAGCACGCGGCGCGACTCGCCGACGAACCACTGTTTCTCGTTGTAGTAGACGGTGCTGTAGTAGTGGCGGTTGAAGATGTTGTGCCCATGCAGCGCCAGGGTGGTGGCGTCGGAGGGCTGCCATTTCAGGGCCAGATCCGCCGTGGTGTAGGCGGGCAGCGTCAGGTCGTTGGCGCGGTTGGCGTGGCGCTTGCCGACGTGACGCGCGCCGCCGGACAGTGTCCATTGCGGGAGCATCTGCCAGCTCAGCCACAGGTTGGCCAGGCGCTCGGGCACGTCGGGCGGGGTGTTGCCGCTGCGCGAGACGATGGCGCCATCGACGGCGTCGTTGAAGTCGTCATAACGGGCGCGCAGGACGGTGGCGTCGGCATCGAGTCTCAGGGTGGAGGACAGTGCCAGCGACAGGGTACCTTCGATGCCGCGGGAGCTCTGCTTGCCGACCTGGATGCTGTTGTCCGGGTTGGCCGGGTCACGGCTTTGCAGGTTGTGCTTGGTGATGTTGTAGGCGGCCAGGGTCCATTCGCCACGCTGCTGGGGCAGCGACTGCTTGATGCCCACTTCGATCTGGCGGCCGATCGTCATGTCGGCCTTGGCGCCGCTGGCGCTCATCATCAGCGGGGCGGTGGAGGGGTCGGCGGCCCGGCTGTGCTGCGCGTAGACGGACAGGGTCGGGGTCAGCGCATAGACAGCGCCCAGGCGGTGGCCGGTGCTGTTCCAGGTGCGGCTGAAGGCGCGACTTCCGGTGGTCAGGTCGTCACGGCGGATGCGGACGCGATCATGGCGCAGGCCGGCCACGAGGGACAGCTGCCCGGTGACAGCCAGCCGATCCTCGACGAACAGGGCGTACTGGTCGGCGGTGTTCCGGTAACGGGGAATGAAGGGTTCATCGCTGTTGAAGAAGCCTGTCTCGGGAGACAGCAGGCTCACGTAGCGGGGGTTGCCGGTGTAGGTGTTGTTGTCGTGCTGCAGGCTGCTGTGATTGAGGTCGAACCCGGCCGAGACGGTGTTGTCCATGCCCAGCAGCTTGCCGTCGAAGGTCACGTCGGTGGTGTTGCCGGTCTGTTTCTGGTGGTGGCGGATGGCGGTGTCACCGGCCAGGCGGATCTGCTGGCGGGCCGCATCCCAGGTGTAGTTCTCGGTGTCGAACCACAGGCGATTGCTGCGGATGTGATAGAGGCGGCTGCGCACGGCGACGTTGTCGCTGGGGGAGCCCTGCAGCGTCAGTTCGCTCCAGTGGTCACGGAAGGTGATGCGGGCGTCCTGGACGTTGTAGTTGGTGCGGCGCAGGGCTTCCAGCGGCTTTCCGTCGATCAGCGGGACGCCGAAGTAGCGCATGGGCTTGTGGCGGCCTTCGGCGTGGCTCAGCTGCAGTTGCCAGCGGGGCAGGAACTGCCATTGCAGGGCGCCGGTCAGGCCCTGGCTGCTGTGCTTGCCGCGGTCCACCCAGCCATCACCGCGTTCGGCGCTGGCATCGATCCGGTAGGCCAGGCGTTCGCTGATCGATCCACTGCTGTCGAAGTCCAGTGAACGCTGGCCGCGGTTGCCGATGCCCGCCCGGATTTCGTGGCGGATGGCACCCTGGCGGGGCTTGCGCGGGACGACGTTGACGACGCCGCCGATGGCGCCGTCACCGTCGATGACGGAGGCTGGGCCCCGGAGGACTTCGATCCGTTCGACGGCCCAGGCGTGGAAGGGATAGCTGACGCC
>ERZ773008.2150-NODE-2150-length-13171-cov-3.794983_pt1 | contig 13171 bp, 8 predicted proteins | sample MGYA00580664_ERZ773008 | MGnify/ENA primary metagenome ERZ773008 (study PRJEB29015, sample SAMEA2738016) | human oral metagenome | biome: human oral; feature: human-associated habitat; material: dental | place: China | collected 2048 ... | reverse complement strand
ATCCGTTCTATCCAAAGCCTCCACAAAAACAACATTTGTAGAATAGTCAGCGAGGTTGGTCACCAAATCTCTTTGGTTGATTTCCAAAAGGACATTGATACCTCCTTTTAGGTCAAGCCCCAGCTTCATCTCTCGCTCCTTGGCATTGGTGTAGTATAGCTTCGTAAAACCAAGATTCAGAGTGTCTTTAGAAAGTTTGTCTAATTCTTTCTGATATTTTTCTTCATTATTTCCTGCTAATGTCTTCGCTTCGCTTTCTATTTTATTGGCGTATAGTGTGTGTTGATGGTCTTATAATGGGCTGCCGGGTAAACCGGCTGAAGTAGTTGAGGCAGCTGTCGCGCCACTCTTGAGCATTAGCAAGTTGGTGTGTCAGCAGTGTGTCTACTTGTTGCCAACGCATGTTATCTATGTAAGGGTGCATGTCGTTATGCCACCAGCTGCGGTATTGTGCCACTTGCGCCACTCCACTGTTATAATGGTGGCACAGCTCTTGCCACAGTGTACGCCCCGATAACATGCGGTGTGTCCACGCCACATGGTGAAACCATAGGAGGTATCTCTCCGGACAGCTGTCTAACTGCTCATAGAGTGCAGCATAGTGGGGTGGATATTGGGCCGTGGCACCGCTGCCGGTAGCTACAGTACGGTCGAACCCCAACCCCAAGGTATCGGCCCGGTGATAGTAGGTAGGGCACCATTCCAAAGGATATTTTGGATTAAACCCTCCCGGTTCGGGACCGTAGTGATGGTCGAATCGGAAGATGTGGTGCAGTCCTAAGGGCATCATATAATCGGTGCAGGTTTCGTGGCTCGACAACATAACATGGCAGAGCTGCTGCTCTTGTTCGGTAGGAAGTTTGAAGGTTTGTCGGCTCCACTCTAAGGCAATATTCTCGGCCGATAGTTGTGGATTCCAAGCCAGCCTGCCAAAGGCATACCAATTGGCTTGTGAAAAAGGATGACCGCACCAATTGTCGGTATCACCGGTATTAGCCACACCGGCTATTCCCACAAGCATAGAGGGCCTCACATAGCTTAGAAACTCTTTCCACATAGGGGCTAAATATACCAAGTGTTTGCTTTGCCCTAAGTATTCTTGCGTGATTTGCAACTCGCCCATCTGTGGGGTATGGTGCATGCGGTAGAAGATGGGGGCAAAGGGTTCGCGTGGTTGAAAGTCGAGCGGTCCGTTTTTAGACTGTAATATCACGTTATCCGCCATTAGACCATCCATCGGTTCAAATTCCGATACAGCTTGTTTTACACGGTCTTCCCCTTTATGATGGGCACCATACACAAACGATCTCCAGATGACACTACCTCCGAAAGGTTTTAGAGCGTTGGCCAGCATATTGGCTCCATCGGCATGTGAGCGCCCATAGTCACCCGGTCCGGGTTGTCCCTCGGAGTTGGCTTTTACCAAGAACCCGCCAAAATCGGGGATGAGTGCATAGATTTCTTTCGCTTTCCGTTGCCACCACATGGCTACATCGGGGCAGAGAGGATCGGCTGTAGAGGTGGCTCCAAGAGCTTTTGGTGTGCCGAAGTTTACCGATAGATAGACCTTAATATGATAAGGTCGCAGTAGTTGAGCTATGGCTTGCACCTTTTCGAGGTAGGGGCGTGTTAGTATAAGGGGCGAGGCATTGACGTTGTTGAGTACGGTGGCATTGATACCTATCGAGGCATTGGCTCTAGCATAGATGGTGAGGCGTCGACGTAGTTGTGGTGTAAGTTCGTGCCCTAATATCTGTTCCCACTTCCAAATACTGTTGCCAGCATAGCCACGCTCCACAGACCCATCGAGGTTATCCCAATGGTTGAGCATACGTAGTTTCCAAACCGGTTGCTCGGTCATGACGAATAGAGATTGGCCATGGTCTTTAGGGGCAGAGGTAAGGAGGCTGTCTAATCCTCCGGTGTTTTGAAGTCGGAGTAGTTGGTAGGCTCCATATAGTAGTCCGGCTGCCGATGATGCAACTATCGTGGCCTTGAGCTGTGGGCACTTTGAAGAGTCTATTTGGCGTACAGTAATGTGGTAGCCCTCACCCAACTGTAGCATGGAGCGCAGGCTGAGCCGTACTTGTGGTCCTAAAGTCCAATGTTGGCGCAACTCTTCGGCTGCAATACCAATAGTAGGAGAGGCTTTTAAAGGTCCTACAACTTGGCAAGGATTAGCCGACCAATGGCAGTCGAGCCAAAGATGCTCACCATTGTTGGCTTTGGCAGTGACAGCGCATAGCAGGAATGAAAGATAAAATAGAACGTATTTCATGTCTGTACATATGGAGTGATAGATCTGTTAAAGTTGTTGTTGATGACAAAGGTACTTCTTTTTCTTTAAAATAATCCTTATCTGTGGTATGCGACTGTTCGCCCTATGTTCCAATGGATAAAGATTTTATGGTGTAGCAAATGGGAAAGGAAATAAAAGACATAAAATGATACACAATGCAAGAAACATGTAACGATGGCGTAAGTAGCTATAAAAATTGATTTGTACTTTTGCATAGTGTTTTATAACGATTTTGCTTAACATGAAACAACGGCTCTTTTTCAATATTTGCGTGGCCCTGCTGTCCGTCCTCGTAGGGAGGGCACAGAGTTTCTCGAATCCATCCGTTGTTAGTAGGTCGGCATCCGAGCTGGCCGGTACGTGGGCTGCCGCTGCTGAGTGGACTGGGTCTGCCGACATGCCTCGGTATACTGCATTTGCCGGATATAGTTTACGGCAGGTGCTGAAGGTGAGTGTAGGCAGCCAGCAACTGTCATTATGTTTGAGTAATGAATTCAGTAAAGAACCCTTGGAGATAGAGGCTGTATATGTGGCCGATGCCCTTGACTCGTGCGATATTCACCGTTCTACGGCACGCTACCTTACTTTTAAAGGCCATCGTAAAATTTGTATCGAGGCCGGTACTAAGGTTTCGTCCGACTGGTTGAAGTACGAACTTCGACCATTGCAGAAGCTCGCTGTTACTATTTGCTATGGACGGCAGATTCCTAAAAACATGACTTCGCACCGAGGGTCACGTACCACTTCCTACATAGCAGCAGGATTAGTAGGTGCCAAAGAATGTTTTAAAACGGTAGAAAAAGTAGACCATTGGTATAACATCTGCCAGCTCAATGTGGTAAGTCAAGTCCCGGTGGTAGCTGTGCTGGGTAATTCTTTAACCGATGGGCGAGGCTCAACCACCAATGCGCAGAACCGTTGGCCCGATGAAATGTCGCGTGTCTTGCAAACAATTCAACCTACGGCTGTACTCAACTTGGGTATAGGTGGAAACTGTGTAGTGAGTGGTGGTATCAGCCAGCCAGCCTTAAAACGATTTGAACGCGATATATTGGGGCAGGTACGAGTTAACCAACTCATTCTGTTTCAAGGAACCAATGATATTGGAACAAGCCGAATTTCGGCTGAAGAAACGGCCAGCCGCCTCATCGAAGCTTACCGAATACTTATCGGTGAGGCCCATAAAAAAGGAATAAAAGTATATGGTGGCACTATAACCCCATTCAAAGGCAATGCGTGGTATACGGCAGAACACGAAACTGCACGGCAGATGGTGAATACATGGATACGCCATAGTGGTACTTTCGATGGGGTGCTCGACTTTGATGTATTGGTGCGTCAGCCACAAGATGCTCAAAGACTAAAACCAGAATACTCCGATGATTGGTTACACCTTAACCCCACAGGGTATAGGGTTATGGGACAATATGCAGCCCACCAACTGTTACATGGTGCCAAAACAATTCCTGATAAATACTGAAATCATATCAACTCCAACAACTACTAATATTAAACAAATATGCCATCTATCCCTACAACCGTTGCCGGGTTCTATCGGCTGAATTGGATTCAGCGTATAGGTTTTGCCTCCGGTGATTTAGCTCAGAATCTCATTTACCAAACAGTGGGTATGTACTTGCTGCTGTTTTATACCAATGTTTATGGACTTCATCCCGTATCAGTATCGCTGATGTTCGGCATTGTTCGCATTATCGATGTTATTTGGGACCCCATCGTGGGCACCTACGTCGATAAGAACAATCCTCGATGGGGTAAATACCGGTCGTACTTGCTTTTGGGTGGTGTACCCCTCACAGGCTTTGCCGTCTTATGCTTTTGGAACGGCTTTTCAGGCTCATTGCTCTACGCTTATGTTACCTATGTAGGCATGTCGATGTGCTACACACTTGTCAATGTTCCTTATGGGGCGTTGAATGCCAGCCTCACGCGCGACACCAACGAGATAACTATCCTTACTTCTGTCCGTATGTTATTTGCCAATATTGGTGGACTGTCTGTTTCGCTCGGCATTCCTATTATTGTGGCGCTGTTATCGCCCGATGGCAAGATGAATACCGTGGACGATGCTGGTGCATGGTTCATGACAATGGGGCTGTATGCCATTATTGGCTGGCTATTGTTGGTCTTTTGCTTTACGCAGACCAAAGAGAGGGTGGTGATGGACGTCAAGCAAACGGCCAATGTCAAGGTCTCTGACCTATGGATAGAGTTTTTGCGCAATAAGCCTTTGCGTATTTTAGCTTTCTTCTTTATCACATCTTTTGCCATGATGGCCATAGGCAATTCGGCCGGCTCTTACTACATGTTGTATAATATTAATGCAACGCCACAGCAAACGGCCATTTTCATGGGCTTAGGCTCAGTGCCGGCTTTTATCTTTATGCCTATGGTACCGGCCATAAAGCGGTTCATCGGCAAGCGGGGCATGTTCTACACTTTCCTTGGTATTGCTATTTTCGGTATGGCTCTGCTCTATGTCATCTCTGTCATCCCGGTGTTAAACCACCAAATATGGTTGGTTGATGTAGCCCAGTTCATCAAATCTACAGGTGTTATTGTGGCTACAGGTTATATGTGGGCATTGGTACCAGAGGTTATTTCGTATGGCGAGTATACCACCGGTAGACGTATATCGGGCATTGTAAATGCGCTTACCGGTATTTTCTATAAGGCAGGTATGGCTCTTGGTGGTATTGTTCCGGGATTGGTACTCTCTTTGGTTCATTTCGACCAGAAGAATGCAGTGATGCAAACAGAACTGGCCCAACAGGGCATTCTGTGGTTGGTATGTGTTATCCCAGCATTACTTTTGGTTGTAAGCATCTTTATAATTTCTCGTTATGAGCTGACTGATGAAGTCATTGATGACATCAACCGGAAAATAGAGTTACGTCAATAACTAATCATCAATAACTATAATGAAAAAAACTTTAGCTATTCTTTGCGCTGCCACCCTATTAGTACCTTCGACTGCGCTGGCACAGCATGCTACCCTAAAAACCACATTGGGACAGCATTTCCTTATAGGTGCGGCACTCAATACCAATGTACCCGATGGCAACGATCCGCGATCGGCCGAGTTGGTGAAGCAGCAATTCAACTCAATTGTTGCCGAAAACTGTATGAAAGGTGAGCGCATACATCCCGAAGAAAGTGTTTATAACTGGACCGATGCCGACCGATTGGTGCAGTTTGGAACCGAGAATGGCATGGCTGTTATAGGCCATTGTCTGATATGGCACTCGCAGGCCCCCCATTGGATGTTTACCGATAAGGATGGAAAAACTGTCAGTAAGTCGGTACTTATAGACCGCATGTACCACCACATTACTACAGTAGTAAGCCGTTATAAAGGTCGCATTAAAGGTTGGGACGTGATAAACGAGGCTTTTAATGATGATGGTACTTTCCGATCTACCCCTTATTACAAAATCATAGGTCCCGAATACTTTGAGCTGGCTTTCCGCTTTGCCCACGAAGCCGACCCCGATGCCGAACTATACTATAACGATTATTCTTTGTCTATGCCGGCTAAGCGCAATGCTGTGTGCCGACTCGTTCGCTCGCTCAAAGCTAAAGGCTGCCGTATAGACGCTGTGGGTATGCAGAGTCATAATGGTACCAACTTCCCAGATTTAACAGAATATGAGAAGAGTATAGAGGCTTTTGCCAAAGAGGGTGTAAAAGTGCAAATGACAGAGTTCGATATCGACATGCTGCCACGTCCGCAGTATTTTTCTGGAGCTGAAGTGAGTCAAGATTTTGCTTACCAAAAGCGGTTAAATCCATATCCTAATGGGCTTCCTCGAAAGATGCGGCAACTCTTCGAACAGCGATACCTCGACTTCTTCTCCATTATTCATCGACAGCAAGACAAAATAGAACGAGTAACCTTTTGGGGCGTTACCGACCGCGACTCGTGGCTTAACGATTGGCCTGTAAAAGGCCGCACTAACTATCCTTTGCTCTTTGATAGGGCTTGGAAAGAAAAGCCAGTAGTACAGAAAATTATCCAATTATTTAAATAACATATGTGGCAGCCTTACCATTTATAGGCATTAGGCTGCCCATTCATCATTTCTTTGTATGAAAGCCAGATATTTATTCCCCAACGATTACATGGCAGACCCTTCTGCCCATGTGTTCAACAACCGTGTTTACATCTATCCCTCGCACGATTGGGATAGTGGGGCCGCCTTCGATGATGATGGTGGCCATTTTCAAATGAAAGACTACCATGCCTTTTCACTTGATGATATAGAAAATGGAGTGGTGACCGACCACGGTATTATTCTCGACCTACCCCATATTCCATGGGCTTCGCAGCAACTTTGGGACAACGATGTAGTAGAACGAGGTGGCAAATATTATCTTATTTTCTGTGCTAAGGATAAAACTCAGACATTCCGTTTGGGAGTGGCCGTGGCTAACCGTCCAGAAGGGCCGTTCGTTCCACAACCCGACCCCATACGAGGCTCTTATAGTATAGACCCCTGTACTTTCAAAGACGACGATGGGCAGATTTACGTCTATTTCGGAGGGATATGGGGTGGACAGTTGCAGCGCTATGCCGGCAATAAATCGTTGGCTGTGGAGCACTTACCACAAGGCTGTGAGCCGGCATTACCACCACGAGTGGCCCGTATGACCGATGATGTGTTACAATTTGCCGAGTCTCCACGCGAAATAGAAATCCTCGATGAAGCTGGCAAGCCTCTATCGGCTGATAACCCACATCGTTTTTTCGAAGCATCGTGGATGCACAAATATCGTGGTCGTTACTACTTTTCTTACTCTACAGGCGACAGCCATCTGCTATGCTATGCAGTAGGTAACAACCCTTATGGACCTTTTACCTACCAAGGTGTTATTTTGGAACCCGTAGTAGGCTGGACCACACATCATAGCATCGTAGCGTTTAAGGGGTGCTGGTATCTTTTTCATCACGACTGTGTACCCTCCAATGACTGTACTTGGTTGCGCAGTATGAAAGTAATGCCATTAGCGTATCGTGAGGATGGCACCATAGTAACCATGAAGAGCGAATAGAAAAAAGGCCTTTACCCCTCGTAGCAGTAGAGGAGAATAGGCATATAAAAGTTGGTGTGACGAGGTAGGCAGACTGTCTTACAGTCCGTCTGCCACTTTGGGAGACGGGCTGAGGTTCGTCTCCTTTTTAGTAGTTATTTTAGAGACTTTATACCTTTTTAGGTGACCAAAGTAGATGAGCAATGAGCAAAATAAAAGAAAGCAGCCTTTTCACAAAGACTGCCCTCCAAGGATTCTTACATTAACTTTATTTATTACTTTGTATACAGTGCAACGATTGTTTCGTATTTTTCTTGCTTGCCCGATACAGGTGTGGGCTCACCATTCTTCTTGGCATAGTCTACCAGCTGTTGCAGCGACATTCTGCCCTCTTCGAAAACTTTGCCTTGGCCGGTATCGAAGCTGGCATAACGTTCTTTCTTCATGGCTGGCAGCTCACTCTGTTCCAATATGGCAGCTGCATTCTCCAGGGCACGGGCCATGGCATCCATGCCACTAATGTGAGCAATGAAGATGTCTTCGGCATCGGTAGAGTTACGACGTATCTTTGCATCGAAGTTGCTACCGCCATTGCCCAATCCACCATTGCGTATAATCTCCATCATGGCTTGTGTCAGTTGGAAGTTATCTATGGGGAATTGGTCGGTATCCCAGCCGTTTTGCTCATCGCCACGGTTGGCATCTATGCTACCCAGCATACCATTGTCTACAGCTACAGCCAACTCGTGCTCAAAGGTGTGGCCGGCTAATGTAGCATGGTTCACTTCGATGTTTACTTTAAAGTCTTTGTCTAAACCATGTACTCTTAAGAAGCCGATAACCGTCTCGGTATCTACATCGTATTGGTGCTTGGTGGGCTCCATGGGCTTAGGCTCAATTAAGAAAGTGCCGGTAAACCCTTTGCTACGGGCATAGTCGCGGGCAGCTGTCAGCATTTGGGCCAAGTGCTCTTTTTCGCGCTTTTGGTCGGTATTAAGTAAGCTCATATAGCCTTCTCGACCGCCCCAGAACACATAGTTGGTACCACCCAACTTGATGGTGGCATCAATGGCATTTTTTATCTGTACGGCAGCTCTGGCCACAACATCAAAGTTGGGGTTGGTGGCAGCTCCGTTCATGTAGCGTTTGTTGCTAAATACGTTGGCTGTGCCCCAAAGCAGCTTTACATGAGCTTCTTTCATCTTCTCAAGGGCATAGTCGGTAATAGCTTTCATGCGAGCCTCATATTCCTCAATGGTATCTCCTTCTTCTATAAGGTCTATATCGTGAAAACAGAAGTACTCGATGCCCAACTTTTTCATGATTTCGAAGCCGGCATCCATTTTGTCTTTGGCCCGTTGTATAGCATCGTTGGCTTTGTTCCACTCGTAAGTACGGGTGCTGCCTCCAAATTGGTCACCACTGGCATCGCCAAGGGTGTGCCACCAGGCCATAGCAAATTTTAGCCATTCTTTCATGGTTTTGCCCATGACCACCTTATCGGGCTGGTAGTAGTGAAAGGCCATGACATTTTTACTATCCTTTCCTTCGAAAGGAATCTTACCAATTTGAGGGAAAAATTCTTTTGTCATTGTTATTTGTTTTTAGATGTGTTATGTGTATATAAGTTATTGTTTGATGTACTTTTTTAGGGTAGTTTTCCAACGTTCGTAGGCTTCTTGGTATTGGTTGGCATTTTTGCTGTCGGGTTCTATCACTGCCAATCGTTTCAAAGTAGCAAAGGCTTCGGTATGGTCATGGTAAATGCCACAGCCTATACCTGCACCGCGGGCAGCACCTATGCTGCCATCGGTATCGTATAGTTCTATGCTGGCACCACTGGTAGAGGATAGCGTTTCTCTGAAAATAGGACTAAGAAACATGTTGGCCCTTCCGGCATGAATGTGCTGTATGTTCATGCCCATGGTTTGCATCACCTCCATACCATAACAGAACGAGAATACAATACCTTCTTGTGCGGCCCTAATGAGATGGTTGCGAGTATGGTGGTTAAAATTAAGCCCACTGATGGAGCATCCTATCTCTTGGTTTTCTAATACTCGCTCGGCACCATTACCAAAGGGAATAACCGATACGCCATCGCTGCCAATAGGCACTTGGGCACAGAGTTGGTTCATATCTTGGTAGTCTATACCCTCTAAGGCAATGTTGCGACGTACCCACGCATTGAGTATTCCAGTGCCGTTGATACAAAGCAGCACTCCTAAGCGGTCGATGTCGGGAGTGTAGTTAACATGAGCAAAGGTATTGACACGGCTCTTCTTGTCGTAGCCTACCTCTCCCAATACACCGTACACCACCCCCGACGTGCCGGCAGTAGAGGCTATTTCACCGGGGTTGAATACGTTGAGGCTCAAAGCATTATTGGGTTGGTCACCGGCTCGGTAAGCAATAGGGGTACCCGGTTCTAATCCTAACTCTTGGGCCACTTGTGGGCTTACCCTGCTCTGTATGTCGAAAGTGGGTACCACATGGGGTAATAGAGTGGCATCTATGCCGTAGTAGTCGAGTAGGAATTGGGCTACGCGTTTCTCTTTGAAGTCCCAAAATATACCCTCCGACAAGCCACCTATGGTGGTGTTTATGTCGCCACTCAACTTCATGGCGATGTAGTCACCGGGAAGCATGACTTTATAGATACGCTCGTAGATGTGGGGTTCATTCTCTTTGACCCAAGCCAGCTTGGCAGCGGTAAAATTGCCCGGTGAGTTAAGTAGGTGAGCGAGGCATCGGTTGGCCGACAGCTCATTGAAAGCGCGTTCTCCATAAGGTACGGCTCGTGAGTCGCACCATATAATGGCATCGCGAAGCACCTTTTGCTCCTTGTCTACACACACTAGCCCGTGCATTTGGTAAGATAGGCCTATGGCCTTAATTTGTTGACCTTGAACGTGGGCACTGGCTTTGACTTTTTTTAAGGCGAGACAGGCATTATCCCACCACATCTGTGGGGCTTGTTCGGCCCAACCGGTCTTGATGGCTTTAATGGGGGCTTCGTGTTCGGGGTAGAATGCGGTAGCTACACAGTTGCCACTTTCTATATCTACCAGCGAGGCTTTTACGGAGCTGCTGCCCACATCGAGCCCCAGCAAGTATTGATGGGTTGATGAATAGATGTTCATGTTGGCGTAATATTAATGTAGTAGGTTATTATGTTTTAGGTAAACTGCAAATATAGCTATTTTTGAGAAGAATATGCCGTTTGTAGTTACCTTTTTACATCGTCTTTCTGTGTGGTGGCATATAAACCTATGCAGGCTCCAATGAAACCACCACTGCGACCGGTACTCAGATTGATGGCATCTACCCCTTTGCAGAGCACCTGCCAAGGTTCATTAGCTACAGCATACAAGAAATTGTAGTAACGACCACGGCCTTCTATTTTTAGATGTAAATCACCATCAGGTATTGGTGTCGAGGCTATGATGGTGTGTTGTTTTTCGGCTCTTACCAGCGTTAAGGTGGGCCGACCGTTGAGCAGAGTTTTACCAAAGACAAAGTTGTAGTCTTCGTTTTGCAATAAAGCCATACCGGCTAACTCTTGTTCGGTGCGTGGACTGAAGTCGACAACAGTTTCGGCACAGAAGTTTTCGTGCTGTTGTCGTGTCCATACGGCCGATGGAGATTCCAACTGATAAATGTTGACAGGTAGGGGGGTGATGTGAAGTTGATGATGAGCTACCGACCAGAAAGCAGAGGGGTTGCGCAGGAACATCCAGCGACTGTTGAGCTGCTGACCGTCGAAGCTATCGTGATAACAAAAATTACCACTCATGGGTTGTTCGCCATTGGGGCACAGATTAGCTTTCTCGCCAATGGGACTAATGGCCTCACCTTTTTCTAAAATTTCGGGCCAGCCGTCCTTCCATGTTACCGGCAGCAAATAAGTGTCGCGACCGGTATTGTAAAAGTCGTCCTCGTAGGGTCTACAAGCCAAGAATACGGCCCACCAATCTCCCGTTTTGCTCTGTACCATATCGGCATGCCCAGCACTCGTTACCACATTGGGGCGTTGAGGCGATAGACCTGTGCGTTGAGTAAGAATGGGGTTATGAGGATTCTCCTCCCATGGTCCCATGGGGGTTGGGGCTCGCAATATAACTTCGCTGTGCCAACCACCGGTACCACCCTCTGCACACATGAGATAGTAATATTTGCCTATGCGGTACAGATGTGGCCCTTCTATCCAAATGGGGTGGGGCTCTACATGGGTGCCACCGCGTACTATCTCCTTATGATGGCCCACAATGCTATCGCCCTTAACATCGAACTTGAAAATACGAATAGCCCGTTGACCATTGTACTCGGTGGTACCATCTACCGGGCCGTTGTGTACAATGTAGCCCTGCCCATTTTTGTCGAAGAAGAAGGAGGGATCTATACCATTTATTTTTGGTAAGTAGATAGGGTCGCTCCAGCCTTTTTCTGGATTCTTGCTCTTCACGAAAAAGTTACCACGTCCCACATTGGTGGTAATCATGTAGAAAGTTTTGTTGTTCTCGTTATAGGTAATGGCAGGAGCAAATATGCCTCCCGATACCCTTTGGTGTTCTAATGGTAGCTGTGAGGGCCTATCGAGTACATGCCCTACCAATTGCCAATGCACTAAATCCTTGCTCTTGTGTAGAGGTACACCGGGATAGAAACTGAACGACGAGTTAACCAAATAATAGGTATCACCGGCACGGCAGATTGAGGGGTCGGGGTAAAAGCCGGCCAATATAGGGTTGTAATATTGCTTGGTGGGATTGATGGGTTGACTGAATCGTGTATCGTTTCCTTGGTAATCGAAACTCTTGAAGTGGGCTGTTTGGGCATGGGCCGATAAACAGACCGACAACGAGAGTAGTAATTTAATGGGCAATTTTCTCATGATGAGGAAGTTTGTTTTGATGTATGATAATTGTTATTAGATACCTTTCCAACCCATGGAGAGTAGGTGTTGTTAAGTGATTGCAAATATACATTAATGCCATATGAGACATTTTCGTTGGTGTTTCTAAAACTTTCTTTTTTGTTTCACATCCCGTGTTTATGCCATATAGCAGTACTTTCAATGGTATTTTTGTTACATTTTAGGCCTATGAAATATGGTTTTGGCGAGGTCATGGCGTAGTTCCAATTCTTGAATATGGCAGGTAGAAAATAAAATTGCTTTGTTTTACAAACGATGTTAGTAAACATGAGGAAAAGATTTCGTTTTTCCCCAGATATACATCTTCTTTTTTCCACTATTATAGGAAAGAGTTTAGGTGATAACCTTTTTATGAAAAATATTGACAAAATACCTCTGAAAACTTTTGTCGTGGGCAAGAACCAATAGAAGAATGTGATATACGCGATAAATGGGTAGTATAGATAAAGTATTGATAATTAGAGTTTTATGATTATTAATGGGTAGGAAATATGGCGAAATAGCCATAAAAGTGGTGTAACTCAGCGTTAGTTAAGTGGTTGCTGGGGCCAAATAAGAAGGTTGTTGCAGTGTAGTTGTGAGTTAGAAGCGTGTTAGTTATGAGAATTTGTGGCCAAGAGGGGGCGCAGATACTGAAAAAGAGGCATAGAAAAAGCTCCTTTCGGTACTCCCATCTGTGTAGATGGTGCATTTGAAAGGAGCTTAAAAATGGTAATAAATATTTATAATATAGCACTGTGGCAAGGTTGCATTACTTGCCTTGCAGGGCATCGGCAAAGCCACCATAAGCCGGCTTGCGATGGTAGTTGGCATCCCATAGACCTATACGCCAGTTCGGGATAAGAAAGTTCTCTAAAAAGTTGGTAATCTCGCTATTATTTTGTAAC
>ERZ773008.2145-NODE-2145-length-13204-cov-14.303521_pt1 | contig 13204 bp, 14 predicted proteins | sample MGYA00580664_ERZ773008 | MGnify/ENA primary metagenome ERZ773008 (study PRJEB29015, sample SAMEA2738016) | human oral metagenome | biome: human oral; feature: human-associated habitat; material: dental | place: China | collected 2048 ... | reverse complement strand
TCGATGGTTTCCAAAGGAGAAACATCCATTTCCGAATAGCGTTGCAGGAAGCCTGCACGATAGGCATAAATGCCGATGTGGCGCAAAACGGCTGTTTCGGAAGGCAATTCGCGTTTTTCGGCACGCATCACATCGCGCGGATAAGGAATCGGGGCGCGGCTGAAATAGATGGCGTTGCGGTTTTTATCAAGGATGACTTTGACGACGTTAGGATTCATAAACTCGTCAAAATCGTGCAATTCGTGGGCAGCAGTTGCCATTTGCACATTGTTTTCAACCAAAACTTCGGCTGTACGGTTGATGAGTTCAGGGTCGATTAAAGGCTCATCACCTTGTACGTTCACAACAATCAGATGCTGCGGCAGTTTCAACGTATTGGCCGCTTCGGCAAGGCGCGTTGTACCGCTTTCGTGTTGATTGGAAGTCATGACCACTTCGACACCATGCGCCTGACAGGCCGTCTGAATATCAGGATGGTCGGTGGCAACGACAACACGCGCGGCCTTGCTTTTCGCTGCCTGCTCGGCAACGCGCACAACCATCGGTTTACCGTGAATATCGGCCAAAGCCTTTCCCGGCAGACGTGAAGAATCCAACCGCGCCGGAATCAATACGACAAATTCGGTCATGCTTTCAGTTCCTCTTCACTCAACGGGCGCGCTTCGTTTTCCAACATATAAGGGATGCCGTCACGAATCGGATAAGCCAGCTTCGCCTGACGGCTCCACAATTCCTGTTTATCTTGATGGTATTCGAGTTTACCTTTGGTTACAGGACAAACGAGGATGTCTAAGAATTTTTTTTCCATGGGGTTTCTTTCTATTTTTCTAGTATCCATATGATTTAAAGGTCGTCCAATAAATCCTCGGACGACCTTGAATCAATTATAAAAACACCCTAACCCAAAGATCTACCACTAAAATTTCGATCTCTTTGCATTTCAGGCTGTTCATTCTGTATGGCTAATTGCTCTTCCAATCTTTCTTGTTGTCTTTCTTTAAAATTATCAACAACATCCTTATATTCTGCTAAAATTTGCTTACTAAATGAACCATCGTGATCATTTTTAAACCCATCAATTAAAGATCTGAGCCTGTCAACTGAACTTTGTGGTTGTTCTTTCCCATTTTTTAAAGTATTTAAATTTTCTATTTTATTTTCTTCAAGTTCATTTATTTTCTGCTCAATGGCTTCTCTAGCTTTATATAGGGGATCAGTTAAATAAAGAAACGTCCCTTTTTTACGTTTACCATCCAGATAATTATCTACAGATGTTAATGTCACCCCCCCATTATGGCCTGCATGAGATTGACTAATCATAAGTTCACCAGTATCTGGATTTTTTACAACTTGGACTATATGATCTATACCTTTATGACGTCCTCTATCCCATATTTTATCCCCATTATCCTCCCCTATAATCATTCCTTCCTTCAGCATATCTTTTGTAATAGTATTATCAGAAGATAATCTACCAGAAAATAACAAACCTGAACGTGATTCTGATTTTCTGATAATTTCTGATGCTGCATCTATAGAACTATTAAAATAATCTTTTTTAGTAAAGATTTCCTTTCCAACGAATTCATTAATTCGTTTCATATCTGAATTTTGTAAATAAATTACCCATCCAGAACAATCTACCTTTCCTTTCTCAGGATTTTTAGAACCAAATCCATATTGAACATTATCATATTTCTGACTGATGCCATAAGCATCACTATAATTTTGTATATTATTTGACATAATTTTAAGAAGCCTCTTATTTATAATTAAACAAAAAGTATAAATCTAATTTGCAACTTGTAAAGGTTTGTTCCACAATTTCAACCAATATTTTCTTCTTTCGTAAGGTGAATTCGATGTAAAGCAAATAGGCAAGCGATTTGCAGAAAAAGAACATTTCATTTTTTTTAGAAAGGTCACATCTTTACCACTATAAACAACTGCAATGATTTTATCATTTTCAATACCGAGCATCAACAAAGGAACACCATCATCGCTCTCTTTATTTTCCAATTGACACTCTCTAGATCCTACTTTGAGCTTTTTGGAAAAACTTTCAGTAGTACATTTTAAACCATAGTTATTAATAAACTTATTTAACATGTCCTGTTCTCTATTTTTTAGGAGAATATCTTTCAAATCTGAAATTACTCTTTCTTCAACACTGATTCGCATATTTTCATCAAATCTTGATTTTGAATATTTCATGTCTGATAATTCCGTTGCTGATACTACAAATGCATTCGTATAAATCAATGTTGCAGCGAGGCTCAATAACAATTTAAATTTCATTTCAACTCCTTTAAAGTAAAATAATTTTTTAGACGATTTAACACAAACTCCGCCAAATCAGGTTCGATTATCGCATAAACAGGCAAGACCCACACATGATTCAGGCTGTGGCCGTCTGAAAATTTGACCGCATCCTTTTCCGTGATAATCACCACATCTGCGTCCGGCAAATCCGCTACCGTAATATCTGCATGATCAGGCAAGGTAACGGTTTGTTTCAAAGCGATATTCATGCTTTGCAACGTATTGAAAAAACGCTCCGGCTTGGCGATACCGGCGACGGCGGCGACGGTTTGATTTCCCAAACCCGCCAAATCCAATTTTTCAGACGGCTTATTCAAACGGTAAATCTGCCCTGTTTCAATATGGCTGGCAAACATATTTTCAGACGGCCTGAATGCCGTATCTGCTTTTCCGCCACTGACGACGACCGCATCAACGGAAGCCAATCGAGACAAAGGTTCACGCAAGCTGCCGTTGGGCAGTAAATCCAAATTGGTGCGTCCAGTATCTGTTGCAGGAAATACTGCAATTTCCATATCGCGTTGCAAGGCATAATGTTGCAAGCCATCGTCGGCCACAATCAATTCAAGCTCCGGATGAGCCGCAAGCAATGCCCTGCCTGCCTCTGCACGGCTGCTGCCTACCGCCGTCGGCGCACCGATTTGGCGAAACAGCAGCAAAGGCTCGTCGCCTGCATCTGCCGCGCTGCTGGCTGTATTCAATACATGAACCGCCTTGCTCTTGCGTCCATAACCTCGGCTGATGATGCCGACCTTAACGCCCTTTTCCTGCAAACCCGACACCAACGCGGCGACTATCGGCGTTTTCCCTGTTCCGCCTGCATGGATATTGCCGACCACCACCACCGGTACAGGCAATTTTTCGCTTTTCAGACGGCCTGAAACAAAATCATCGCGCCGTTTCGCCGCAACTTTGGCAAACAGTTTGGACAATGGTTTCAGCAGCAAAGACAAAAACGGATTTGGGGATTGCCAATGGCGTTCGATAATTTGGTGGAGTTTGGGCATACGCACGGCTTTTGAGGCGAAAATCAAACGATAATATAACACAAGCCCGCCCAGACAAGGCCGTCTGAACATGCGGCTTTGATAATATTAAAACAAAGGGCGCAAGTTTCATGAAAACGAATACAACGAATCGCTCTAAAACCCTTATAATTCAGCTTTCCCAAATTTTTTCCGTTTCGTAATGTCCGAACTTTTCGCGCCCTCCTCCATTTCCGTATCCGAACTCAATGCCCTCGCCAAAGCCTTGCTGGAAGACCATCTCGCAGGTTTGTGGATTGCCGGTGAAGTATCCAACCTGACCCGTGCCGCCAGCGGACATTATTACTTCTCGCTCAAAGACAGCCGCGCGCAGGTGCGTTGCGCGATGTTTAAGGGTGCGGCCATGCGCTTGGCGAAACCTTTGAAAGAAGGCGACCATATCGAAGTATCAGGAAAAATCAGCATTTATGAAGCGCGGGGCGAATTTCAAATTACCGTAAATGAGGTGCGGCTCAAAGGTTTGGGGCAGCTTTACGAAGCCTATGAGCGATTGAAGGCGCAGTTGCAGGCGGAAGGCGCGTTTTCAGCGGAACGCAAAAAACCGTTGCCTGCCCGTCCGCAATGTATCGGCATCGTCACCAGCCTGGCGGCGGCGGCTTTGCGCGATGTCGTGACCACCTTAAACCGCCGCGCGCCCGAAATTCCCGTCATCGTTTATCCGACGCCCGTACAAGGCACGGGCAGCGAGTTACAAATTGCCCAAGCGATTAAAACCGCTTCGCAACGCGCCGAGTGTGATGTGCTGATTGTCTGTCGTGGCGGCGGCAGCATTGAAGACTTGTGGGCGTTTAATGAAGAGCCGGTTGTACGCGCCATCGAAGCCTGCGCGATTCCCGTCGTCAGCGGCGTAGGCCACGAAACCGATTTCACGCTCGCCGATTTTGTTGCCGACGTGCGCGCACCGACACCGACCGGCGCCGCAGAATTGGTCAGCCCCAACCGCCAAGAATCGCTAAACCGCCTCGCCCAAGCACAAGGCCGTCTGAAAACTGTTTTGGAGCAACGCTATTTCGATGCCAGCCAAAAACTCGACTGGCTGGCGCGACAAATCCGTCATCCGCGTCAAAAACTTGACGAGCAGCGTGCCTCAATCAGCAAGCTGGCGCAAATGCTGTCTTACTCGATGACGCAAAATCTCCGCGCCCACACCGCCCGTTTTGAACGCCAAACCCAAACCCTGAAACATTGCCGTCCTGATGTTTCCGTTTACAAAAACAATATCGACCGCTTTCAGACAGCCCTGTCGCATTCCTTCCGCCAGCTGCTTGCCCACCGCCGTCAAAGCCTGACCGCCCAAGCCGCATTGCTCGAAGCCGTATCGCCACAGCATATTTTGGAGCGTGGCTTCTCGGTCGTCAAAAACACACGCGGACAAGTCATCCGCAATGCCGAACTGTTGAAACAAGGGCAGAAACTGCACATCACTTTTGCCGACGGCGAAACCGACGTACGCGTAACTAAAGAGCAGGCGCAAGGCGAGTTGTTTGACTGACAAAATAAAGGCCGTCTGAAACTTTATGCGATTGAAGTGAAACTATGTCTGCCTTTTAAAAATCCTTAACCAACCAATGCGGTATAATGCCTCATCTGCACACGCAGCATATACGGAAACATTATGGACAACTCACAAAATACAAAAAATCCGATTCCACCGCGTAACTCCATCCGCAAAAACAGCATTTACCTGCTGCCCAATTCCTTTACCATCGCCGCACTGTTTTGCGCCTTCTTCGCCATTACCCAGTCCATGCACGGACGTTATGAAACGGCGGCGATTGCAGTTTTCCTTTCCATGCTGCTCGACGGCATGGACGGTCGCGTTGCCCGTTTGACCAACAGCCAGAGCGCGTTCGGCGAACAGCTCGACAGCCTTGCCGATATGGTTAGCTTCGGCGTGGCGCCTGCCCTGATTGCCTACAAATGGCAACTTTGGCAGTTTGGCAAAATCGGCTATTCCGTCGCCTTTATCTACTGCGCCTGCGCCGCCCTGCGTTTGGCGCTGTTCAACACGCTCATCGGCAAGGTCGATAAACGCTGGTTTATCGGCGTTCCAAGCCCGACCGCCGCTGCGTTGATTGTCGGCCTGATTTGGGTCAATCACAGCTTTGAACGCTTCCCCGGCGTGCATTGGTGGGCATTGGGTATCACCCTGTTTGCCGGTATTTCCATGATTGTGCAGATTCCGTTTTGGAGCTTCAAAGAAATCAACATCCGCCGCCAAGTGCCGTTTATGGGCATGGTATTGGCCGTGTTGGTATTGCTGCTCATCAACTGGAAGCCTTCGCTCGTCCTCTTCTTGTTCTTCCTCGGTTACAGCCTGTCCGGTTATGTGATGGCAGTCATCCGTTGGTTTAAAAAACGCCATAAAGCACACAAACACGACAAGGCCGTCTGAAATGTGGTCTTGGGACATCATCCTTGCCCTGCTCGCCGTCGGCAGCGCGGCGGGCTTTATTGCCGGACTATTCGGCGTAGGCGGCGGCACGTTAATTGTTCCTGTTGTCTTATGGGCGTTGCAGCTGCAAGGCATAGGCGGTCACCCCTATGCCCAGCATCTTGCCATCGGCACTTCCTTTGCCGTCATGGTGTTTACCACCTTCTCCAGTATGTACGCCCAACATAAAAAACACGCCATCGATTGGGCGACCGTCCGCCGGATGACGCCGGGCATGATACTCGGCGTACTCCTCGGCGCGGTGTCGGCAAAATATATGCCGACGCTGGCTTTGCAGGTTTTCTTTATTGCATTTCTTGCCTTTATCGCACTCAAAACCCTACGCGATTCCAAACCCAAACCTTCACGCACCCTGCCTACCCTCCCCGGCCTGACAGCCGTTAGTACGCTTTTTGGGGCTGCTTCAAGCTGGGTCGGTATCGGCGGCGGTTCGCTATCCGTTCCATTTCTACTCTATTGCAACTTTCCGGCGCACCGCGCCATCGGCACATCTTCAGGTTTAGCATGGCCGATTGCGATTACCGGTACCATCGGCTATTTTGCCAATGGTTTGCATATTGCCAACCTGCCTGAAGGCGCGGCAGGCTTTATCTATCTTCCGGCCGTGGCCATATTGAGCGTTGCCACCATCCTCTTTGCGCCGCTCGGCGTAAAAACGGCGCACAAGCTGCCCGCCCGAAAACTCAAAATTGCCTTCGGCATCATGTTGTTGCTGATTGCCGCCAAGATGGCTTGGAATTTAATACATTAATCTTTCTTGTGAAAAAGGCCGTCTGAAAATCTTTCAGACGGCCTTTTTGATTGCAAAACAACAAACTAAATAAAACCTTTTTACCTTACCCGATTTGCCCCATCGCAAATACGGCCAAGCGCCATATTGCCCATCCTGCCACCAACAATCCGGCACACAAACGAACCATGCGTTTTTGCAGAAAGGTTTTCAACTGCGCTGCAAATATGCCCATCGCGAGCAAATTTGGGAGCGTACCTAATGCAAACGCCAGCATATACAGCCCGCCGTGCAAGGCATTGCCGCTGCCCAAAGCATACAAAGACGCACTGTACACCAAACCACAAGGCAGCCAGCCCCAAAGCACGCCCACGCCGAAACAGGCAGGCACCGATTTAATCGGCAGTAATTTGTTTAACAAAGGATTCAGGCGTTTCCATATCGGTTTGCCGATGCCTTCGATTTTGGTTGCGGCAGTCGAAATACCGGCAAGATACAGACCGAGCAAAAGCAGCAAGACATTGGCGGCAATATACAAACCGTTTTGAACTGCGCGCGTATCGTCCAAGGAAATGCCGACCTGCCCGACCAAGCCGACCAACAGACCAATGACGACATAGCTGCTGATGCGCCCCAAGTTCAACAATACAATCAGCCCGATTCGGTTTAAATGGGGCGGCAGCTGCAAAGCAAATGCGCTGCTCAATCCGCCGCACATGCCGACGCAATGCGTTCCGCCAAAAAAGCCGAGCAGAAAAAGAGTAAGAAATGTGATTTCTTGATTCATGGTTTTTAATGATTCAAACGAATGGATGAGGCCGTCTGAAACTTTTCAGACGGCCTTAAGAATGCAGGAAGGGCTTTTCCGCCCACCCTCTTCACGCTTTAGAAAAGCAATTAACTGCGTGCGCGTACGTCAAATGCCTGACGCAAACCTTCGCCGATCATGACCAGCAAAAGCAGCATCACCGTCAGCGTAGCAACGGCAGACAGACCGATCCACCACGCGTCCAAGTTGTCTTTGCCTTGCGCCAGCAACTCGCCCAAACTTGCCTGTGAGGCAGGTACGCCCAAGCCTAAGAAGTCCAAACTGGTCAGGGCGAGTACCGCACCGGAAATACGGAAAGGCAGGAAGGCCAATACCGGCGTCAAGCTGTTGGGCAGGATATGGCGCCACATGATTTCACGGTTGCTCACGCCCATCGCACGCGCCGCCAAAACGTAATCGGTCTGACGGTTTTTCAAAAACTCGGCGCGGACATAGTCGGACAAGCCCATCCAGCCGAAAAGCGACAGCAACACCAGCAAAATCAACAGCCCCGGATTAAAGAAAGAAGACAGGATAATCAAGAGGTACAGCTCCGGCATACCGCCCCAAACCTCGATAAAACGCTGCATCAGAAGGTCGGTTTTGCCGCCGAAATAACCCTGCACCGCACCTGCAACCACGCCGATTACGGTAGTTACCACGGTCAACACCAAGGCAAACAACAGCGAATCGCGGAAACCGTAAACCAAGCGCGCCAACAGGTCGCGGCCGCGGTCATCCGTTCCCAAGATATGCCGTTCGGACGGTTTGGCCGGATCGGGTGCCGTATCAAAATCGTTCAAGGTATCGGCATCGTAAGGATTGGGCAGGTAAAGGGCAAAATTGCCGTCTGAAGTAATGTTGTGGCGGATAAGCGGATCCAGATAATCCGCAGGCGTATCGAAATCGCCGCCAAATGCGGTTTCGTTATATTCGTTTACCAAGGGGAAGAAATACTCGCCCTGATAGCGTATCCACAAAGGTTTGTCGTTGCTCCACAAAGGTGCAAGCAAAGTGACGACAAACAAAACGGCCAAAATCCGCAAAGCCAACCAACCGCGCTTATGCTGCTTAAAGGCTTGCCAAGTAGGGTTTGAAGTAGATTTTTTCTTTTTCATGGTTCGAAACATTCTTTAATAATGGATTGAATATATTTTCAGACGGCCTTATTTCTGTCCGCCAAAATGAATGCGCGGATCGACCCATGAATAAGAAATATCCGACACCAATTTAGCCAACAACCCCATCAGCGTGAACACATACAGCGTACCCATTACGACAGGATAATCACGTTTCATCACTGCCTCGTAAGACAGCAAACCCAACCCATCCAGCGAGAACAACGTTTCAATCAACAGGCTGCCGGTAAAGAATGCGCCGATAAATGCGGCCGGGAAACCGGTAATCAGAGGAATCATGGCGTTGCGGAAAATATGTTTCCACAAAATCTGCTTCTCAGGCAAGCCCTTGGCTCGCGCGGTATAAACATATTGACGGCGGATTTCTTCAAGGAACACGTTTTTCGTCAATACGGTCATCACCGCCAAGTTTCCTGCCACCGAAGCGGTAATCGGCAAGGCCATATGCCACAAATAATCTTTGACTTTACCTGCCCAAGAGAGCGTATCGAAATCATCGCCGACCAAACCGCCCTGCGGGAACCAGGCAAAAAAGCTGCCGCCGCCAAACAACACCAGCAACACCAAACCCAATACAAACGGCGGTACGGTATAGCCGACCAAAATCACCATACCCGTAATCGTATCGAAACGGCTGCCATCCCTGACCGACTTGGCAATACCCAACGGAATACATATCAAATAAGTTAGAAAAAACGTCCACAAACCCAAACTCATCGATACCGGCATTTTTTCTTTCACCAATTCAAACACAGTTTGGTGATGGAAAAAGCTCTCGCCCAAATCGAAACGGGCGAATTTCCATACCATATCGGCAAAACGCGTCAAAGGCGGCTTGTCGAAACCGTATAAAGCATTCAGCGCGGCCAAATCTTCCGCACTGATGCGGTTGCCGTTTTTGGCCAAAGTTCCAGGCATACTGTGTCCCGCCGTCTCGCCGCCAACCGCGCCCTGCGTCAGCTGCTGAACCATCTGCTCCACCGGGCCGCCGGGAACAAACTGAATCACGGCGAAGGTAATCGCCAGAATCCCCAACAGCGTGGGAATCAAAAGGAGCAAACGATGAAAGATATAACGCCACATGGTTAAGTGTTCCTCTATTTTTTTGATTTGAAGGCCGTCTGAAACCGCTTACTTCAGACGGCATATAGTAACGGATTAATAAGCGTTTGGACGATGATTTACTTCTCCAAAGCCTCCAGTAATTTTTTCTCAATCAAATCCGCATCAAAGGATTTGGCAATCAGCTCAAAGCGCGAGTCGCGACGCCATGAAACTTGGTTTGCGCCCCATTGACCGTCCACCCAGTTCAGCCATACCCATGTACCGAGCACTTGAAACACGCCTTTGGCACGCACGAGGCCGTCTGTAAATTTAGGCAGGTCGTTAAAGAAATCAGTCAGCTTTTCTCCGTCGAAATCACGCCCGGCAGGGAAAGTGAAACCTTGAGACTGGAAGCCCATGGTATTGTCCGGCAGGGCTTTGAGGCGGTAGCGCGATTTTTCGACCACGGGAATATCAAGCCATTGGATGTCGAGTTGCGCATTTTGGACTTCAACCACTTTGGCTTTGGGCGGGAACAGCTTGGCTGCTTTATCGTGAAATTCGGCCAGTTGATCCGGCGTGCACAAGTCGGTTTTGCTGGCGACCAATACGTCGCAAATGCCGATTTGGTCTTTATACAAAGCCTGTTGCGCGTAATCGGGATTAATAAACTGGCGCGGATCGACAACGGTAAAGACAGCGCCGATTTCCAGCATACTGTCGAGCGGTTTGGCTTTCAATTCGTCGATAACGCTGGCGGCGTGCGCCAGGCCGCTGGCTTCAATCATCAAGCGGTCGGGTTGGGCATCGCGCAGCATTTTTTGTACGGTCGTACCCATTTGCGCGCCGGCAGTACAGCACAAACAGCCGCCGGCGATTTCTGCCACGGGAATGCCGTTGTCGCTCAAGACGGCACCGTCAATGCCGATTTCGCCAAATTCGTTGACAATGATGACCCATTTCTCATTCGGGTCTTTTTGCGCCATCAGACTTTTAAGTGCCGTGGTTTTGCCTGTTCCGAGGAAGCCTGAAATCAGGTGGACTTTGGTCTTTTTTACTTCTGACATTTTTTACAAATTCCTGTTAAAACAACATGTTCTTCTTTTAATGAGAAACCGGTTTCGGCCACGCCTGCACGCAATGCTGCCCACTCTTGGCTCAAGGTCTGCTCATCTGCCGTACCGCATTCGGTACAAACCAAAATAAACGCGCTGTGGTGCGCTTCGGCTTCTTCGTGGTCATGGCAATGGTCGTTGCACTCGTGCTGCGCGTGGCTGCACAAAATATAGCCGTTGACCGCCGCCACTTTGTGCAAAACGCCCTGCTCCGCCCAAAAATCAAGGGCGCGGTAGGCCGTCGGCGGCGCAACCACGCCCTCGCTTTGCTGCTGCATCTGCGACAGAACGTTGTAGGCTTTAATCACGCCGCTTTGTTTCAAAACAATATCAAGCACTTGCTCGCGCAAAGCGGTTACCTGCACACCATCGCGCTGCGCTTGTTCTAAGATTTTTTGTTTGATTGCGTTCATAACTGAAACAGCCTTTCAGACGGCCTTGTTAATAAAAAATTACATTATAACGTGTTTGTTCAATTTCAGATAACAAAGAGGCCGTCTGAAACGTTCAGACGGCCTGATGCCGATTACTTAAACCAAGATTTAATTTTTCCAAACAAAGACATGCTTTGTTTTTCAAACGTTTCTTCCTTCACCGGAGCAGGCTCATCGCGATAAACTTTCATGCCTGCAAAGGTCTGGGCAACCGGCATGATTTCGATGGAATTGACGTTCATCCGCGCCGGACGCTGATAGAGCCATAAAGCGGTATCGGCAATATCTTGCGGCTGGATAAACTCGACATTCTCATAAACCTCGGCCGCACGCTGGTCGTCGCCTTTGAAACGGACATTGGAAAACTCGGTATCGCCACATAAGCCTGGTTCGATATTGGTAATGCGGATATTTTTATCTGCCAATTCGGCGCGCAGGTTCATACTGAATTGGCGCACAAAAGCCTTGGTCGCGCCATAGACATTACTGCCGGAATAAGCATAACTGCCGGCAATCGAACCCAAATTGATGATGTAGCCCTGTTTGCGTGCTACCATTTGCGGCAAAATCTGGCGGGTCAGAAAAGTCAGGCCGATAATATTGGTTTGAATCATGGTTTCCCAATCGCCAAAATCGGCTTTATCGGCAGTATCCAGACCTAAAGCCAAACCAGCGTTGTTGATCAGGCAATCGATTTCGGACAAATGCTCGGGCAGGCTGTTCAAAGCGTTTTGAATTGACTCCGTACGCGAAACATCCATTTCCAACGGGTAAAACTGCTCGCCCAATTCCTCTGCCAACTGCTGCAATTTGTCTTCACGCCTTGCCGCACCGATGACATGATAGCCTGCCACAACAAAGGTGCGGCACATCGCCGCGCCGAATCCTGCCGATGCCCCGGTAATCAAAATTGCCATATCGTTTCCTTTCTATACTCGTTTCAGACTTGGGTTTAAGGTATGATAACGCCTTATCAGACGGCCTGAGCGTTTGGCCGGCTGATTCTAAATTTAACGATAATCATATCATCACAATAGGACACACTCCATATGAAAACCCGTTTTCTCCCTGTTGCTTTGGCAACAATAGCGCTTACGCTTTCCGCCTGCGGCGGCAGCGGTGCGCCCTCCCAGCCTAAAGGCCCTATTTCCGAAGACCGTACGGCCGCGTTCAAATCCATGATGCCTGAGTTTACCCGCATGGGCAAAATGGTCAAAGACGAAGAGCCTTACGACGTTGAGAAATTCAAACAAGCTGCAGCCATTTTTGCTGAAAACAGCAAAAAACCGTTTACCCTGTTTGAATCCGACCCTCAAGGCAACGGCCGCGCCCTGCCTGCCATCTGGACAGACACGGCAATATTCAAAGCCGAAGAAGAAAAATTCGTCGCTGCGGTTGAGAAACTCAACGCCGCCGCCCAAACCGGCAAACTGGAAGAAATCAAAGCCGCTTACGGCGAAACCGGTGCAACCTGTAAATCCTGCCACGACACATTCCGCGGTCCGGAATAAGGCTTAAAACAATAAAGGCCGTCTGAAATATCATTTTCAGACGGCCTTTTCTTCAACTGACTTCAAATCTTTCTATATTGACTTTATATTTTGCATTTCATGTTTTTTTACCGGTTTCATTTGAAACCGACGGCTCAATTCACATATCGCAATCAAATTTTCTTCTTCCGGCTGTTTAAATTCAATTAAATCCCCCTTCTTCTCGATCAACCAAATTCAAATTCAGACCTGCTTTATCTTTTCAGCCAGATGAATCATATGCGGGGGGATTATCTCCTGAAACAAGAATCTGCTTTATTTTTTTAACAAATAAAAACCATTATCAAAATATTTGTAAAGTTTAATAATATGTTATAAAGTAGCGACTTCGTTTCTGAGGTAACTATCATGAATCCGAATTTCAAATTAAATCTACTAACATTATCTTTACTGGGGCTATAACAAGTATCGCACACGCAGAAGACGAGGTTTCCACTCAAGAGCTTGATGAAATTCAAGTCAAAGGCAAACACATTGCCAAAGAGAAAAAAGTTTTTACCGAAGGCCAAGCCAAAAGTTCGCGTGAACGCGTTTATCAATCCAGCGAAAACATCGATGCCA
>ERZ773008.2144-NODE-2144-length-13208-cov-3.594161_pt1 | contig 13208 bp, 10 predicted proteins | sample MGYA00580664_ERZ773008 | MGnify/ENA primary metagenome ERZ773008 (study PRJEB29015, sample SAMEA2738016) | human oral metagenome | biome: human oral; feature: human-associated habitat; material: dental | place: China | collected 2048 ... | reverse complement strand
ATTATTTTGGTGCAAATGTAGTGAATAATTAGAGAATTAGCAAAATTATTCGTACATTTGCCCCATATTCTTATAAAAATCAATTCCGATGAAAAAATTTTTATTCAGTGTCGCAGCAATGGCAATGCTTGTAGGTTGTGGCAGTAAAGACGATGATACTCCTCCTAATGGCGGTAATGGTACTACTACCCTTACTACCCAAAGTGACTATTTGCCTACTAAAAAAGTAAAAACAATTACTTGTAAATCTATCATAGTGGAAATAGACTATACAGGTGGTGCTCCTGCCCCTTCTCTTGAAAGTGCGTTAGAACCCTCTCTCAACGGTCAAAAATTTGTAGCAAAAAATTTGAACTTTGCTTATGAATACGATGAAAAAGGAAGAATCAAAAAGATTACTAGAAAGGAAGAGGGCAAAAGTGATAATGTAAAAACATTTATTTATGGAGATAGCTTTGTGAAAATAACTTTTCCCAATGAAGATACAGGGAGTGTAGAAAATCTAGAAATGGGACTCAATGCTGCTGGTAATATGTTAGTTGGTACTTATGATAGCAATCAACGATTGACTAACACTCCAAAAATAGGGGATTTTGAGTGGACAAATGACAATTTGACTAAGATTAGCAGAAAGAGAAATTGGGACGGTAAAATTACTACCTTTGCAAATCAGCTTTCTTATAACAACAACTTGAACAAAAATAAGTTTTTGTTGTACAACTTTGAAGGGGATGCTGTGACTAGTTATGCTCAATATTTCGATTTTCAAATAGGTTGGATACAAGGAGTGGCTCCTAAGAACTTGTTACAACAAAGGGTTTTAACAGAAGATGGCACTACTTTAAATTACACTCATAACTATACTTATACTTTTGATACTGATGGTTTTGTAAAGACTATCAACGAAACCCGAAATACAAGAGCTGGTAGTAATACAGGTCTTGGATTTGTTACTGATACCAATTATTTAACAAAATTAACAACTCTTATCACTAACATTCAAAATGGTACTGAGAAAAGCAGAAAATACCAATTGGTAAGTGATAAAAGTGATGAAAAAGTGTTTGATATTATTATCCCTATAAAAGTGGAGAAAGATAAGAATGGTAAAACTATCGACTTAACAGTAAATAAAGTAGCTCGCCACACTTTCAAACTTAAAACTGAAAATGGAGCACAAGTAGTAGATAATATTCGTGTTGAAATTAGCTATAACAGTGATATGACTACTACTTATCAGTTGAATTACTAATTTTTCTAATAGACAAATAATAAAAAAGCGACTCGAAAATGAGTCGCTTTTTTGATGCAAACTTTGCAAAGTTAATATGGATATTAAATTTTAACTTTCAAACCTACAAACACGGTGCGAGGTAGCGAAGGACCATAAATGTAATCGGCATCGCGTTCAGCACCTTTGTCGAAATCTTTTTGGTATTGGTTGAAAAGGTTTTTGATACCGCAACTCACTTCTAAAGGGAAGAAACTTTGGAATTTAAATTCATAAGCGGTATTAACCCCTACATCCCACATTGCGGGAGTGGTCTCCAAACGCGTATCGGGGATATAGCCTTTCAAGTGAGTGGTTTTCATACTACCTGTATATACGGTTACAAGGTTGATATCCCAATTAGGGCGTGGTTTATAGGTTGCCATCAGGTTGCCATATACGCTTGGCGTGCGGAGAATTTCATCGGTATAGACATTTTCTTCGGGGTTTTGCACACTGTTGTATTTAGAACTTTGGATAGTGGTGGCAAGTTGTACCATAAATTTAGGATTGGGGCTATATTTTACTTCTATATTTACCCCTTTTACTACGGCACCATCGGAATTGCGTTTCTCACGAATAGGCAATCCGTTTTCTTCGCCAGCATCTTCATAAGTAAAGCGGTCGTGTAAAGCTGTATAAAAACCTTCGAGCATCACTACAAACTGGTGAGTATCGTGAGTGTGATTGTATTCAAAAGAAGCGGTAAAGCTATCGGAAGTTTCTTTTTTAAGATCATCGGCGAGTTTCACACGGCGTGCTTCACCCCCTTGCAGTTCGCTGTGTACATCTTCTGAATAGAAGAAAGGCGCTCTAAAACCACGTGAATACGAACCCCGAGCGATAAAGTTTTCATCGATATTATAAAGCACACTCGCACGAGGGTTGAGGGCAGTAACACTTTTCTTCATTATATCGGAATTTACATTGTCTAAACGCACCCCTCCAAGGAGTTTTACTTTAGGCGAAATACGCCAATCGGCTTGCGTGAAAAGTCCGAAAGTATTAGCTTTTTGGTTTACAGCAAGCACATTAGGATTCTGACGTTTTTCGGCTATTTTGTCATATTGATATTCGGCACCCGATGTCCATTGCAAATTTCCTTTGCCCGTAGGCACATAAGCCGTATGCTGTCCGCCAAGTAACCAAATATTCTCTTTGGTAACCCCATAGTTGCCAGAAGAGGCTACGATGTCGGTACCGTCGAAACTGCCATAGTAGTTATCAGCGCGAGTGCGTTCGGCACTGGTATAGGCGGTGAACTTATGATTATAAGCAGGTGAGAAATACTCGAAAGAGGCATTACCTCCTAACATTTGCGTGCGAATGCTCTCGGCAAGGTCGGCAAGGTGTTCAGGCTCATCGAGTTTATTACCTCCGCGACGGTTTTCGTTGCTCACGTTCAGTTCGGCAGTAAGTTTGTGGCGATCGGAGAAATCGTTGAAGAGTTTTGCACCTGCATTGAGGTTGCGCAAACGAGTGATTTCGGTAAAATCATCGCCATTATCGTCGTAAGACTGGCGCGAGCGTTGCATTGCGTGGAAAGAGATACCGCGCATATAGTTTTCACTCACGAGTGAACCGTTGAAAGAGCTCACCACATCGCCCGATTTACCGCCTATGAGGTTGCTCACGATACTTGCTTGTGCCTCGTTTTTGGTAGGGTTTTTAGTAATCACGTTGATAGTACCGGCAATGGCATTAGAGCCAAAAAGCGCTGAACCACCTCCACGGATTACCTCTATGCGCTCAATCATATTGGCAGGTATTTGGTCTAAGCCATACACGCCATTGAGCGAGCCAAAGATAGGACGGCTATCGATGAGGATTTGAGAATAAGCACCCTCTAACCCATTGATTCGCACTTGAGAAGTACCACAGTTCTGGCAATTTACCTCGGTGCGTAACCCTGGTTGGAATACCAGACCTTCCATTAAGGTATGAGCTTTCACGTTTGCCAATTCGCGATGGGTAGTAACGCTCACAAGCACAGGAGCATCTTTGCGGTTTTCTTTAGTTTTGGTAGCAGTAATGACTACCTCGTCTATACCGAGCACATCTTCTTTAAGAGCAACATCTTGAGAGAGAGTTTCCTCTTCGGTGATAACCACCTTATCATCATAAGGTATATACCCTAAGGAACGAATTTTTAGTCGGTATTCACCGGCAGGTAAGGAAATGGAATAATGACCATTGCGGTCGGAAGTTGTCCATTTTTTTAAAGATTTACTTTCTAATTGGACAGTTACAGCTTCTAAAGGTTCATTATCCACTGTAATAGTACCTTTGATAGTTCCGTTTTGGGCGAAACATAAAGTACTGAAAGCTATAGTAATAGCTGTTAACAAAGTTTTCATATAGTGTTAATTATTAATTTTCGGGGCAAAATTAGTATTTTTTTAGATAACACAAAAATAATTATGAAAATATTTTTAGTTGCGTGTAAATTTATAAGGATAGGGTAATCGAAAAATGTTTTAATAAACAAAAAAAGCAGCTCTTTTTGAGCTGCTTTTTTTATTACTTGTTACTTATTAACTGTTACTTGATACTATGGCAATAGCCTAAAACGTAATCCTCTATAAAAATGAAATTGACTTCGTATTTACCACGACCTACGAGTATCTCAGTAGAGTTGTCGGTAGGGAAGAAATCGCGTACTTTCACATCGTTGAGGGTGAATTCGGGATTGCCGTGAATTTTAAAACCTACCTCTTTAGCGCACCAAGTCATTGTGAGTTTTTGTATGATACTTTCTAAAGAGAAAGAGGCTGCCCTAAAGTTCCATTGGGTGAACTTATGTGCGATAGCTACTATTTTTTCACGCTTTTTCTCTATATCTACCCCTACTTTTCTATCGCTAATAATCACTGCTACTTTGTTGAATGAATGACTGATAGAAATTTGTTTTCCATCGCTAAGGAATGGTTTTCCGTTAGGATCGTAAAACAAAGCTGTAGGTGTATACCCAATATTTTTGAGCAATAAGCGTGTAGCAAGGAAGTTCTTTTTACCTTTCTCATTGCGAATGGCATCCAAACTCTCTTGCTGTTGGGGTGTGAGTACGACCGCTTGCTGTAAATCAGTGAGCTTCTCCTCAACATCCCATAAGTAAAGTTTAGTCTTTACATCAATATCAAATGTTTTAATCAATGGCATTTTTGCTTTCTCTCATCTATTTTATACAAAGGTAGTAAAAAAAACTTCAATATAGACAAGATCTATTCAGAGAGCAGAATGTCTGTTTTTCAATTTAACATAATAAATATGTTAATGAAAAAAGTTTTGGACTTAATTTTTAATGTTTTATTAGTATTTTGGTAATGGAAATATGTTAAAAACTCTTATTTTAAGTTATCAGAAGTTTAACATTGTAAATATAAGAGTTTAACAAAACTTTAACGGAGGTAGAGTACAAAAAAAGTCTTCACGAAAAAGGAAATCGTGAAGACTAAAAAATAAAATATAACTTTTAAAAAATAAAAATGATAGCAAATTCTTATTTATAAAGTACTTTTTTTACAGCTTTTACTACATCTTCGGCGTTAGGCAAAAACTCTTTAAGCAATTCTGAAGAGAATGGCGCAGGAGTATCGGTGGTAGTAATACGTTGTACAGGAGCATCGAGATAATCAAAAAGGTGCTCTTGTACTTGGTAAGTAATTTCTGAAGAAACACTGCTAAAAGGCCAAGCCTCTTCTAAAATTACTAAGCGGTTTGTTTTTTTCACTGATGCGAATACAGTATCAAAATCGAGTGGACGCACGGTACGCAAGTCGATAATTTCACATTCAATGCCTTCTTGAGCTAAAATATCGGCAGCTTTGTGAGCTTCTTTGATGATTTTACCAAAAGATACGATAGTTACATCATTACCAGCGCGTTTGATATCGGCAACACCCAAAGGAATAGTGTATTCTTCTTCAGGCACTTCACCTTTATCACCATACATTTGCTCAGACTCCATAAAGATTACAGGGTCGTTATCGCGAATTGCTGATTTGAGCAATCCTTTAGCGTCGTAAGGAGTTGAAGGTACTACTACTTTCAAACCAGGGCAGTTAGCATACCAATTCTCAAAAGCTTGAGAGTGGGTAGCAGCAAGCTGACCAGCAGAAGCGGTAGGACCGCGGAATACGATAGGAATATTGAATTGACCAGCTGACATCTGGCGCATTTTAGCGGCATTGTTGATGATTTGGTCGATAGCTACCAACGAAAAGTTAAAGGTCATAAACTCAACGATAGGGCGGTTGCCATTCATAGCAGCTCCTACTGAGATACCTGCAAAACCACCTTCGGCGATAGGGGTATCGATTATACGTTTAGGACCAAACTCATCGAGCATTCCTTTAGAGGCTTTGTAAGCGCCATTGTATTCGGCAACCTCTTCACCCATCAAATAAATAGATTCGTCGCGACGCATTTCTTCGCTCATTGCTTCGCAAACGGCTTCTCTAAATTGTATTGTTCTCATTTATTTTTATTAAAATAAGGTATATAACTAAAATTTTCTGTTTGAAAGGACAAAAGTAGAAACAATTATTTTATTTTCCAATTTTTTTGAGAGATTATTTTTAGATAAAATTTTTAAAGTATTGTTTATTAGTAATTTAAGTTTTTAATTTTTCTATAAGAAAACTAAAGAATATCGAGCTATTTGGAAGTGGCTAACAATCAATAACTAAAATTTGCTAATTTAGCAATTACGTTGTATCTTTGCCGTCTGTAAATTAGTAAGGAGTATGAACAGATATATTAAAAATATACATATCAAGCAAGTACGCCATCTAAAGGATATCTATATCCCTTTGGAAAAGGAAGGTTTTCCTCATTTGATGATTACTGGTAAGAATGGTAGCGGAAAAACTTCACTGCTCAACGCCATTGCCGATCATATTGAAAGAATAGCAAATGATAAACATAAGGATTTTGAAGCCTATGAGAGACATATAGAATATTTTGAAAAACAACTAAAAGATAATCCTCAAAATATACTCTCTATAGAACAACAACTACAGTACTTTAAAAATCAATATGAACTCTTTTTTGGTGAGGTAACCGTTGCTTTTGAAGATGTTGATAACCTTATTAGAAAATACCAAGACGGCAATTTTATCATTGCTTTTTATGAAGCGCATAGAACTATAAAAAACCTCCGAGAACCTAAAAACCCTACTAAACCTGAACTTCAAGATAAATGGGGAATAAAGCAAACTACTACTCAAGAATTCCTTAACTTCCTTGCTGACCTTAAAATACAAGAGGCTTTAGCAAGAAATGAAAAATTAGACGCTGAAGCTAACCAAATCAATAAATGGTTTGTGAATTTTGAACAGCTCTTAGGCAAAATCTTCCAAGAAAAAGCTCTAAAATTAGCTTTTAATTACAAAGATTATTCTTTTAAGATATTAACCAAAGGAAAAGAGTTTAAGTTTACAGAGTTATCAGATGGTTTTGCTGCAGTTTTGGATATAGTAGTAGACCTTATCCTCAAAATGCAAGACAAAAACCAACTCATAAGGGCTTATGAGAGCGAAGGAATTGTATTAGTAGATGAGATTGAAACCCACTTGCACTTGGAATTGCAAAAGGTCATTATGCCACTACTGACAGAAATTTTCCCTAATATACAGTTTATCGTTACTACCCACTCGCCTTTTGTGTTGAGTTCGCTCAGCAATGCCGTAGCGTTTGACTTAGAACATCAAGAAATAATAGAAGATTTAACCGAGTATTCATATGAATCATTAGCTGAAGGATATTTTGGGGTAAAAACAGCTTCCAGCTATATGGGAATGCAATTGAGTAGATTAGAGGAACTTTTGAAAAAAGAAGAACTTCATCTTTCTGAAAAGACTGAACTAAAACACCTTATCTGTGATTTTGATAAAATACCAGAGGTAGTCTCACCCAAAATTATAGGGAGGTACTTACAATTGAAGAACCAACATTTTCCAAAAATCCAAGCCCTATGATACAATTGCAGAAAACTACCACCGCTCCGGCTTCTTTAGCTAAAAAAAAGAGATATGACGGCAATGATGTGAAAGACTTATTAGCTAAAGACCACTATGATAAATGTTACATCTGTGAACGCCAACGTACCACCGACTTTCAAATAGAGCATTTGCACAGTCAAGAGCATTACCCTAATGAAAGATACAATTGGGAAAATCTTTTCTTTGCTTGCAGTTATTGCAACACTAAAAAATCATCTCATTTCGATGGTATTGTAAACCCTACCAAAGAAGCTATTGAAGAGAAAATCGTGCAAACCCTTAATTATAAAGACAATAAAGCTAATTTTACTACTGAAGACTCCTCAAGTGCTACACAACAAACCATTGCATTGTTGAATCGTATTTTCAATGGGAAAAATGCTATAAGAAAGGTTAAGGAAGAGCGTTTTTTTGAGGAGTTTCTCTCAAAAATGAATAATTTTGAAAAAGCTGTTAATGATTATCTCTCTGCACCTACCCCAGAAACCAAAGAGGTAATAAGAGAGTTAGTCTCTATAGAACAAGAATTTTTAGGGTTTAAGTATTGGGTTATCAAAAACAATTCCACCCTATCAGCAGAATTTTCAAACGATATTATATGGAATAAATAAGATTATTAAAAATAATCCCTATCTTTGCAATACTTAACATCCCTAACATCAGAAATCTAATATACAACATATATGAGAAAAATACAAATGGTTGACCTTCAAGGTCAGTATGAAAGAATTAAAAATGAAGTACAAACCTCTTTTGAGGAAGTACTCAGCACCACTGCTTTTATCAACGGACCTCAAGTACAAGCCTTCCAAAAAGAATTGGAAAACTATATGGGCGTGAAGCACGTCATCCCTTGCGCCAACGGTACTGATGCCCTTCAAATCGCAATGATGGGGCTCGGACTCAAAGAAGGCGATGAAGTTATCACTGCCGATTTTACCTTCGCTGCAACTGTGGAAGTGATTGCCTTACTGAAACTCACCCCTGTATTGGTAGATGTGTATGACGATACTTTCGACATCAACATCGAGGCTATTGAAAAAGCTATTACTCCCCGCACGAAAGCTATTGTACCCGTGCATTTGTTCGGTCAGCCAGCCAATATGGAAGCTGTAATGGCTCTGGCTAAAAAACACAACCTCTTCGTGATTGAAGACAATGCGCAAGCCATTGGTGCTGATTATACTTTTGCCGATGGTCACAAACAAAAAGTAGGCACTATCGGTCACGTGGGGGCAACTTCTTTCTTCCCTTCTAAGAACCTCGGTTGCTACGGCGACGGAGGGGCTATCTTCACTAACGACGACGACCTCGCTTACACTCTTCGCGGTATCGTAAATCACGGTATGTATGTGCGTTATCACCACGATGTAGTAGGCGTAAACTCTCGTCTCGACTCTTTACAAGCCGCTGTGTTGCGCGCCAAACTTCCTCATTTAAACGATTATAACGCCCGCCGACGTGAAGCTGCTCGCAAATATACAGAAGCGCTGAAAGGCAATCCTCATATCATTACTCCTGTAATCGCCAAAGGTTACGACCACGTATTCCACCAATATACCCTCCGCATCACTAATGGCAAACGCGATGAACTCGCTAAGGTTTTTGGTGAAAATGGAGTGCCTTTTGGCATTTACTACCCTATACCATTGCACGCCCAAAAAGCCTATACCCGCAGCTCTTATAACGAAGCTGATTTTGGCGTTACCAATAAATTAGTACAAGAAGTCATCTCACTGCCTATGCACACCGAGCTTGACGACGAGCAAATAGCGTTTATCACAGAATTGATAAAGAAAACCGTGTAATTGTAGGTCGCGGCAGGACAGACAGAAAGATAGTAATATCTATCGGATTAGAAAAATATGCTAAATACAAATCAATACTTTACATTACAACAAGCCTCATTGTGGGCAACGGAATATATGGGGAAGAATGTTACTTCTTCAAATATCTCCTATTTAGTACAGTATGGTAAAGTAAAGAAATTTGAAAGTAATGGCATCACCCAAATCGCTAAAGAGGAACTTAAAGCCTATTACGATGCTTTGGGTGGAAATCGCGCCTCACAGTGGAAAGAAAAATTAGGTGATGACCTCAACTGGAGTCTGTCATTTGAGCAATATAAAGAAGCAGAAACCACTAAACACGTACACCGCTTGCATCCTTATAAAGGTAAGTTTATCCCGCAGTTAGTAGAGTACTTTTTAGATGGGCATAGCGATACTTTCAAAAAAGAAGTATTTTTTAAAGCTGGTGATATAGTCCTCGACCCTTTTTCGGGTAGTGGTACTACTATGGTGCAAGCCTCAGAATTAGGAATGCACGCTATAGGGATAGACGTATCAGCTTTCAATGCGCTTATAGGCAATGCTAAAGTAGGGCATTACGATTTGGTAGATGTGTATAACGAAACGCACCGCATTACCCAATCCTTAAAGGAGTTTTTAGCAGAAAAACACATCCTTGCTTTTGATGCTGAGCTTACCGAAGCGCTCAATAATTTCAATAAGGAGTTCTTCCCTGTACCCGACTATAAATACCGCTTACAACGCAAAGAGATAGACGGCAAAGTATACGGAGCAGAGAAAGAACAACAGTTTTTACCTATTTATCAAGCACTTGTAGAAAAGTATCACATTCAGCTAAAACAAGCTAAAGCCGATACTTTCTTAGACAAGTGGTATATACAGCACGTGCGCGAAGAAATAGATTTTGTGTTTAACCTTATTAAACAGATAGCTAATCCCGCTACCAAGCGTATTATTACTCTTATATTGAGCCGAACCATTCGCAGTTGTCGTGCCACCACTCACGCCGATTTAGCCACGCTAATAGAGCCAATAACTACCACCTACTATTGTGCCAAACACGGCAAGGTGTGCAAGCCTCTATTTTCTATATTGAAATGGTGGGAGACCTACACCAAAGACACTATCAAGCGTTTGCAACAATTTAAAGAATTGCGTACGAATACCTACCAGAAGTGTTTACAGGGCGATAGTCGTACTATTGACATCTTTGAGGCATTAGAGCATAAGAACCCTGAGTTTGCCGCTTTAGCAAGAAAGCAGAAGATAAAAGGTATTTTCTCATCACCTCCTTATGTAGGGCTGATTGATTATCACGAGCAACACGCTTATGCTTACGACCTTTTTGGTTTTGAGCGCAATGACGATAAAGAGATAGGTCCCCTTTACAAAGGACAAGGGCAGGAAGCCAAACGTATGTATGTAGCAGGTATTGCTGAAGTACTGACCAATAGCAAACGCTTTTTAGCCGATGATTACGATGTATTTTTGGTAGCCAACGACAAATATGGCTTATACCCCGAAATAGCCGAGCGAGCAGGAATGCGTATTGTAAACCAATACAAACGCCCTGTACTCAACCGTACCGAAAAAGACAAAAACGCATATGCAGAGATTATATTTCATTTAAAAGAAAAATAGAAATAGTTATGGAACAAAATTTTGACATTGGATTAAATGCAAAAATAAATGAGTTTGCAAAAAAATTTAATATAGATAGGGAAAAAATCAAAGATGACGATATCTTTGAAGATTTTGCAAACTATACCATTGCTTCTACTTTATTGGAAGAAGAGGTAGAGAATGTTAAGTCTGTCTCAACAAATAAGGCACAAGGAATTGATGGTATAGCAATCATTATTAATGATAAATTAATCTCTGAAGAGTCTGATTTAGCAAAATTTGGAGAATCTGAAAAATTAAAAATAAGAATAGGATTCATACAGTCAACTATAAAAGGGAGTTTTGATGAACAGAAATTACGATCTTTTACAGATGAAGTTGTTAATTTTCTTGTAGGAAAATCTAAAATAGAACCATATTACACTATTTATAGTAAATTACTTGATGAGTCAGGTGATTACATTAGTAGAATAGTTGAAACTCCTCGTGTGTCATTATTTTTTCTATCTGCAAGAACATCACATAATATACAAGAGGATAAAATTAATATTGAAAAAGCAAAAATTACTTCAAGAAATGAACTTGAGAATAAATGCCATTTAGATAATTTTTGTATTTATCAAAAAGAGGAAATAAAGAATGAGTATGATAAAATATCTAAGTTTCATACTCCAGAAATAACATTCGAAAAAAGTGTTTCATTATCTTCTGTAGATAAAGTAGAATTAAGTCTTTTAACTATTATAAAATTCTCAGAGTTGAAAAAGTTAATTCTTACTCCTGATGGTAATTTGAAAGAACGATTGTTTGTTGAAAATGTGAGAAGTTACATTGGTTCAACAAATGTAAATTTAGATATCAGAAATACTCTAAACACAGATTCACAGAAACAGTATTTTCCTTTTTTAAATAATGGGTTAGTTATTATTTGTGATAAAATAGAGAGACATCCTGTTATCGAAAAAAGTTTTAAATTGACCTTTCCAAGAATTATCAATGGATGTCAAACAACTAATGAATTGTTCAAGAAGTATAAAAAATCAAATGATATTGATTCAGTAGAAATAGTAGCTAAAGTAATTTCTACAAAAGACAATGAAATAAAGAAGAGAATTATTTATTCTGCAAACAATCAAAATTCCATTAGTAAAGACCTACAATCTTTAAATGAATTTCATGAAAAAATAGAGAATTATTTCTTAGGAAAAGACTCTTCTAACTATCATTTATATTTTGAGAGACTGAGAGGTCAACATTCAAATGTTATACCCCCGTACAGTAAAATAAATATAGAAACATTAGCAAGAGTATTTATTTCTGTTTTTTTAAAAAAACCTCATGAGATGAAAAGTAGCGCTCTTGCTATAATAGAAAATTATCAAGAGAAAAAATTGGTGTTTGATTCTGCAAATCATAGCCCTAATCAATATTATTATTGTGGAGTTTTGTGGTATTGGTTTAATTATCTCTTGCTTAATGAAAAGTTTACTTTGAGATCAAAGACAATGGATATGCATGTCTTAATGGCTTCTGATATTTTTTTAGAAAAAAAGCAAATCAACTCTATTGATAATAAAATTAGCTTTTTAGATAATGAAAATAATGCTACGAATTTAATTTTAGACACTGTAAATATTCTCAATAATCAAGAATATCTATTTGAAAGAAGGGGATTATATTCAAATCCTAAGACACAAGAACTTATAACATTTTTAACAAATGCTAACCCCACAACAAATAACTAATGTAGAAAACACCCTTAGGCATAGTCTTAGAACAAAGTTTCAGCACTATAACCCTGAACCTGCGGTGATGCCTTTTCATACACGCTTATTGGGTAAAGATCGTATGGCATTGTTTTCATTTATTCATTCTTTGAATACTAATTTTGGTACGAGTATTTTTGAGCCTGTGGCTAAATCATTAGCTGAATCTCGGTTTAAGGTTGCTAAACTACAAGCGGTAGCAGGTGATAAGATAAGTGAAAAAGCGCAACGGGTTATTCAAGATATTATGGATAGCCTTACCGTAAATGGTAACCCTAATAAGGAAGCAGAAATAGAAGCTATTAGAGCCGTTTGTCAGGAAGGGAAAATGAACACTGTAAAGCCTACCAAAGTAGATGTATGGTTAGAAAGTCATTCAGGTGAACTTTTCTTGTTTGACATTAAAACAGCTAAGCCTAACAAAGGAGGCTTTAAAGAGTTTAAACGTACTTTATTAGAATGGGTAGGCTGCGTATTGGCTGAAAACCCTAATAGAAAAATACATACCCTTATTGCTATACCTTATAATCCGTATGAACCTAAACCTTATTCACGCTGGACGATGGCGGGAATGTTAGATTTAGATAACGAGCTAAAAGTAGCCCAAGAGTTTTGGGATTTTCTCGCAGGAGAGAATGCCTATCAAGGTTTGTTAGATTGCTTTGAGCGTGTAGGGATAGAGTTACATAATGAAATTGATGAATATTTTAAAAGATTTAATAACTAAAACAAAAAT
>ERZ773008.2138-NODE-2138-length-13219-cov-8.474856_pt1 | contig 13219 bp, 11 predicted proteins | sample MGYA00580664_ERZ773008 | MGnify/ENA primary metagenome ERZ773008 (study PRJEB29015, sample SAMEA2738016) | human oral metagenome | biome: human oral; feature: human-associated habitat; material: dental | place: China | collected 2048 ... | reverse complement strand
CCTTGTTGAGCGTGCACGGGCTGACGATTCTCTGCGCGTGGCTGCTGATGCGCGTCCGCAGCCTGCCGGCACAACCCTTTTGGCGTGCCCTGCGCCGCGCATTCGCCAAACAAGGCAAACCGACTTAACCTCCGCCATTCCCCGAAAGCAGCCTGCACTTTATGAAACTCCTTTCCCGCTATCTGATTGTCCGGCTCACCGTGATGTCGGCTTATGCGCTGCTGGCATTGCTCGCGCTGTATAACTTTATCGACCTGCTGTCGGAAAAAACCGGCATCGGCAATTACACCTTCTGGCACGCCGTGCAGTTCACCCTGCTGCAAACGCCGGCGCGCGCCTACCTGCTCATGCCGCTGGCCACGCTCATCGGCGGCCTGCTCGCTTTAAGCCAGCTTTCGTCCAACAGCGAACTGGCGGTGATGAAAACCAGCGGCTGGCACATTTCGCGCTTCATCGGCACGATTGTGCAATTCAGCTTCATCTTCGCAGTGATTACCGTGCTCTTGGGCGAATGGATTGCGCCGCAGTTAAGCAGCTATGCCGACAATATGAAATCCACCGCGCGTTCGGGCCAACTTTCCAGCACCCGCAACGGCGTGTGGATCAAACAGCCCAACAGCATGGTTTATATCGGCTCCATGCTGCCCGACAAAACCCTGCTGGACATCTCCATCTGGCATTACACGCCGCAATTCCAATTGGCCGAAGCCATCCACGCCGAAAAAGCCGTGATGCGCGACCAAACATGGCAGCTGCAAAACGTGCAAAGCAGCACAATCACCGAAGAACGCGTCATCGTCCAAAAGCAGCCTGCACGCGACTGGCACATGAACACCACCAACCAGCTGATGGACGTGCTGCTGGTCAAACCCGAGCAGATGTCGTTCAGCGCATTGACGCAATACATCGGCTATTTGAAGAAAAACAACCAGCAGACCTTGGCATATGATGTGGCGTGGTGGAACAAACTCGTCTATCCCGTCGCCACCATGGTCATGGCTTTGGTGGCCTTGGCGTTCACGCCCGTATCGGGGCGCAACCACAATTTGGGCTTAAAGCTCTTCGGCGGCATCGGCTTGGGCTTGCTGTTTTTCTTCACCGGACGGCTGTTCGGCTTTTCCGCACAACTCTACGGCGTACCGGCATTTTTATCCGCCGTGTTGCCCACCGCGCTGTTTGCCTGCCTGGCCGTGTTCCTGATTTACCGTCAGGAAAAACGCTGATTGTGATAAGATACGCGCGTTTTTCAGGGCGCGTTAAAAGCAGCCTGCACCCGCCCTTTCCGTCATTTAACGATTCCACGGACGCATTATGAAATCCCTTTGGCTTTTGCCGCTTTCCTGCCTGTGTTGGCCGACCGGTTCATTGGCAGTACCGAAAATGCAGCCTGCACCAACCGCAGGCAAGCCGCCGGCACGCATCGCCCCCAAACCCGCAACGCGCAATTCCTCCTCCGCCTATCAGGAAGCCACACGCCTGTATCAGGCAGGGAAATATGCCGAAGCCGCCAAACTGCTGCGTGACGACGGCGGCGGCGACGGCAGCGAATTGGCACAAAGCAGCCTGCACCTGCTCCTGCTCACCCAGCAGAAACTGAACCACTGCCAATCCATCATCCAAATCGGGCAACGCTTTTCCCGCCGCTTCCCGCAGCACCCTTCCGCCGCCGATGCCCTGTATGCCGTGGGCGAATGCCAATGGAAAATGCAGCAGCAGGACATTGCCCGCGACACATGGCGGCAACTGCGCCTGCGTTACCCGAAAACCGATGCCGCCGCCCGCGCCCAAATCCGCCTCCAATCCCAACGCTCCAACCTTCGCCAACCATAACACGGGTGATTTATGACCAACCGCTCCACACTCCCCGACACACGCCCCTATCCCGCCACCCCCGTCAAAGGCGACCTGCTACTTTACGCAGGACAAATCGCCCATGCAAAAACCGGCGCGGAACGCAAAATCGCACAAGAAACCCTGTGTACCAAAATCGCCGAAATGTTTGCCCAGCGCCATCCCTTGTGGCTTTCGGTGGCAATGAGCATGTCGCCCGACCCGGAAACCTATATTGCGCTGATGGACGGCATTGACGAAGTATTGCGCGCCAAAACCGACGACGAAGTGCAATGGTTCGCCCTGCCCGTCGTCGTCGTGGCCGGTACCAAGCAGCCTGCACCCCTGCCCGAAAGCTGCCCCGCCGCCGAACTGTGCGCCGTGCTGGAAAACTATCCCGCCCTGCGCCCGCTGTCGCACGCCCAATGGCTGCCGCAGCTCCTACGCGCCGACGATTTCGCCCAAATCACCGCCGACACTTGGTTTGCCGCCAAACAAAGCACCCAAGCCGCCGAACAGTTTGCCCAAAAACTGCCGCACCGTGCCGCAGAATTGCCCAAAGACCAATCCGTGCATGTCCTGTACGCACTGGGCTACGGCGGCCGCGAAGTGCAGGCTGCTTTGGGGCAAAACCTGCGCGAAGCCGCATTGCCGCTGATGCAGGTGTGGCAGCAATATTTAACCCAACCCGGCATGACCTTGTTCACCAATCCACTCAATGCCGACACGCCCACCGCCGCCCTGGCCAACGCCAGCCACATGCGCCTGCGGATGGCCTTGGACGTTTACGCCGGCAACGCCATCCGCGCCGTCCGCCTGCAAAGTCCGCGCGTCGGCGTGGTGATGGCGGCACAGGAAGGCGGCCGGCTGCTGTTCGGCTTCAACGCCGCCGAAAGCGCCTACCGCCTGCCCAACCTGGTGTTCGCATGGAATTTGATGCCGCGCGACAACATCGCCGTGATTCAGCAGAACTTTTTGGATTTGATGGTCGATTGCAAAGTGGAAAACATCTACCTGCTGCACGAACCCTTGGGCGAGCAGGAAGAATTGCCCGATTATCCGCAGGCGCAGCGGCTGGCGGGACACAATCCTTTGTTTGCCGCAACGGTGGACGGATAAGCCCGCCGCAAAAGTGCAGGCTGCTTTCCCAACCCTCCGAAAGCAGCCTGCACTTTATTTTGTGTTAAAATTGAGAATTATTCTTTAATAGAGCCAACATCATGCCGCACAACCCGCAACCTTATCTCCAAGCCACCACCGAATGGCTGGAAAAAGCCGTTATCGGGCTCAACCTCTGCCCTTTTGCCAAAGCACCGCACAATAAAGGCCAAATCCGTATCCACGTCAGCTTTGCCAAGCATTTGGACGCATTTTTGGAAGATGTTGATGCGGAAATCCGCAGGCTGCTCGACACACCATCCGAAACACTGGAAACCACGCTGCTGGTGTGCGCCACCCTGTTTGATGATTTTCTGATTTTCAACGATATGCTCGATGCCGCCGAACAAGCCATTGACGACAACGGCGCCACCGGCATTGTGCAAATCGCGCCGTTTCATCCGCAATTCCAGTTTGACGGCACGGAAGCGGACGACATAGGCAATTACACCAACCGCAGCCCGTATCCCACGCTGCACTTTATCCGCGAAGACAGCATTGAAAAAGCGGCGCAAGCCTTCCCCGATCCGGCCGTGATTTTCGAGCGGAATATTGAAACCTTGCAAAAAATGGGGCGCGAGGGCTGGGAAAAACTGGGCATTAGCGGCTGCCCCGTCCACCATGATAAGGAATCCGCATCATGATGGAGGCTCTGAAACAGTCCATGCTGCGTACCGAATTATGGCTGGCCATCACGGTGCTGCTGGGCATCCCCGCCGTCATTATTTTTGCGCTGCCCAAAAGCCGAATCCGCCAAATATTGCTGCGCTGGCTGCTTTGGCTGGCGGGCGGCATCTCGTTTGTGCTGGGGATTTTGGGCATTTTCCTGCCCGTGTTGCCCACCACGCCGTTCATCATCCTCACCGCCGCCTGCTGGGGCCGTGCCTCACCGCGTTTCCACCGCTGGCTGCACCAGCATCCTTATTTCGGCAAAATGGTGCAAAACTGGGAAGAACGCCGCGCCGTGCCCCGCCGTGCCAAATATCTGGCATGGAGCATGATGACGCTGTCGTGCACATGGCTGTGGATTCAGTTCCCACAGCGTTGGTATGTGGCCGCCATCACCAGCGCCGTCTGCCTGTGCGTGGGCTTGTGGATGCGCACGCTGCCCGACGCATAACCCTGCCACTGCCCGCACGCAATGTGCAGGCTGCTTTTTGACCAATATGAGCGGTTTCACAACATGACGGATAAACAGCCTTCTGCCGCCCTAACCGCTTAACGGAGCAACTATGTTTGGCATTTCTTCGGGACAAATATTCCTGTGCTTCCATATTGCGGCGGTAACGGTCTGCGCCATACGCGTGCTGTACCGCCAGCGCAATACGGGCACGGCGTTTGCATGGCTGATGGTTCTGTTCGTCTTCCCATTGTTCGGCGTGGCGGCCTATCTGCTGGTGGGCGAGGCACGTTTGGGGATGGCCAGAGCCAAGCGCGTGGAACAGATGAACGCGTTTTACCGCCAATTTGCCGAGCGGCATTTCCAAAATGAAGATTTGGATACGGATAATAAAATGCGCCGCCGTTACCAAGGCATTGCCAACGTAGCGGCCAGCGTCACCGGCCTGGCGGCGAGCAACAACAACGCCATGCAGCTTTTGACGCAGACGGACGAAATCCTGGAGGCCATGTTGGCGGATATCCAGTCCGCCCGTCAGACCTGCGCATTGGCGTTTTACATTATCGAACCGCAAGGCAGGATTCAGACGCTGCTGGCGGCGGTGCGCGATGCGGCACAGCGCGGCGTGGAATGCACCATTTTGGCCGATGCGGTGGGCAGCAGCGCGTTTTTCGGCAGCGAATGGGAAGACAACCTGAAAGCAGCAGGCGTGCGGATTGTGCCCGCGCTGCCCGTGGGCGTGCTGAAAACGTTTTTCTCGCGCAGCGATTTGCGCAACCACCGCAAAATCCTGATTGTCGATAATCTGGTGGCCTACACGGGCAGCTTCAATTTAATTGACCCGCGCCATTTCAAACAGGATGCGGGCGTAGGCGAATGGGTGGACATGATGATGCGCTGCCGCGGCACGGTGGTGCTGGAAATGGCGGCGGTGTTTTATGCCGACGTGGCGGTGGAGGCAGACGAACATCTGGCGGAAGTGCGGCAAGAAATCGAGAAATTGGACGACAAAATACCGGCGCTTTTGGCTTTGAAGCGCCAGTCCGGCACTGCCGTTGCCCAAGTGATACCGTCCGCGCCCGACCAATCCGACCCCGTGATTTACGAAACCATCGTGTGCGCCATCCACGCCGCCAAAACACGGGTAACCATTACCACGCCCTATTTTGTGCCGGACGAACTGCTGCTGACCGCGCTCACCACCGCCGCCAAGCGCGGCGTGGACGTGGTGTTGATATTGCCCGAAAAAGTGGATTCCTTCCTAGTGCGCTGGGCATCGCGCGCGTATTACCCGAAACTCTTGGCGGCCGGCGTGAAAATCGCGCTGTTCCACGGCGGACTGCTGCATGCCAAAACGCTGGTGGTGGATGGCGATTACGCGCTGTTCGGCACGGTCAATATGGACATGCGCAGCTTTTTCCTGAATCTGGAAATCAGCCTGGCGATTTACGATGCGCCGGTGGTACGGGAAATTTCCCGCGCGCAAAAAGCCTATCTGCGTGACAGCCGCTATATCTCCGTCAAACGCTGGCAGAAGCGCGAAAAAATCTGGGGGCTGGTGGAAAATACCGTGCGCCTGTTCAGCCCGCTCTTATAATGACGGCAAAGACAACCCTGCCTTCCACATAAATAGATTTCAAAAAAGCAGCCTGCACCCCGAATATCCGAAGTGCAGGCTGCTTTTTTTGTTTTACGCGCTTATTTCACCAGTTGTTTCAACTCGCCTTTGGCATAGCGCGCCGCCATTTTTTCCAGCGAAATCGGTTTGATTTTGTCCGCCTGCCCTTCGCAGCCGAACGCCAGATAGCGGTCGATACAGATTTGCTTCATCGCTTCCACCGTTTTCGCCAAATATTTGCGCGGGTCGAACTCGGCAGGGTTTTCCGCCATGAAGCGGCGGATGGCACCGGTGGACGCCAAGCGCAGATCGGTGTCGATGTTCACTTTGCGCACGCCGTATTTGATGCCTTCCACAATTTCTTCCACCGGCACGCCATAAGTTTCGCCAATCGCGCCGCCGTGTTCGTTAATCACTTTCAGCCATTCCTGCGGCACGGAGCTGGAACCGTGCATCACGATGTGCGTGTTCGGCAGCGCCTCGTGGATTTCCTTAATGCGGTCAATGCGCAGCACTTCGCCGGTGGGCGGGCGGGTGAATTTATACGCGCCGTGGCTGGTGCCGATGGCAATCGCCAGCGCATCCACGCCGGTGTCCTGCACGAAGCGGCGCGCGTCTTCCACGCTGGTCAGCATTTGGTCGTGGTTCAATTTGCCCACTGCGCCCACGCCGTCTTCTTCGCCCGCTTCGCCGGTTTCCAAATTGCCCAGCACGCCGATTTCGCCTTCCACCGACACCCCGCAGGCATGGGAAAATTCCACCACTTTGCGCGTGGCTTCCACGTTGTATTCATAAGTGGAAGGCGTTTTGCCGTCTTCCAGCAGCGAGCCGTCCATCATCACGGAGCTGAAACCAAGCTGAATCGAGCGTTGGCACACGTCGGGCGATGCGCCGTGGTCTTGGTGCATCACCACGGGGATATGCGGAAACTCTTCCACCGCCGCCAAAATCAAATGGCGTAAAAAAGGCGCACCCGCATATTTGCGTGCGCCTGCCGATGCCTGCACGATGACAGGCGCGTTCACTTGGTCGGCGGCTTCCATGATGGCGCGCATTTGCTCCAAGTTGTTTACGTTGAATGCGGGTAAGCCGTAGCCGTGTTCGGCGGCGTGGTCTAGAAGTTGGCGCATGGATACGAGTGCCATTCTTGGTCTCCTTGTAGTGGGTTGTAGCAAAAAACGACGGGCGCGATTATAGACGGTTAAGGGGTGAAAAACAATGTTGCATGGCGATTAGCAAGCGATTGGGCAGCCTGAAAGCGGGTTTGGGGCGTTATTTTGGCTTAGCGAAAATGCGCTCAACTCGTTTTCAGGCTGCCTTTTGTACTACATTGGGCTACTTTTTGGGTGGCGTAAATTCAATAAGGAATATTGGCGTAGGGCGTATGGTTTTACTACGCACCATTTATAGCGATAGCGAGACAAAATAACAACGACACAAGGGTGTGTGGCTTTGCCACGCATGCGGTTTGCAAAATCTCAACCTAAGCCCGCGTGCGTGCCTGTGGCACACACCCTACACGCCGATTTAAATGAGTATTTCTTGATTCATTTCGCCATAAACAGACGGATTTCATTTCCACCTTTTTTTGCGCCCACGGCTAACAGCGTAGCTTAATCCCATTTTCAGGCTGCCTCAGAGCTTTGCCAAACCCAAGAGGCAGCCTGAAAACCAATCCATTCAACAAAAAAACATTTAACTCCATACCAAACGATTTAACTTTTTCAGGCTGCCTCTATCGCCTGCCCACAAAAAAAACACCGCTATGCCTTGTAAACATAACGGTGTTTCTTAACATCCACAGCGACTAGCCGCCCAATTCACTCAACAACTGTTGCGCTTGCGCTTGAATATCGCCGTGCGATTCAGTTACCAATTCGCGTAAGGTTTCGCGCGCGGCTACGGCATCGTCAATTTCCAGATACATTTTTGCCAATTCTAATTTCGCTTCCAAAGGCTCAGTCAAACCCACCGCCTCGGAAACAAAGCCCGCATCGTTGTTCGCCGTTTCAGGCAATTCTTCAATATCCCAAGAAGCCAAATCGTCCACAGCGTGTTCAACCGCAGGCGCAGCAGGCTCGTCAAATGACAAATCATCAAACGAAGGCGTAGATACAGCAGGTTGGTCAAACAACAAATCATCAAATGATGACGCAGCAACCGCAGGTTCAGCCACAGCAGGTTCTTCCAGCGACAAATCGGCAAATGGCTGTTCAACAGGCTCAAAGGTAGGCGTTTCAGGCGCAAAATCCGCCGCAGGCGTTTCAAACGTATCATCCAAGCCAAAATCAACCGCAGCAGGCTCTGCCGCAGGCGTATCCGCCACAGCAAAATCCAAGCCATCATCAAACGATGTATCCACAGCGGGCGCAGCAGGCGTTTCAACCGCAAAATCGTCTAAGGCAAAATCCATCGCGTTATCAACCGCTGGCGTTTCAACAACGGGCGCATCCATGTTGAAATCCATCGCATCTACAGCAGGTGTTTCTACGCTGAAATCATCCAAAGCCACTTCGGGCGCGGTGAAGTCCATCGCAGGCTCGGCAATCGCGGGCGCATCCAAATCTGCCACCAATTCAGGCACTTCTGGCGCATCCAACACAGGCGCGGCTTTTTCCACCGCAGGCACATCCAAATCAAAATCAGATGATGCCGCTGGCGTATCCAGCGAGAAATCATCCAATGCCACATCAGGCGTGGCAACATGGGCAGCGGTCGCAGCAACGGCGGCGGTCGCAGCAGCAGGCGCAACAATATCGCTTACGTCAAAATCTAAGAAATCATCGCTGGAAGCGGTTTCTGCTGGCGCGGGCGTATCTTCAATATCGGGCAACGCATTATTAAACGCATCCAAATCAAATGTGGCTTCTTCGGCAGGCGCAGGAATGATGTCATCGGATTGAATAGAATCGCCAAACGACAAGAAATCATCGTCTGCGCTCACAGCGGTTTCAGGCTGCCCAATCGGCGTATCATCAATGATGAAATCATCGGCAGCAGCGACACTATGGCTAGGCGATGGCGCAGGCGCAGCATCTTCTGGCTCAATAGAAACAATGTCATCCACTTGCCAATCATTGGCATCAAATGATGTGGCATTCTCTGCTACCAACAATGGATTGGCATGAGGATGTGCGTCTTCATGTTCTTCATTTTCCAGTGATACCGACCATTCCTCGTTATCGTCAAATTGCTCGGGCGTAAAATCATCCAAATCAAATGATTGGCTAGATGCAACAGGCGCAACGCTGGTATCGTCGGGTGGCAAGTCAAAGAAATCATCGCTGACTTCATCCGCTTTTTCCACATTGGCATCCAACATCCAATCATCGGTCTCGGGGCTGGCTGTGCCGTCAAATTGAATATCGCTGCCGTCAAATTCATCATCGCTAGCATCTGCGCTGTCGTTATCAAACGAATTGGCGCGTGATTTTTTGCGGCGACCAAGTAAATACGCTCCGCCCAAACCCAATGCTGCCAAGCCAGCTACGCCGCCGCCAATCAATGTCCAATCCAAGCCTTCTTCGGCAGCGGGTTCTTCCGCTGGCGGTGTGGGTTGTTGTTCGGCAACAGGGGCAGGCGCTTCTGTTGCAGCAGATGCAGCTTCAACAGGCGCAGTTTCCGTAGAAGCGGTTTGGCTTTCAGAAGCGGCAACTGCGTTTTCAGGCTGCATCTGTTCCGCTTGCGAGGCTTCGGGTTGAATAGGTTTCTTTGCTTCGGGCGCAGGTTTAGAGGCTTCTGTTTTCGTAGGTTCTACGGATTTGGCTGGTTCTTCAATGGGTTTTTCTACTGCGGGTTTTTCCGCAGCAGGTTTTTTTGCGGCGGTTTTTTCTTCAACAGGCTGTTCTTCCGCTTGCGGTTTAGCTGGCACAACAGGTTTTACGGGCTCAACTTTTACAGGAGGCGGCGTAACCGCTTTGCTTGGTGCGGTTTCTACTGCATCGGCTGTGGTATTTTCGGTTACCGCTGGGGCAACGATGGCTGCGCCACGCGAAATACGTGGCGATTGATGTTTGCGTTGTGCCGATTTGGCGTAAGCATGGAACTGCGATGCAGTGGGGATATACAGCGTTACATTGTGATACATCCTGCCGTTGCGGAATGCGCGTGGGTTGGCTGCCATCAGGGCACGCATGGCGCGTTGCACGCTCATGCCATGTGGGCGATAACGCGCGGCGATAGAAGCCAAGCTCTCGCCTGAATGCACGCGATGATAGCGCGGGCTGACGGCGTATGTTCTTTCTGCGCGTGGTGCAACTTCGGCTGTTTCTTGTTGAATTTCAATATCATCGCTTTCAATAACGCGACGTTGTTGCTGTGGTTTCAGTTCAACCGCTTTACGCGTGCCGCGATTAGAATGCGCCTGCGAAGGATTAGGGCGATAGTGCGAAGGATTTATCATGGCGGTATATTGGCGAGTTTGATTGCCCGCGCGAACAGTGAAAGTCAAAATGGGGTCGTTTACGGCAGAATTGGAACGGAGACGAATAATAGCATTGCCATTGCCATACGGGGCAACCGTGCCACTTATGCCGTTGCCTGAAACGCTTGCGCCGTTTTGCAATGCCGCTTGGGCTTCTTGCCCTGTTACCACGATGCTGCCTGAAAAAGGTTCGCCCAGATTAGATTGCACGTTCACGCCGCCAATGCCTGCCACTGCGCTAAACGATGTGATTAGCGACAGCGATGCTGCAATCATTTTTGTATTCGTTTTCAAAATTCATCTCCCTATCCGTGCGAACGCCCGCAAGCGGATTGATACAATAGCTTAAGCTTAACAATTCTTAAAACGTTATGATAGCCTTTTATCTCTGTTTCTGCCAAGTAGAACCGCGTTAAACCGCCAATAATATAGCCTACTTACCACAACTTAACACAATGGCGCAGGCTCGCCCCTTTTAGGCAGCCTGAAAACATATTATGATTTGCCTTTCCTACACTTGTTTACGAAAGCGAAAACATGAAAGTTCTACTATTGGGCGCACCGGGCGCAGGCAAAGGCACACAAGCGCAATTCATCACACGCGAGTTTGGCATTCCACAAATTTCTACGGGCGATATGCTGCGCGCAGCGATTAAAGCGGGCACACCTTTGGGCTTGGAAGCGAAAAAAATCATGGACGCGGGCGGCTTGGTGCGCGACGACATCATCATCGGCATGGTGAAAGAGCGCATTACCCAAGCCGATTGCGCCAATGGTTTTTTGTTTGACGGCTTTCCGCGCACATTGGCACAAGCCGAGGCGATGGTGGCAGCAGGCGTGGATTTGGATGCGGTGGTGGAAATTGATGTGCCCGACGCGGCGATTGTGGAACGCATGAGCGGACGACGTGTGCACTTGCCATCGGGGCGCACTTATCATGTGAAATACAATCCGCCCAAAGTGGCTGGCAAGGATGACGAAACGGGCGAAGATTTGGTGCAACGTGATGACGACAAAGAAGAAACGGTAAAAAAACGCCTTGCGGTGTATCACGAGCAAACCGAAGTTTTGGTGGGCTTTTACAGCCAATTAACAGGCGAACACGCGCCGCGTTACATTAAAGTGGATGGCACGCAACCTGTTGAAACGGTAAAAGAAAATGTGATTACGGCGTTAAAGCAGTAATTCGCTCACATAAGGCAGCCTGAAAATACGTTTACTCGTTTCAGGCTGCCTTGAACCATAGAAAGGACGCAAACGATGAAAAAAATTCTGCTTGCCGCGCTGTTGTGTGGCGTTTTTCAGGCTGCCTTTGCCGATGGGGATGACCATTTGGACAGGCGGCAACAAATTTTTATGCACAACATTACCGAATACAACAAAGAATTTAACGAGATGGATGTGCCGCTGCCTGCCGTACCCAATCCCAACGAGGGCGATTGGTTTGAGTTGTATATTGATAATGTGTACAAGGGCAGCCCGCGCATTTTGTTGAGCAGCATCACGCAAGCGCCTGATGGCAGTGTGCGCTATGTGTTCAACAATCGTTCCGAAGCAGGCTACGACAACATTACTGCCGAGGGGCTGCTGTGCGTTACGGGCACAAAGCTGCTGGATTCGGAAGGCTCCAAGCTGAAAACCTACGGCTACGCCGACTTGGTAAACCACCGCTGGATTGAGCCACGCAACGCGCAATGGACAACGCTGGGCGGCAAGCGCAACGGCACAGACCGCGTGCGCCGCGTGCTTTATGATGCGTTTTGCATTGATACCAAAGCGCGCAACAGCGACGAAGAATTGCGCGCCCAGATTCGTAAACAAGGCAAAACAACGGAACGCGAATACGGAAAATGATTTTCAGGCTGCCTATCTGCATCAGGCAGCCTGAAAAAGATGATTACATCGTTTAATGGTTTAACTGCGTTTCAGGCTGCCTAAGCAGACAAGATAAGCGTTTCATTCAAAAAAAGGATTTCATCATGTTCCACATCGCCCCGCCCAATATTGCACCCTATCGCGCCCACGCGCAGCAGCATTTTCCTAGCTTGCTTGCCCCCCGCCCCAGCAACAGCCATAAAGGCACATTTGGCACGGTGAGCATTATTGGCGGCGGTGATGGCATGACAGGCGCGGCATTGCTGGCGGGGATTGCCGCGCTGCAAACGGGTTGCGGCAAGGTGTTCGTTGGGCTTAACCAAGCCACGCTGCCCAGCGCCGCCTATGCCTATCACCCCGAATTGATGCTAGACACCAGCACGCATATTGTTCAGCGCAACAACATCAGCACATGGGTGATTGGCTGCGGCTTGGGGCAAAACGAATCCGCCGCACGCGCCTTGCACGCCGTATGGCACAGCAACCATCCGCAACTGGTGCTGGATGCGGACGCACTGCATTTGCTGGTGAACCATCCCAAATTGTTTCCGCCCGCCAAACACACCGACTTGGTATTAACCCCGCACCCTGGTGAAGCCGCGCATTTGCTGGATGTGAGCGCAAGCCGTGTGCAAAGCAACCGCGCATGGGCAGCGCGCGAAATCGCCCGCGACGGCGAAGGCGCGACCAAACTGCTGCACTGCCGCGTGCGCGGCGCGCGTTCGCCGGAAGTGGCGCGCAACGTGGCAAAAAGCATCATCGCCAGCGACCTATTCAAAGCGGCAATGTTCGGCGCAGATGCCAACTGGGGGCGGGTGCTGTGCGCCGTCGGCTACACCGCCGGCGACTTTTCCGTCGCTGACGTCGCCCTCACCCTGCAAAGCGCGGCGGGCGCAGTCAAAGTCTGCGAACACAGCGCCTACCATCCCTTCAGCGAAGACGAGGCAGCCAACGTGTTGGCAGAAAAAGAAATAGAAATCCTGCTCGACATGCACGACGGCGAGGCAGAGGCGCAAGCCTGGGGCTGCGACCTCACCTACGACTACGTCAAAATCAACGGCGACTACCGGAGCTAAACATGCGCCAAGAATATATGGACTGGTTCGACGAAGCCGTCCCCTATCTGCAGAAATACCAGCAAAACTCGGTGGTGGTGAAATACGGCGGCAACGCCATGACCGACGAGACGCTAAAA